>Ga0209554_1000517_pt1 | contig 32530 bp, 28 predicted proteins | sample MarorgKNORR_S2LV_5_FD_188221 | JGI IMG/M metagenome (GOLD analysis project Ga0209554, IMG submission 188221) | Marine microbial communities from the Southern Atlantic Ocean, analyzing organic carbon cycling - Bottom_A/KNORR_S2/LV (SPAdes) (version 2) | ecosystem: Environmental > Aquatic > Marine... | reverse complement strand
ATTGTATTTCAGGGCGTATTTTAACGCACGTTGGCTGCTATAATTTGAACCTTGGTTTCTACGATTGGCTAGACTTCAGTTCCGCCAACTGTCAGTTCATCCAACAGCATGGTCGGCTGGCCAACGCCGACCGGTACGCCCTGGCCGTCTTTCCCGCAGGTGCCGACACCTGGATCAAGAGCCATATCATTGCCGATCATTGAAACCGTTTTAAGCGCTTCCGGACCGCTGCCGATCAGCGTCGCGCCTTTAACAGCGGCGCCCAATTTGCCGTCTTCAATTTGATAGGCTTCGGTGCAGGTGAAGACAAATTTACCCGACGTAATATCAACTTGACCGCCACCGAAATTAACAGCGTAGAGACCTTTTTTAACGGATTTGATGATTTCTTCCGGATCATGCTCACCATTTTCCATGACCGTGTTGGTCATCCGCGGCATCGGGGCGTGGGCATAACTTTGACGCCGGCCATTGCCGGTGCTGGGCACGCCCATGAGATGGGCATTCATCCGGTCCTGCATGTAGCCGGTCAGGATGCCGTCTTCGATCAAAACGGTTCGCTGTGCAGGTGTGCCTTCGTCGTCAATGGAAAGTGATCCGCGGCGGTCTTCAATTGTGCCGTCATCGACAACAGTGACGCCGGGGGCGGCGACGCGTTGCCCCATCAGTTCTGAAAAAGCAGACGTTTTTTTACGGTTGAAGTCGCCTTCCAAACCGTGGCCGATGGCTTCGTGCAATAAAATAGCGGGCCAGCCAGGACCTAATACCACCGGCATTTCACCGGCTGGTGCAGCGACGCTTTCTAAATTAACCAGGGCTTGGCGAAGCGCTTCATCGACCGCGCCTTGCCAGGTGTCTGTCAGCAAATAGGTCTCATAGGTTTCCCGGCCACCCATGCCGTAGCTACCTGCCTCCATGCGTTCACCATCGCCGGCAACCACAGATACATTGAGCCGCACAAGAGGCCTAATATCAGCGGCTCGACTGCCATCACCGCGTACAATTTGAACGGCTTGCCATTCGCCGGAAAGCGACGCTGACACTTGCTTGATCCGATCATCAAGCCCACGCGCATAGGCATCAATATCAGACAGTACCTTAACTTTGGTTTCGAACGGCACCATGTTGAGCGGGTTGTCATCAATATAGAGGCTGCGATTTGTTGGCGAAGGTGCTGCTGCCATTGTGCCGCCATGACCGGCATGGATGGTTTTAACTGTGTCACTGGCGCGTTTGAGGGCATCTTCACTGAGCTCAGAAGCGTGGCTGTAGCCAGCTGTTTCACCCGCAATGGCGCGCAGGCCAAAACCTTGCATAGTGTCAAAACTAGCGTTCTTAAGCTGGCCGTCATCAAAGACAAAGCTTTCCGACTGATTGTATTCCAAGAACAGCTCACCATCATCGGCACCGTGAAGGGCGTCTTCGACAATGCCTTCAACACGTTTTTGATCCATGCCGGAACGATTATAGAAAATGTCGTCTGTGGTGGCGATATCAGTCATGGCAACTACCTTGGTTTTGAGGCTTTGAAATCCTGCTAAAGACATAGGTCAGATAGGGAGTTCAGGCAAGACAAAGGCACGTTACAATGACGTTAGACATCACTTGATCGTCCATAGGCACAGGCCTTTTTTTCTCCTAAAGACATAGGCCAGACGGCGAGATCAGGCAAGGGATTGCATATTACGATTAGGTAAATCGACAGTTATTCTCTTGACGGAACCTAAATCCTGAGTATTTTATCCCGACGTGGTGATTTGTACGACCGGCTTGCGGCCACGCTAAATAAACAGAGCTAAAAGGTCGGCGCGTTAGAAGCCCCGACCATATTTGGCCGGGGATTTTTTATCTCCGGCTGCCGAAAATAGGAGACTCAAAATGGCTGATGACAACGCAGCAGACAAAAAGTGGCGGCCCGCAACAAATTTAGTGCGCGGCGGCACAAATAGATCAAATTTTGCCGAGACAAGTGAAGGCATCTTCATGACGTCCGGTTATATCTACGACACGGCGGAACAGGCGCAACGTGCCTTTCAAGGGGAAGAAGATCGCTTTATCTATTCGCGTTTCTCAAACCCAACTGTCGGTATGTTTGAAGAGCGCATGGCTTTGCTCGAAGGGGCTGCATCCTGCCGGGCAACGGCGACAGGTATGGCAGCAGTGTATGCGTCGCTGGCGGCAAGTGTTTCGGCGGGTGATCGCTTGGTGTCCTCCAAGGCATTGTTTGGTAGTTGTGATTTTATCTGCCGGGATTTGTTGCCGAAATTTGGCGTTGAGAGCACTATGGTCGATGGCACCAATTTGGATGAATGGGAAGCAGCCCTCAGTAAGCCGACGGCGGCGGTCTTTATGGAGACGCCTTCAAATCCGCAAATGGATATCATTGATATACCGGCAGTATGTGAAATGGCACATAAAGCCGGCGCTCGGGTGGTGATAGATAATGTTTTTGCGACGCCAATATTGCAAAAATGTTTGGATCTCGGCGCTGATGTCGTTGTCTATTCCGCAACTAAACATATCGATGGTCAAGGCCGTGCCATGGGTGGTTGTGTGTTAACCGATGATGTTGAGTGGTCGGAGGGCGATCTCAAGCAATTCATGCGCCACACAGGTCCATCATTGAGCCCGTTCAATGCTTGGGTTCATTTAAAAGGTCTGGAAACATTGGAAATTCGTGTCGAACGCCATTGCAAATCGGCGCAAAAAGTTGCGGAATTTCTGGAAAGCCGTTCAGAAGTTTCGAGTGTTCTGTTCCCAGGGTTAAAAAGTCATCCGCAATATACTTTGGCACAGAAGCAAATGAGCGGTCCCGGCACCGTCGTGTGTTTTAATCTTGATGGCGACATGGCGCGGACCTTTAAGTTTATGAACGCCATGAACCTCATCGATATATCGAACAATCTTGGTGATGCCAAAAGTCTAATGACGCACCCTGCGACAACGACCCATCAGCGGCTCACGCCGGAAGGCCGCCTTGAAGTCGGTATTACTGATAATTTGGTTCGCTTGTCTGTTGGCCTCGAAGATGTCGATGATATCATTGAAGATTTGGACCAAGCGCTGAAGGCTTAATTTGCCCCCTCAGACGCCGGGCGCTTGGCTCCGCAAGCTTGGCTTGCGCCGCATTAGCCGGCGAGCCCCACGAAAATTCCTGGCGCATGTGTCCTCCCCCTTGAGGGGGGGGGTAGAAGAGGGTGGTCTAACAATTTGAATTGAACCACAGAGAACACGAGAGAGCCAAAACATATGAGTACTAATCTTAATAAGCGCGCCCATGATGTAACCCAGGAAATATTTGATATTATGGGGGTGCGCCCCAGCGGAACCCAAGGCGACAAGGTTGCCCAGGCCATTGAGCAGGTGATCGTTAAAGCCTTGAAGAAAAGCGCCGAGCGCTCGACGGACGCAGTCACGGAAGTTTTTTCCCACGACCAAGACATGGCCCACAAAATTGCCGACAAAATTAGCGTCGCTAACAAGGTCCTGATCACCAATTTGTCCGCATTGCGATAGCGGCTAATGTCCGCTTGGGGTCAAAAGCAGACATTTCTCACCTGACCAAAAAGAGTCCGCTTTCGGGGGCAAAGCGGACATTTTTGGTCCATACCGAAACCACTGGATTTCCGTACAGCCGATCAATTCGACTTTTGGTGTTCTGGGCACCTTATATCGATTTATTTCTTCGTGAAGTTCGCAGTAAAAAATCTTCTTTTACTGCTTCCAGGGAAGTCCGCGCATTTTCCAGCCGCCGATCGTCGCACGATGGTCGTTGCCATCTTTATCGCCTTCAAATCCTTCGAGAACATTATAGGCTTGGGAAAAGCCTGCGTTTGTAAGGGCGATAGAGGATGATATGGAACGAACACCCGAACGGCAAATCGATATGACTTTTGTGTGCTTATCCGCGCATATCGCTTCAACGCCAGAGACAAATTTTTCGTTTGGTGAATTGTCTGGAAAAAGAACCCACGAGATTGTTGATGGTTCTTTATTCAGGCTCGAGAGATCGACAATACCGACATAGTTCCACTCGGCATCGGTGCGCACATCCACCAAGATTGCGCTTTCTTCGTCCTTTAAAATTTCCCACGCCTCGATTGGTGTTAAATCGCCTGCATAGCCGACTACATCTTCATCTGCCACAATCTCTCTCCCATGGTGATCTGCTTTTTGTAGAATATTAATAATAAGGCAAGGTTATAGCGTCTAAAACCTAATTGTTCCACATTTTGGATTTCAGTGGATATTAGCTTTCAACATTCACAACAGCAGTGTAAAACCCGCTGCAACGCTTGAACGATTAGTGACCCGAAATGGTTGATCAAACTGAACCAACAATACCTCCCGAGATTTCTGTCGTTGTGCCCGTGCATAACGAGGTCGATAATATTGAGCCATTGATCAAGGAAATTCTGGCAGCGCTGCAGGGCTTAGGGGCATCTGAGATACTCTATGTCGACGATTGCAGCCGAGATGGCACACCGGAAAAGCTGGTTAATCTCAAACGCCAAATTGATGTGTTGCGCGTTCTCACCCATCAAAAACAATCCGGCCAAAGCGCGGCCATTCGATCCGGGATCAAAGCAGCGCGCGGAACTCTCATCATAACTTTGGATGGCGACGGTCAAAACGATCCAGCAGATATACCAAAATTGCTTAATGCCTATCGAGATCATGCACGTGCGAACGTCATGATATGTGGCCATCGCGCTAGGCGGCAGGATAGCTTGACCAAAAAGGTTTCATCCAAAATTGCCAATGGCATTCGCGCACGTTTGCTTGGCGATTCAACGCCGGATACAGGCTGCGGTCTCAAAGTCTTTAGGCGCGATGATTTTCTTGATCTTCCGAGCTTCGATCATATGCACCGGTTTTTACCTGCCTTGATGTTGCGAAATGGCGGCGAAGTGGTCTCGGTTGAAGTATCGCATCGACCGAGGGAGCGTGGTAAATCCAAATACGGCACTTTTGATCGTCTGTGGGTTGGTATAACCGATTTGGTCGGTGTGATGTGGTTGAAGCGGCGTAAAATTGATCCAAAGGTAGATGAAAATAAATGACTCCTAAGCTGATTATACGCGGCCTGGTGTTAATTGGTCTGCTTGTTGCGTTGGGTTTCTTGCTCAAATCGTCCGGGCTCGGCGAGAACATTGATAAAGATTGGATCGATGTGCATGTCCGTAACAACGGTTTTGAAGGGCGGTTATTGTTTGTCGGCGTTGCGGCGTTGTTGGCAGCGGCAGGTTTTCCGCGCCAAATTATATCCTTTCTTGCCGGATATGCTTTTGACTTAAATTTGGGTTTCGTCTTGGCGCTAATCGCTTGTGGCATCGGTTGCACAATTGCGTTCTTCTTTGCCCGGATCATTGGGCGTGACTGGGTAAAATCGAAATTTCCACGGCGCTTGGATAAAGCTGATCAGTTTTTTAGCGCCAACACATTCACAACGACCCTGTTGATCCGGTTTATGCCGGCGGGCAGCAATTTTGTAACCAACTTGGTGGCCGGAGTATCAGGCGCTAAGGCGCTGTCTTTTATAGCGGGCTCGACACTTGGCTATATTCCACAGACAGTGATTTTTGCCCTATTGGGCAGCGGCATTAATTTGGACCCTGGGTTTAGGATTACGCTTAGTGTTGTTCTGTTTATCAGTTCTATCGCGCTTGGCATTTTTCTTTATCGCAAATACAAACGCTCGGCAGTATTAAATGGTGATATTGATTAGACTAATGTATCTGCCATTCATGATCGACCAGCTTAAACTCACTTGGTTTGATTAGACTGGCGCTCATCACCTTTGCAGAATGCAATTTGCCTTCCAGGTTTTGTTCCCAATGTAATAGAAATTTTTGAATCGACGGGAAGGTTGGGGCGATATCCATGGTCTGCCAAATGAAAGTTTGGAGCAGACTCGGGTGATCCGGCATATGGTAAATCACTTCTGCTGTCGTCAGGCGATAGTCTTGCAATTGTTTTTTGAACTGAGTTTCAGATGAAATTACCGTCATAGTACCCTCATTAGTCATTCATATTCCGATTTAAAATCTTGAGCCAATTCGGAAAAATTAGCAAATGATTTCAATAAAAATTATTGTGATTCAAGGACTTAGCAGCCATCTACGTCGAGTGCTGCTAAAAATTTTCGATTTTTGACGCTATTTATTGACTTTTTTGGCACTTTTCTTGGCTTTCAGGCTTGACGTGGGCAATTTCCAGACTATTTTCCTGGCAGTCTCTGACCGAGAGTGCTAATTCCCGGTTTATGAGACCAGAATTTCAATAATTCGTAAATTTACAATATCAATTGGAGGAAACAATGGGTTTTAGACCGTTGCATGATCGCGTGCTTGTACGCCGCGTTGAAGAAGAAACAAAAACTGCTGGTGGCATTATCTTGCCTGACACAGCTCAAGAAAAACCATCTGAAGGTGAAATCGTCGCTGTCGGCGGTGGATTGCGTGGTGATGATGGTATTGTTACGCCTTTGGACGTTAAAGTTGGCGACCGGGTTTTATTCGGTAAGTTTGGTGGTACTGAAGTTAAAGTCGATGGCGATGATCTTATGATCCTGCGCGAATCCGACATTCTCGGTATCGTCGATAAACCAAAGAAAAAAGTTAAAAAGGCTGCTTAAGTAAGCGGGCCTTTTTTTATTGAATTAATTCGCAACCCTCTAGGAGACATATTGAGATGGCGAAAGAAGTAATATTTGATGCAGAAGCTCGGGCAAAGATGCTTGCGGGCGTTGATATTCTGGCCGATGCGGTCAAAGTGACGTTGGGTCCGAAGGGCCGCAACGTTGTCTTGGATAAGAGTTTTGGCGCACCGCGCATCACCAAAGACGGTGTCACGGTAGCCAAAGAAATCGAGCTTGAAGACAAGTTTGAGAACATGGGCGCACAAATGGTGCGTGAAGTGGCCTCGAAAACCAATGATGTTGCCGGTGACGGCACGACGACGGCGACGATTTTGGCGCAAGCGATTGTCCGCGAAGGCTCGAAAGCGGTTGCTGCCGGCATGAACCCGATGGACCTCAAGCGCGGCGTTGATCTCGCGGTTACCACGGTTGTCGCTGATCTGGTGAAACGCTCGAAGCGGGTTAACACCAATGAAGAGATTGCCCAGGTTGGCACGATCTCCGCCAATGGCGACGAAGAGATCGGTGCGATGATTGCAGAAAGCATGGGTAAAGTCGGTAATGAAGGCGTGATCACGGTGGAAGAGTCAAAAAGCCTGGACTCAACGTTGGAAGTTGTTGAAGGCATGCAGTTTGACCGCGGTTATACTTCTCCGTACTTCGTCACCAATGCCGAGAAGATGACCTGCGATATGGAAAATCCCTATATCCTGATCAATGAAAGCAAGCTGACCAGCCTGCAGCCAATTCTGCCGATTTTGGAAGCGGTTGTTCAGTCGGGTCGCCCGCTATTGATCCTTGCTGAAGACATCGAAGGCGAAGCTTTAGCAACTTTGGTTGTTAACAAGCTGCGCGGTGGTCTTAAGATTGCTGCTGTGAAAGCCCCTGGTTTTGGCGATCGCCGCAAAGCGATGCTCGAAGATATCGCTATTTTGACCGGTGGTCAGGTGATCAGTGAGGATCTCGGCATCAAACTTGAGAACGTGACGCTTGATATGATGGGCTCTGCAAAACGCGTGACCATCACCAAAGAAGAAACCACGATCGTTGAAGGCTCCGGCAAGAAAAAAGACATCGAAGGCCGTTGCAGTCAGATCCGCGCTCAGATTGATGAGACGTCTTCTGACTATGACCGTGAGAAGTTGCAGGAACGCCTGGCTAAATTGGCCGGCGGTGTTGCGGTGCTCAATATTGGCGGTGCCACGGAAGTTGAAGTGAAAGAACGCAAAGACCGTGTTGATGACGCGTTGAACTCAACTCGGGCAGCTGTTGAAGAAGGCATTGTCCCGGGCGGCGGTGTGGCTCTTCTCAGAGCCATCAAAGCGCTTGATAAGCTCAACCCTGACAATGACGACCAGAAAGTCGGCGTTAACATTGTGAAACGTGCGCTGGAAGCACCGGTTCGTCAAATTGCGGAGAACGCGGGTGTTGACGGTGCGGTTGTTGCCGGCAAATTGCTCGAAAGCAAAGACGCCAACCATGGCTATGATGCGCAGAACGGCAAATACACCGACATGGTGAAAGCCGGTATCGTTGATCCGACTAAAGTTGTGCGTGCAGCACTTCAAGATGCGGCGTCAATCGCCGGTCTGTTGATCACCACTGAAGCGATGGTGGCGGACAAACCTGCACCGGCAAGCGCCGCTGGCGCGCCTGCAATGCCTGACATGGGCGGCATGGGCGGTATGGGCGGCATGATGTAAGCTGCTTACCATTTGGGCTCAATAAAGATGGGAGCCGTGATGCCAATTCTTGACAGACCGGCTCCCTCTCTTTATCGCTCACGACCAATACACAAGAATTTGTCTTTAGATAGATTGCAAAAAAACGTGGCTTGAGACTATATGCAGGACACAAAATAAGATGGGGAAGTTTCTAGAATGACTGCTGGAGATACCATGATTTCGATCAAAGGGCTGACTAAGGATTTTGGTCCGCTTCGTGCTGTCGATAATATTTCTTTTGATGTAAAAAAAGGCGAAGTGCTGGGTTTTTTAGGCCCGAACGGTGCCGGCAAGTCCACAACCATGAAAATGGTGACAGGGTATTTGCCGATCACTGCTGGACACGCCTCGGTTTGTGGGCTTGATGTTGAAATTCACCCCATCGAAACAAAATCTAAAATAGGATATTTGCCGGAAGGTGCACCGCTTTATGGCGACATGACAGCGACCGGGTTTCTAAATTTCATCGCAGAAATTCGCGGGTTTTCTGGAGACCAAAAGATTAAGCATGTTAATCACGCGATCGAAAAACTGCAGTTGGAAACCGTAATGAACAGGCCAATCGATACGTTGTCCAAAGGCTTTAAACGCCGTGTTGGATTTGCTCAAGCGATTTTACATGATCCGGAGGTTTTGATCCTCGATGAGCCGACCGATGGGCTTGATCCAAATCAGAAACATCAGGTACGTGAACTCATCAAAGAAATGTCGGCTGAAAAAGCAATTATCATATCTACGCATATTCTTGAGGAAGTTGAGGCAGTTTGCACACGCGCCGTGATTATCGCGGAAGGCAAAATCGTGTTTGATGGTACGCCAACTGAATTGAGAGCGCAGTCGCCGAACGATCATATTGATGAAGTGTTCCGCAAGCTCACGCTCGCAAGTTAAAAATTTAAGTAAAAGGGAGACCACCGGACAATGAACAATTGTTGGGTCATAATTAAAAGAGAGTTGGGCGCGTATTTTTCGACGCCCCTCGCTTACGTCTTTATTGTTATATTTCTAGCACTCAGCGGTGCACTTACATTTTTCATGGGTGCTTTTTTCGAACGTGGTCAGGCAGATCTAAATTCATTCTTCAGTTTTCATCCATGGCTTTACCTCTTTTTGATACCCGCCGTTTCAATGCGGCTTTGGGCGGAAGAGCGCAAGACTGGAACAATTGAGCTATTGCTGACCCTACCAACGCCGACATGGGTGATCGTTATTGGCAAATTTATCGCCGCCTGGGCTTTTATCGGTATCGCTTTGGTGCTGACATTTCCACTGTGGATCACGGTCAATTTCTTGGGCACGCCGGACAATGGGGTGATTATTGCGAGCTATCTTGGCAGTCTGATCATGGCGGGTGGATATCTCGCAATCGGTTCGTGTCTCTCAGCCGTTACCAAAAATCAGGTGATTGCCTTTATCCTGACTGCCGTTGTTTGTTTTTTGTTCTTAATGAGCGGGGTTGAGCTTGTTCAATCCTTCTTCCAAGGCTGGGCGCCAAGCTTTGTTTTAGAAGCCTTGGCCTCAATGAGTTTCCTAACACATTTCAACACCATCGTTCGTGGCGTGATTGATCTAAGAGACGTTGTGTTCTTTGGATCGATTATTGGCGTTTTTCTTTATATCAACGCCGCCATAATTGATTTAACCAGAGGATCGTGAGAGAGCCATGCAAGCATTAGAAAACATGGATCGTAAAAAGCTGACGATTGCCGGAATGGTTGTCGCGGCGATTTTCCTATTTTTTGTAAATATCTGGTCGTCGCTTGAACTGAGAACAGCGCAGCTGGATTTAACCGAAAACAAATTGTTTACCCTGTCTGAAGGAACCAAAGAGATCATCAAAACCATTGATGAGCCGATCACGTTCCGCCTCTATTACTCACCAACCTTTGGTGAGATCAGCCCGCCGCATGGCAATTATTTCAAACGTGTGCGTGAGCTGCTCGAGCATTTTACCGAAATATCGGACGGTAAGATCGAATTGAAGATCATTAACCCGGTTTCTTTCTCGGTTGAGGAAGATGAAGCCGTGAAGTTCGGCATCCAAGGCGTGCCGCTCGATCAATCGGGTGAGCTTGGCTATTTCGGCATGGCCGCGGTGAACAGTACGGATGACAGAAAAACCATTGCGTTCTTCAATCCACAGCGTGAGCAGTTCCTCGAATATGACCTCACGCGCCTGGTCTTCGAATTGGCACAGCCCAAAAAGAAAAAAGTGGGTTTGGTGACGTCCCTGTTGATCGAAGCCGATCCGTTGCTGCAATACAAGCCGTGGCCGATCATGGATCAGGTCACACAATTCTTTGACGTTAAGACTATTGAGAGTGACGCCAAGGTTATTGATGCTGATATTGATGTTTTGCTGTTAATTCATCCTAAAATTATAAATGAAAGCCTCACTTACGCTATTGATCAATTCGTCATGCGCGGCGGTCGTCTGTTGGTCTTCATCGATCCGCAAAATGAAACAGCCCGAATGACACCACAATCGCCGCCCGGTGCAGGTTCGTCTGAAATCAAAAAATTGTTTGATACCTGGGGTATCGATTTCGATGAGGACAAATTCGTCGGTGATCGCACACGCGCCATTCGCGTTCAGGCTCAAGTCAAAGGCCGGGATGTCATCGCGGATTATCTCTCTTGGGGTATCTACGACAAACGCGCTTTAAATGACGAAGACGTCGTTACTGGTCAATTGTCGGCTATTTCTCTTGCGAGTGCCGGCACATTGGCGCTTAAAAAAGGCTCGACGCTGAAAATGCTGCCGATGTTGCAGACCAGCAAAATAGCGCAGCGCATGGATGCCAAACTTGTGCGCGGCGAAATTAATCCGGAGGCCATTCTCAAGCAGTTTAAATCTGAAAATAAGAGCTTCACCATTGCAGCGCGGTTCAGTGGCCCAGTTAAATCAGCCTATCCTGATGGTCCGCCGAAACCAGAAAAAGACGCCAAAAAGGATGACGCTAAAAAACCCGTTAAACTTCCGGCTCACCTCAATTCCTCCAAAGTTGATCTCAATATGATTGTGATGGCGGATACCGATTTGCTGACGTCGCGTTTCTGGCTCCAACAGCAGGAATTTTTTGGCAAGAAAATTTCCTCGCCGGTTTCCAACAATGCTGATTTCCTGGTGAACTCGCTGGAAAACCTTGGCGGCAGTCAGGCACTGATTTCCTTGCGGAGCCGAGGGCTTTCGATCCGTCCATTCCACACCATTCAAGATTTGAAAAACTCCGCTGAAGACAAGTACCGCAAAACAGAGCAACAGCTTACCGGCAAGTTGAAAGAACTTCAGGACAAGTTGCAGGGCCTGAACACGAAGGGCAAAGGCAAAGGCAAAGTTATTTTGACCTCCGCTCAGCAAAAAGCCTTCGAACAGTTTCGCAGTGAAATGCTGACCGTTCGCAAGCAATTGCGGGATGTACAATTGTCGCTTCGCAGAGATATTGAGCAGCTCGGTACTAAGCTCAAAATTTTAAACATTTGGACCATGCCACTCGTCATCGCGGTCCTGGCAATTATCTTGGCCATTTTACGTCGCCGGCGCTACAGCCAGCAGATAGCCCAAGGTTAGATACGGAGAATAGAGAGTTATGAATCCCAAAACATTTATCGGATTTACGGTCATCACAGCAATTGTTGTTGCGGCCGCAAGTTTTTCCGTTGCTTCTCGGTATTCCGTTCACAAAGTCGGATTAGAAGATAAGCCTGTGCTGCCAGGATTTGCGGAAAAGGCAAGTTCGGTAACCGAAATCATCGTACAGGATGCCAAAACCAAATTGACCGTTAAGCGCGTTGGCGACAAATGGGTGCTGGCTGATCGCCAAGGCTATACCGCCTCGAACGAGGTGTTGAGTGACCTTTTGCTAGGGTTGTCTGAGCTGCGCCTGCGGGAAGCTAAAACCAAAAAGCCGAAGCTCTATGAGCGTCTTCAAGTTGAAGATCTAAAAGGTGACAAGGCAAAATCTATCTTGCTGACGGTTAAAAGCAAAAGCGGCGAGTTGGCGAAATTAATCATTGGCAAAATAAATGCAGATGTAGCGGGCCCGTCAAATTCCGGCCGATATATTCGTATGCCCGGCGATGCGCAATCTTGGCTGGCTTCTGGCCGTCTCGATATTCCAGGCGCCATCAACAAATGGGTGGAACCTGAATTTTTGGACGTCGCCAGCAAGCGTATTACCAATGTTGTCGTCAGTCATCCCGACGGTCAGAAAATGATCGTCAGCCGTGTCGACAAAGAGAAATTTAAAATCGACAACATGCCTGCTGGCTGGAAAATCGAGTATCAATCGGACATCGACAATATGGGCGATGGCTTGGATAAGCTTGAACTCGAAGACGTAATGGCACGTGGTCAGATCAAATTCCCTGCGGATAAAACCATTAAGACTGAGATCAAAACCAATGATGGCTTGATCATGAATGTTAATATGGTGGATGTGGATGACGGTAATTTTTGGGCTGAACTAACCGCGCGCACTTCTGATACGGTAAGCGAGGCGATCAAAAAAGAAGCCGCGGCTATTAACGCCAAAGTTTCTAAATGGGTCTATCAATTGCCGGCGCATAAATACCGCTATATGAGCCGCAAACACTCAGATGTGCTCAAAGATCCGTCCAAAGATAAAGATAAAGATAAAGATAAAGATAAAGATAAAGATAAAGATAAAGATAAAAAGTAATGTAATAAGTGTACCTGGTACACTTTATGGAAGGCCGCTCTTGTAGCGGCCTTTTTTAATGAATTTTAAAGCCCAGCAACATCCACCAGCGTGGCACCCGCCTGTCGTAGATTTACGTGATTTTCTTCAACCTCTTTCTGCACATCCGGCGGGACCTGTAGTTCACGTGCAAACTTCGGCTGTTCTCGGAGCGGCCAGAACCATTTATTGACCGCGCTGTGCAGCTGCTCCAGAGGATAGCCACATCGAACCAGGCGGTTGATATATATTACCCACGTAACATCAAGCACCGAGATTTCGTCGCCAAGAAGATACGGATTGATTTGCAGGCGATCTTCCAATTCCTCGAGAGCTGCTTTGAAGCGTCCGGCGGAGACTCGGACGGCATCATCGGTAATGCCGGTTCTGGCAGCGGTCTCCCAAAACTTGAGCTCGACGTCTTTATGGGCATCGGGTTCGCCACCGACCGTGCCAGACCCACGATCTCGATAGTTTTGTAAGGTTTCTTTTGAGCGGGGCTCTTTGCCGCGCGGCTGGGTAAACCGGAAGGTAAGGGTGCGCAAATCTAGGTGAAGATCATCCTCATGGTGAAGCAGCTCGGCGATCTGGTCTTCCAGGCCGGCCGGCACGAGTTTTACGTCGGGAAAGCGTTCATCAAGCAACAATAGAATATCGTTGCTCTCGATGTGTACTTCACCATCATGGATGAGGGTTGGAACCAGCCCGCGCGGATTGATGCCGAGATAATAGTCAGTGTAATTGTCGCCGGCACTCAAATTTAGGTGATGGGACTCCCATTCGATGTTTTTAAGATTGAGACAAACGCGGGTCTTTTGCGAACACGATGAACTCATAAAATGGAATAAATGAAGTCCTTGCCAATCGAGAACCTCCTTGGTCAGGATATCACTTTCAATCAGTTGAACCATGTATGCTCCTCCAAAAGGTTCCTGGAACCTTTTTAGTATTAAATCACGCTTTTATCCCTGAGCGCAGCGCAGTCCTCAGGACTTAGGTCTAACAACTCCCCCAGCACTTCATCTGTGTGCTCGCCGAGCATCGGCGGTGTGCGACGGTAGCTGACGGGTGTGGCGGACATTTTAATTGGGCTGCCGATCATTTTAACCGGCTTATCGCCGGCGGCAGGGTGATTCATCTCGATTTCCATCTCGCGGGCCAGGACTTGGGGATTGGCAAACGCCTGATCAATGCGGTTGATCGGACCACTGGCGATTTTAATTTTATCGAGCCCGTCGAGCCAATAATCGGTCGGCTCTTGCTCGGTGACGGCGTTGAGAATCTCGGTAAGTTCATCGCGGTTGCGCACCCGCATGTCATTCGTCGTGAAACGCTCATCTGAGCTAAGTTCTGGGCGCTCGATAAACTCACAAAACCGCTCGAACTGGCTGTCATTGCCGACTGAGATTATGACATTGCCGTCAGATGTCGGGAAAACCTGATAAGGCACAATATTGGGATGCGCATTGCCAAGCAATCCTGGCACTTCGCCGGATGTCAGATAGTTGAGACCTTGGATTGAAAGCGTCGAGATCTGTGTATCAAGCAAGGAAATATCGATTTGCTGGCCCTCGCCGGTAATTTCCCGGTGGCGCAGCGCCGCATTGATCGAAATCGCAGCCCAGAGGCCGGCTGTGAGGTCGGCAATGGGGACGCCAACCCGTTGCGGCTCCCGGTCTTTTTCGCCGGTGATGCTCATCAGACCGCCCATGCCTTGCGCCATGAAGTCATACCCCGGCTGCGCCGCCATGGGACCGGTTTGGCCGAAACCTGTGATTGAGCAATAGACCAGACTCGGAAACTCGTCTTTAAGGTCATCGTAACTCAAGCCGTATTTGGCGAGGTTTCCGACTTTGAAGTTTTCAACCAAGATGTCGCATTTCGCGATCATTCGTCTCGCCAGCGCTTGGCCTTCTTCACTGGTCAGATTAAGTGTGATGGATCGTTTGTTGCGGTTGGCGGTGAGATAATAGCCTGATTCTGATGTCTCATTGCCGTCCGGGTCTTTGACAAAAGGCGGACCGAATTTGCGCGTATCATCGCCGAGCCCCGGGCGCTCCACTTTAATGACATCAGCACCGAGATCGCCGAGTATTTGGACGCAGCTTGGCCCTGCCAATACGCGTGTAAGATCGAATATCCGCAATCCTGCTAAAGGACCCGGTATAACTTCAGGCATTTGTTGCAATTCCTTATTACTTCAGTGAATCCAGTAGCTTAAAGGTTCTCTCGTGAGCTGCTGCCGCGGCATCTGGGACGTGATGGCTTGGATTATGTGAATTGGCAAAAGCATGTCCCGCATCATACATGTGGATTGAGACATTCTCTTTGCCGATGAGCGCCGCGTGAATTTTATTGCGGTCCTCGACGGAGAAAGTATCGTCATCTTCACCCATATGGAAAAGCATAGGGCAGGTGACGTTCTTGCCTTCTTCGAGATATTCGTGGATTTGCGTGCCGTAATAGGCGATGGCTGCATCAAGGTCTAGCCGAGCAGCAGACAGGTAAACCAAAGTGCCGCCCATGCAAAATCCGGTCACAGCACCTTTGCCATTACATTCCGGCATGGCCTTGGCGGCGGTGAGGGCTGCATCAACATCTTCCACAGCTTTATCGTGATCAATGACGCCCAAATAACCAAAGGCTTTTTGAAATTCTTCTTCGACGGCAGGGTTGGCGACGAAGCCTGGATCAAAGCGCCAAAACATATCTGGTGCCACGACCAGATAGCCTTGAGCGGCAAATTGGTCGGCAATTTCCTTGATCCAATCGGTAATGCCGAATATTTCCTGGATCATAACAAGCGCAGGTCCGGACCCACTTGCTGGTTTTGAACAATAGGCTTTAAAGCTGCCGCCATCTTTTGCGGCGATGTCGATCATCTCTCCAGAAAATTCATTTGGCATATTACTCCCCTTTGCTTTTTCGCGTTTTATAAAATCTCGGTCGATAGATTTACCTGAATGAGAGGATTTCGGCAAACTTCATTTGCTAAAAATCGGAGTTAAAACGACATTTTGGTTAGAAAAGAATCAATGATCTCAATGGGTTCTTTTGGCCTAGAGTTTGGCGTCATCAAGACTGTGACAAATGAACAACATCCAAGCCCAAATGCTTGTGGATAACTCTGTCGATAAGTTTCGATCACGGAATGAGTATGAGCGCCGGGAAACGAATTTCCCCAAATCAATTTATGAGAGTGCTTATGCAACCGGTTGATAAATATAAGATAATTTTGATTTTAGAGGAAAAAATTAGAGCTATTATCGGCTTTTGCTTACACTTTCCAAGCAATTTGTTGATATTTTAGATGTGCAAAACTTTCCACTAATTCAACAATAAATAATTCCTTTTGCTTACGATAAAACCAAATAATTAAAGTATTTGAATGGACTTCAAATATCGTTTTATTTACAGCTTTTAAAATCAGTAAACATAAAACCGGAGCGAGCATCCATTCAACTCTGAGCAGAGGCTAAATCATGAAAAGACTCTTATTTTTACTAGTCTATTAACACTTAGTACTGTTTTGATACTATGGAGTATAATTTGAAAATTTTTTAACTATTTTAGGGAACTCCTCTGCACTCACGGGTTTACTGAAATCGTAACCTTGGATTTCATCGCAGGCCTGGCCGCGTAGATTAAGACACTTGATATTCGCTCTCGACATCTTCGGCGGTGACTTTCATACCGGCTACAGAGTTGTCATCGAGGCAATATTTGGGCTAATGGTGCAATACAAACTCAGAGCGTTCCAAGGCTAGGCGCAGGTCCTCTTCAATCCGCAAGGCTATCGGCGTGGAGGATCATTTTCAGGAGGGTTGCGCGAAGGTGTTGTTCTTCCGGCTTATCCAATCCCGCCATTAATTTGTGATAGCGTTGATTGGCAATCGGCACCAGCGTGTCATACATATTTTGGCCGCTTGTCGTCAGCATTAGATTGATGACGCGTCGATCTTCACTGCTTTGATTTTTCTCGATTAAATTGCGTTTTTGGAGAGACGAGATCGCGCGATTAACGGCCATCTTGTCCATCGCCCAGCGCTCGGTGATCTCTTTACCGGAAGCAGTCGCATTTAGCGCCAAAGTCAAGAGTACACGCCATTCCGCGACCGTGATTTCATGCGCCTCCATCTCGGCGACAAAGGCTTTGCCGATCCGATTTGAGAGCATGTGACATAAGGTCAGGACATGATCGTCAGGGCCCGGTTGGCCGGCTGGTTTTTGCATCGACATGAATTAGCTATAGCATAATTTATTATCATATGATATCATTTTTATCAGATTAGGGAATGTAGCCGTTAGGAAGCACCATGTTTGGATTGAACCGCACAAAACGCCCGGTAGAACTCGGCCCATATCCGTTGGAAAAACTGAAGCGAGATGCTTCGATCATTGCGGAAGAGGCGGCGGAGGCACCCGTTGACCCGGGCAAGATGCCAGTTGGTTCTGGTGAACATTTGATAACGGCGACAAACATCCATTTGAGCGCTTTTGAAGAATTACGCGAGCCTGAGCCTTTTTCCAGAATGGCGCCCGTGCCGGATGATCTGACACTTCGCACCCGTGATATCAAAGGGGCCGGGTTTTTTCTGGATGCTTCTCAAATTGGTATTTCAGAGATTGTCGATACATTGTGGTTGAACGCTATAGTTGGCAATCATAGCCACGCTGTCACAGTAATGGTGGAATACTCGAACCCGATCGATGCCGATAACAACGCGGCGGATTGGGTCGAGGGCAGTGAGCATATCCTAGCAACTTATATTGCAGCCGAGATCGCGACGGATTTGAGCGGCCAGATTTCCAGCATGGGCTTTACCAGCAAAGTGCATTGGACCGGCGCAACCGATGTTGATCTCGACAAAGCGACAGTTTTGGCCGGGCTTGGCATCCGCGAAGGCGACAAATTAATTAATCCTTACGTCGAGGATCGCTTTGCCGTTGCGGTTGTCACGACGGACTATGCCATGGCAACCGATCTGCCGCTGCATCGCTCGCAGCGCGACGGTAAAAACCTCAGCTACCAATTGGGGCTATCAGGCGCAGTCTCAGGGCTGGAGCGTTGGCGGCGCAAACGTCGACCCTCTCACCTCGGTGCGTTTCCGGTAGAGACCCTAAAGCGCCAGGAAAGGTTGACAACGCAAGTATTCGATGATGAGGTGCCGCGGGTGCCGAGCCGGACCAACATGTATGTGCGCACAGCCTTCGGTGATCTCAGCGACAAAGCAAAAGGCGAGGCGGATCGTTGGTCACAGAAGCATCCCGTATCGCAAGGCATCGTTCGTCCGAGTTGGGCGATCAAGCCTTTACAGGACGGCCAGATCGCCTCTGAAGTCGCACTCGGCAACGACAATCCTGATGACAATGCCAAGGCATTGAAGGCGCTCAGCCATTATCTCGGCTCAACGATTAGCGGCATTTGCAAAGTGCCGGACTATGCGTGGTATTCCCATGACAAGCGCGGCAACCCAATTGAGCCCTATCATAAATACGCTCTCGTCGTGCTGGTTGATCAGGGCTTAGAAACCTTCATGGGGGCGAGTGGTAATGATTGGATTTCGGGCTCGCAATCGATGCGGGCCTATCTCAAAGGTGGAGAGATCGTTGGTGTAATGGCTGAAATGATCCGCCAAATGGGCTATGGCGCGCGGGCGCACAGCAATCTCGACAGTCACGTGCTGCATGTGCCGTTGGTCTTACAGGCTGGTCTTGGCGAGCAAAGCCGAATTGGGGAAAGCGCGATCAATCCGTTTTTGGGCATGCGCTTTAAAACGGCTGTTTTGACCTTCGACATGCCGGTAACGGCGGACTTGCCAATCGATTTCGGTGTTCAGCTGTTCTGTTCAAAATGCCTGAAATGCGCGCGCGAATGTCCGAGCCAGGCGATCCCTTACGGCGATAAAGTCATATTCAACGGCTACGAGACCTGGAAGCCGGACAGCGAGCGCTGCACCATGTACCGGGCGACCAATCTTAAAGGCTCGGCCTGTGGGCGCTGCGTTAAAGTCTGTCCGTTAAGCAAAGACACCACTTGGGATGGTCCGCTGCTGCACCAAGTGGGTTCCTGGCTTGGCGTTAATGCGATGTGGCTGAAACCTGTCTTAGCCCCGTTTGCGATTTGGCTCGATGATGTCTTGGGCAATGGTAATCCGATCGACGCAAAAAAGTGGTGGCTTGATCTGGAAGTCATGGGCAAGCGCACCTTCCGTTATGATGCGCAAAACTTTATTGTCGAGGCCAAGGGCACGAACCGGCCGCTTATCGATCCAAAGAAAAAGCCGAAAGCCAAAGACAATATCGCTTACTTCCCGGCCTCCACTTTGCCGCCACCGGATATGATGGGACCTTATCCGACAGACCGCAAACTCGGGCTTAAAATTGCTGCCGAAGCGGAAACGGTAGAGCAGGGGATCGCGCGCCGCGCCGCCGGCGGTAAAATGCCGGACACCTATATTCCAAGTTATAAGACGGTTGAGAAGACTGAGGAGAAAGTGGAGTAGGGGTTACTTCTCAGGTAGCTCCGCTTTTCTGAGGCCGTCCATAAGATGTTCGGCATCAATCGGATCGGCATTCCATTTTTCAAGTTCGGCGCTAGCCGAAAAATCTGGCTTTAATCTAAAAATACTGGCGATAACTTCATCAGCGGATCGTCAAAGTTGGCCAAGCGTAGCCGCCTCGATCAGGCGACGAATTTGCGCAGGGGCATCTGCCTGGTGCCATAAATATTCCCCTAACTGATTTAGAGAAACGTTTGGGCGATCTTGATCCAGACAAGGAAATTGTAGCCTACTGTCGAAGTGCTTATTGCGTGCTTTCGTTTGAAGCTGTTGCAACACTGCGCACAAAAGGTTTTAGCGTGCGCCGTTTAGATGAAGGGCTACTGGAATGGAAGGCGGCTGGTTTGCCGACAGCCGTTGAAGAAATCGCGGGCTCTTAATTAAATCAGCGCGGCAGTTCAGAGCTTCCCATCAGGAATTCATCAACAGCGCGCGCGCATTGACGGCCTTCACGGATCGCCCAGACAACCAATGACTGGCCTTTGCGCACATCGCCGGCGGCGAAGACTTTCGGTTGAGATGTCTGATAGTCTTCGGTGTTGGCTTTGACATTGCCGCGATCATCAAGATCGACTTTAAGGTCTTCAATCAAGCCTTCATGGGTCGGATGGACAAAACCCATCGCCAGCAGAACCAGATCGGCAGGTACACTGTCGCTAGAATCATCTACTTCGACCATTTCCATACGGCCATCGTCATTTTTCTGCCATTCCACACGAACCGTATGCAGGCCGGATATATTACCGCCGGCATCAATGAAGTTCTTGGTGGTAATTGCCCAATCGCGATTTGCGCCTTCATCATGCGACGTTGAAGTGCGCATCTTCATCGGCCAGTCCGGCCACGTCAGTAGCTTGTTTTCTTTCTCAGGTGGTTGCGGCATGATTTCCAACTGGGTGACGCTTGCAGCGCCCTGGCGGAAAGAGGTGCCGACACAGTCAGAGCCGGTGTCTCCGCCGCCAATGACCACAACATGTTTATCTTTTGCGAGAATGTCTTCTACGTCGCCTAAATCTTCACCGGAAACCCGGCGATTTTGTTGAATTAGAAAATCCATCGCAAAATGAACACCATTGTGTTCGCGGCCTGGCACTGGCAGGTCGCGGGGCGCTTCTGCGCCGCCCGATAACACAATCGCATCAAACTCTTTATCGAGGTCTTCGGTGGTTACATCAACGCCAATATTGGTGTTGCAGCGGATCGTAACGCCTTCCTGTTCCATCTGAACATGGCGTCGGTCGATCAAATGTTTTTCCATTTTAAAATCGGGGATGCCGTAGCGCAGCAGGCCGCCAATTTTTGCGTTTTTCTCGAACAGGGTCACGTCATGACCGGCGCGGGCGAGTTGCTGAGCCGCCGCCATGCCCGCGGGACCTGAACCGACGACAGCGACTTTTTTGCCTGTTTTGTGCTCTGCTGGCTGAGGCTTAACCCAGCCTTTTTCCCAAGCTTTGTCGATGATTGCGCATTCAATTGTTTTAATCGTAACCGGATTATCATCAAGATTGAGGGTGCAGGATTCTTCGCACGGCGCTGGGCAAATACGGCCAGTGAATTCCGGGAAGTTGTTGGTGGAGTGCAGTACTTCGATGGCTTCTTTGAATTTGCCGCGATACACCAAATCATTCCAATCAGGGATGATGTTGTTAACCGGGCAGCCTGTATGACAATAAGGGATTCCGCAATCCATGCAGCGCGCACCTTGACGCGACAATTGTTTCTCGCTCAATGGCACAACAAATTCGTTGTAATGTTTTACGCGTTCTTCCGGTGAACGATAGCTGCGCTCGCGCAATTCGTATTCGATAAACCCAGTTACTTTACCCATGATTAATCTCCTACCGCCACGCCGATTTCTGACTGGCTGGCATCTGGCAGGTCTGCCTCCTCTGCTCGCGCTTGCATTTCTTGCAGTGCACGGCGGTAATCAACAGGCATTACTTTGACAAATTTTGGTAGGTAATCATCCCAATTATCGAGAATTTCACGTGCTCGATCGCTATCGGTATAGTGCATATGATTTTCGATTAGTTTGCGGAGACGAAGTGCATCGTAACCGGTCATGTCTCCCATGATGTCGACACGACCATGGGTCTCAAGATCGCCGCGTTGATGAGAGTGATCTTCATGCATGCGATCTTCGTCGCTGATCGGTTCAAGATCGACCATCGCCATATTGCAGCGAATATCGAAATCATGTGACTCGTTGAGGACATAGGCAATGCCGCCGCTCATGCCAGCTGCAAAGTTACGGCCTGTCTCGCCAAGCACAACGACAACGCCGCCAGTCATGTATTCACAGCAATGATCGCCGACACCTTCAACAACAGCAGTGGCACCGGAGTTGCGCACGGCAAACCGCTCGCCGGCGACGCCTCTGAAATAGCACTCACCTTCGATGGCACCATAAAGTGCGACGTTACCGATGATGATATTTTCTTCGGCTTTGAATTTTGAGACTTTCGGCGGATAGACGACAAGCCGACCACCACTAAGACCCTTGCCAATATAGTCATTGGCATCGCCTTCAAGCTCGATGCTGACGCCTCTGGACAAAAATGCACCAAAACTTTGACCGCCTGAGCCATTCGCCTTGATTTGGATGGTGTCATCTGGCAAGCCGCGCTGGCCATATTTTTCTGCGATTTCACCCGAGAGCATCGCGCCAACCGTCCGGTTAACGTTGGCGACGTCGATTTCAATTTTTACCGGCTGACCATTTTCCAGCGCCGGTTTCGCTTCTTCGATCAGTTTGTTGTCGAGCGCTTTTTCGAGACCATGATCTTGCTTTTCGGTGTTATAGACGGCGACATCTGGGCCCATATCCGGCTTATAAAGTATCCGGGAGAGATCGAGACCGTTGGCTTTCCAATGGTCGATGGCGCTGTTCATTTTTAAGTAATCAGGGCGGCCAATCATGTCATTGATGGTACGAACGCCGAGCTTCGCCATAATGCCGCGGAGTTCCTCAGCAACAAAGAACATATAATTTACGACATGCTCAGGTTTGCCTTTGAATTTTTTGCGGAGCTCTGGGTCTTGCGTGGCAATACCAACCGGGCAGGTGTTGAGATGACACTTGCGCATCATGATACAGCCGGACGCAATCAATGCTGCTGTTGCGATGCCGTATTCATCGGCACCGAGGAGCGCTGCAACTGCAACGTCCCGGCCGGTGCGAATGCCGCCATCCGCTTGCACGCAAATCCGGCCGCGGAGTTTGTTTAAGACCAAAGTTTGATGGGTTTCAGCCAAGCCAATTTCCCACGCCGAACCGGCGTTCATAATGGATGTGATTGGGCTTGCGCCGGTGCCGCCATCCAGACCGGAAATTAGAACATGATCGGCATGCGCCTTTGAAACACCCGCGGCGATCGTGCCAACGCCAACGATAGAGACCAGCTTCACACTAATCCGAGCTTTTGGATTAACATTTTTCAGATCATGGATAAGTTGGGCCAGATCCTCAATCGAATAGATATCGTGATGCGGCGGTGGTGAAATCAGACCAACACCCGGCGTAGAATGGCGGACTTTAGCGATTGTTTGGTCAACTTTGTGACCTGGTAGCTGACCACCTTCACCCGGTTTTGCACCTTGCGCCATTTTAATCTGAATTTCGTCAGCATTTCGGAGATATTCAACGGTCACACCGAAACGGCCAGAGGCAACCTGCTTGATCGCAGAGCGCATAGAATCTCCGCTGGCGAGCGGTACATAGCGTTCAGGTTCTTCGCCGCCCTCACCGGTATTGGATTTTCCACCAATTCGGTTCATCGCAATCGCGAGATTGGTGTGCGCTTCAAATGAAATAGAGCCAAATGACATTGCGCCGGTGACGAACCGTTTTACGATTTCGGAAGCCGGTTCGACTTCATCGATTGAAATGGCTTCGTTGCCGTCAAAATCAAACTCGAACAGACCGCGCAGGTTTTTCAGCTTACGGGAATGGTCATTCATCGCAGCGGCATACTCATTATAGGTATCTTGCGAATTACCGCGTGCGGAATGTTGCAGCTTTGCGATTGTTTCCGGATTCCACATGTGTTCTTCGCCGCGAATCCGGTACGCCAGCTCACCACCAACGTCCAAGGCGTCATCCAAAATAGGAGAATCGCCATAGGCTAGTTCATGGCGTGTGACTGTTTCCTGCGCTACTTCTTCAATGCCAATTCCTTCAATCGCCGAAGCTGTGTTGGTGAAGTAGGCCTCAATAAATTCATTGCGCAGTCCGATCGCATCAAAAATCTGTGCGCCGCAATAAGACTGATAGGTCGAAATGCCCATTTTAGACATAACCTTCAAGATGCCTTTATCGATGGCCTTTACGTAGCGCGTGTGCGCTTCGGTTAATGTGAGGTCATCGGGCAATTGCGCGCGCGCATCCGTAATTGTGTCGAAGGCGAGATAGGGGTTAACGGCTTCCGCGCCATATCCTGCGAGCAGGCAGAAGTCATGGACTTGTCGAGCTTCACCGGTTTCGACGACCAATCCGGATTCGGTCCGTAAACCTTCACGGATTAGATGATGGTGAACGGCTGCTGTTGCCAGCAAAGACGGTATGGCGACATGATCTTTATCTATGCTGCGGTCAGATAGAATGAGAATATTATGGCCTTCAAGAACGCTTTTTTGGGCTTCATTGCAAAGTCGTTCTAAGGCAGCCTCCATGCCTGCGGCTCCATCCGATGCTGGATAACACATGCTGAGCGTAACTGATTGGAAAGACCCATTCGCGGTGTCGATGTGGCGAATTTTTTCCAGATCTACGTTCGATAAAACGGGCTGGCGAACTTCCAGGCGCATATGACTGCCGCCGGTTTCTAAATCCAGCAGATTGGGTCGTGGTCCGATCAACGACACCAAAGACATCACCAATTCTTCGCGAATAGGGTCAATCGGCGGGTTCGTTACTTGAGCGAAGGCCTGCTTGAAATAATCAAACAGCATTTTGGGTCGATCAGACAACACAGCATGCGGAATATCGCGGCCCATCGAACCAATTGGATCCTGACCACTGGTTGCCATCGGCAGCATGTAAAACTTTAAATCTTCCTGGGTGTAGCCAAAAGCTTGCTGACGGTCGAGCAAAGTCTGATGATCTAGCGGCATCGGTTCGACATCTGCAGGCAGGTCTTCCAAGCGAATTTGTGTTTCGTCTAACCAGTCTTGATAAGGGTGCGCCGTGGATAAACTGTCTTTCAATTCAGCGTCATCGATGATCCGGCCTTCTTCGAGATCAATCAGGAACATCTTACCCGGTTGCAGACGCCATTTTTCGATGATTTTCTCGTCTGGAATATCAAGAACGCCAACTTCCGAGCCCATCACGCAGAGATCATCATCGGTGACGATATAGCGGGCTGGGCGGAGGCCGTTTCGGTCCAATGTCGCACCGATTTGGCGGCCATCGGTAAACGCTACGGCGGCAGGGCCGTCCCAAGGTTCCATCAAAGCTGCATTATATTCATAAAAAGAGCGGCGGCCCTCATCCATCAGTGGATTGTCGTTCCAGGCTTCAGGAACCATCAACATCATTGCATGGGAAAGTGAGTAGCCACCTGCTACAAGCAACTCCAGCGCGTTGTCGAAGGTTGCCGAATCGGAATTTCCATCACTGATTAACGGCCAAAGTTTCTTAAGATCGTCGCCTAAAATTTTGGAACTCATATTGTGGCGCCGGGCGGCCATCCAGTTGATATTACCGCGAAGCGTATTGATCTCTCCGTTGTGGCACAAATATCGGAACGGCTGGGCCAATTCCCAAGACGGGAAGGTATTCGTCGAGAACCGTTGATGAACCAGCGCAAGCGCTGATTCGAAACGCTCATCTTGCAAATCGGTGTAATATTTTCCAACGCGATCCGCCAGCATCATGCCTTTAAAGCAAATCGTACGAGACGACATTGTCGAAACGTAGAAGGCTTCATCGCCGGCGAGATTGTCTTCAGCAACAACGTGGTGAGCTTGCTTGCGAATCACAAAAAGTTTGCTTTCAAAGGCATTACTGTCGGCGCAATTTTCGCCTTTGTCGACAAATATTTGGCGAATAAAGGGCTCCAACTCACGCACACTGTCACTCAGCCAGGAATTATCGGTTGGCAGGTCACGCCAGCCTAAAACGCTTTGGCCTTCTGCACGAACGAGGTCTTCGATCGCTTTTTCACAATCTGCTCGGGCTTTTTCGTCCTGAGGCAGGAATACCATACCAACACCGTAAGTACCGGCTTCCGGCAAGGTAATATCGAGTTCTGCACATTCTTCGCGTAAAAATCTGTCGGGAATTTGAACTAAAATACCGGCGCCATCACCTGCGAGAGGGTCGGAGCCAGCAGCGCCGCGGTGGGTCAGGCAGGCAAGAATCGTTAACCCTTGTTGGACCACTTTATGGCTCTTGCGGTTTTTGATATTGGCGACAAAGCCAATTCCACAAGAATCGTGTTCCTTACTGGGATTGTATAACCCTTGTTTTTCTGGATGACCCAATTTACTCATATTCCCTCGTACGCGTTATTCTACTTCAAAAAGAGCATGTTGATAGCAGGACATTATGTCGCTTGCAATCACCTCAACTCTTCATTTGAAGATCACCCAAACTTCAAGCGATCTTCAGTACTCATTTAGGTCAAGCCTGCCATCCCTCCGTTATGCCGGAAGTGTTGTTTGGCAATCTTGCCTGGATAAAAGGTTCAGTACCTCCTCTGAACCGTCGCCTGCCTACTGCAAAGTAACGTAGAACATGCGTTCCAGGAGGGGCCTATCGTGGTCCATCCCGGCGGCAAGTTCTTTGGCAACCGGAAAATTTGGCGAAAATTTCGCCTTGCGACTTATTTGGGCAACATAATAATGGATAATGTTCGATTCGTCACGCCCACAGGTTAATATTTTCCTGTTTCTTCTATAAAACACCCACTTAGCCGTTGAAATAAAAGGGGAATTTTTCAGATATTTCTCTTGGTTGGGAACTATTTATTGTTCTAATCTCGGTAAATGTTCATTCTTTATAGCGATTTCGGCCTTGAAGGCCCCTATACTGGCCAGGTAAAGGCCAAATTGATAGAAAGCGCCCCAGAAGTGCCGATTGTCGATTTGATGGCGGACGCACCCCGTCAGAATCCACAAGCAGCAGCGTACCTTTTGGCTGCCTATGCCCTTGGATTTCCAGCAGATTCTATTTTTATTTGCGTTATTGACCCGGGTGTCGGAAGTGACCGCCCCGGCGTTATTGTAAAAGCAAACGATCATTGGTTTGTTGGGCCGAGTAATGGGCTTTTTGAACTGATTCTCCGGCGTGCGGAATCGGATGCCAAAATATGGGAGATAGATTGGCAGCCAGACACCGTTTCCGCCACTTTTCACGGCCGAGATATATTTGCTCCCGTATCCGGAATATTGGCAAATGGAAGCCCAATTCCAGGCATTGAACGTCCAATTGATTGGGAACGACAAAATGAGTGGCCTGATGAGCTGGCTGAAGTTATATATATAGACAACTATGGGAATGCGATTACTGGATTGCGAGCATCTTTCGTAAAACCGTCATATGCAATTGAGATAAACAGTGTTTATCTAGAGAATGCCGTTACATATTCCAGTGTTCCGTCTGGGCAGGCTTTCTGGTATGTAAATTCAAACGGTCTGATAGAAATTGCAGTAAATAAGGGAAATGCGTCAAAACATCTTAATTTGAATATAGGAACAAAAATTGGCGTGAGTGATGGTGCTCACAGCTCAAATTAATTCAGGTATTTAGTATGAAGACCAATTGTTGTGAATGATTTACAATGTATTTTAAATGTGGCATGTCAAAAGGTTACAAAATGCTCCGTTTGGGAAAAAACTAAATGTCAATTAGAGTAAAAATTTGGGGATGTCGCGGTAGTATCGCGTGTCCGGCACCTACCCACCTGAAATATGGTGGCAATACGACCAGTCTTGAAGTTGAGGTTGGCGGTTAGACCTTTCTGCTCGATTGTGGCACCGGTATTCGCAATCTTGGTCAGCAGATGATTAAAACTGATTTGCAACATTGCTATATGCTGCTTACTCACACCCATTGGGATCATATTAATGGGTTCCCATTTTTTGCTCCTGCCTTCGATCCAAACCGAAAATTCTATATCATGGCGGGCCATATGATTGATAAAGGCGGTATTAAAAACGTCTTTGAGGCGCAGATGGAAAATCCAATGTTCCCCGTGCCGCTTGAGGCCATGCAAGCCGAACTAACTTTTTCGGATTTCCGCGCAGGCGATGATTTGGATATAGGCAACAGCCCGAACATTAATGTCTCGAAATCCTTCGTGATGGACAATGCTCTTAATTTCCTCACGAATTTGTCCACCCACGTCGGCGACGACCAATCGTATATTCTCAAAATTTAACTGCGCCATGCTACTTGGTGTCCGATTATTTTATATAAGTCCCGTATACTCTCAAGAAAGCATGATTTAGACGTCATACCATTCGGTTACGCTTAATAACTTATCGCCGTTAGATTACGTATGACGGATTTTATTTCATTGTGTTTGGTTTAATACTACAAATTATTGTGAAAATACTAGCGTTTTATATTAGAAAAGGCGTAAATTGTTAGTATTGGTAGTAGGTGTATAGCAAACTGGGGGGTCGGATCAACTTAGGCAGGAGTCTAAATATGATTGTTTCTCAAATACTTAAGCAAAAAGGCAGTGATGTATTTACGGTCGCAAAAGATGCATCAATCAAAGATGTTTCCAGCATTTTAGCCGAAAAACGGATCGGTGCTATTGTCGTAACCGATGCGGAAAACACTGTTGAAGGAATTATTTCAGAACGAGATATCGTGCGCGGCCTCGCTCAATTCGGCCCAACCATCCTCGAAAAGAAGGTCGAAGAGTTCATGACAAAGAATGTCATAACGCACGGCCTAGATGGTCATATTGATGAATTAATGCAGGAAATGACCAACAGTCGTATCCGGCATTTACCGATTTTGGATGAGGGCAAACTTGTCGGCGTTATAAGTATTGGCGACGTCGTGAAAAACCGTGTTGAAGAGCTTGAATCTGAAGGCAACATGCTGCGCGACTACATCGCCACCGGTTGATCATCTACAAATCTGTTAGAATATATTGGTTATTTTATGCCACATGCGTCCCAGCACGCCATCTTCCTGATCGTCTGCCTCTTCAGCCTTCGTTTCAGGAGCTTTTGCCGGCGAGGGTTCGGGCGCTTTTTTCACAATTTTTTCTTCCGCTTTTTTCGAGGTGCGGTCCGGTGTAAAAACGCCTGTTACTCCATCAACCATTTTACCAAACATACCTTGTTCTTCTTTGATGACGGGCGTGACGGTCACAGTTTCTTTCGCCAATGGTTTGATCGGTGTCGGCGCTATGGTTTTGCGTGGCGGCGGTGTGCTGGCTGTTTTTAGGGGTGCATTTTGCGGCGTCTGCTCTTTGATTTTTGATTTTACGGGCGTGTTCGGCAGTTCCGGCTGCACCGTTGGTTTTTGCAGCTTTCCGACGATTGGCATAGTGCCTGAATTCGCATCTGGTGCAAATGGATTTGGTTTGCCGGCGGGCCATTGAGTTACCGCCTGAGGTGGTAATTGTCGCTGCGGTGGCGGCGCCTTCACTTGCGATGGGGTCTGAATTTGCGGTGGTGGAGACTGACTTGGGATATTAATCCCCGCATTTTGAGGAACGCTGGGCAGTGATTCGTTGGGGCGCCTGGTCCCATCTTCTTCCGTCGCCACCCGTTGGTTGCGTACGCCAAGTATATAGTGGGCGATATTGAAATAGCCTTTTTCAATGGCCAGACCTGCAGCAGTCATGCCATCGGAATTCATCGCGGTAATATTAGCGCCTGCCGTAATGCTGGATCGAACGGTCGCGAGATTATTTTCGTTTACAGCCGAAAAAAGGCGTTTGGTGAGCTGCACGGTCGAAGCATCGGAAGATTGAGCTGCCACAGATGTCCAGGACGCTGAAGACATCACCAAAACCGCGCCAAACAGGGCTGCTACAATGAGGCCTAAATTTTTATCTATTTTCCGCAATCTTCAATTCCGCTCGTTCAAATGCCGGTAAATTGATGGTTTATTTTACCATGAAAGCTGGAAACAAACCAATATCGAGATATATGGTACAAAAGCGACCATTAATCAAATACGCTGTATTAACAAAAACGTGTTTGGCATTAACCACTTGGAATCCCTGAATTGAAAATTTCTATCGAATATTGCGCTCAGTGAAATTACAAACCGCGCGCCCTCCGTGTGAGGGACTATCTAATTGAGCTTTACCAAGCCGAAGTCGAATTGATCGCGGGCGGCGGCGGGGTATTTGAAATAATGCGGGACGGCCAGCTTGTGTTTTCAAAGCGTCAAGAGCGGCGCTTTCCCTCCGATGAAGAACTCCAGACTCTGGGATCGTAAATTCGCTCGTGACAAATACCAATTCAACAACCACCTCCGATTTGCAAAAAATAGCTTTACGCCTGCTGCGTCTGGCGAATTATTTCGGCACGCGAAAGCTCAAATCCGGCGTAAGATCATTGGTCGGCGTTCTTTTTCTAATCGGCGGCGTTTTTTGGTTTTTACCGATCCTCGGTCTGTGGATGTTTCCGGTAGGCTTGTTGTTGATTGCCTTGGATATCCCGGCGTTTCGTCGCCCTGCAAGGCAATGGCTTTTAAAATGGAAGCAAAAAATTCTTCACCACTAAAGTGTAATGCTCATAAGGTGATACTGGGATTGCGGAGGTTTTGATCGCAGTCGATTAAATTTACCTGTTTGACCAGAATCTCCCAATCGCCGCCAGTATCTCGTAAGCGGTGACCGGTCCAGCCGGCATAGCTTCGTTTGTCACCGGCTTGGAATTCTGAGGTGAAGAAATTTGATCGCGTCATATATATGTCGGCCTGATCTGTAGCAAAAACCGTCACATTCGAGACAATCCTGGAGGTCCGCGATCTCGGTTGCTGTGACCAGGCATATTCATTTTGCAACCTGAATACTCTGTCCTCAAGGCGGCGGCGATCATCGAAGGCGACGGCAACTTCTTTTCTGGGGTCCCCGCCATCCAGCGATGCAGGCACCCAGTAGAGACATTCCGGCGCAAATAGCTGGAGCCAATCGTCAAGCTGGTTGCTGTCTAATAGCCGCGCCTCTTTTTCGAGCAAGCGGCGGCATGATTCTCGTAAATTAAGGTCGCTGATCTCCAAATCCTCGGTCTGCCAATCGGTAAAATTGGTGACAAGATTCTGATAAAACTGATCATTTATATAATGCGAGGTTTTGGAGGGATCGTGGCTCATGACAATATTATTTGACCTCCCGTTCAACAGTGAGGTTCGGCTCGGCCTGCATCAGACGTTTGTATTCTTTCATATATTCGCGCATGAAAATTTCATCTGTTGCCGGGGCGGTGAAAACACCATTTTCATCGACGCTGATCCTGCCCTCAACGCCTAGGCCGCGGTGCATATAAATCCACTCGTCTTCTTCCGCCGCGAGACCAGCCTGAATTTGCTCAAAGTTCATCAGATCATCTACTTCGCCAAAATTGGGGAAACCTTCTTGCGTGCGCATGCGGATCGCGTTGACGTCATCAACCGTGCCTTCAAGCTCATCGTCATCATCGATGACGGCTGTGCCGTACCAGGTTGTGTCAGTTTCGGTGAGAGACACCGGCTGCAAAACCTGAATGTGATTGCCGAGGATCAGTAGGTTCGGAAAAATGTTGATGTTGACCGGCTCGGATGCCGCGATATCCAAAATGCGATCAGCTTTATCTCCTAAGCGTTCTCGGATGCTTTCTTCATAGCCTTCCATGCCGGGATGGGAGCCTTCAATTTCCCAAAGGGCCCCCGGACGTTGTTCGATATTGGGGCGCTTGTCTTTAAAGTGATGGCCATTGCCAAAATACTGCACATACATCGGCGCATCGTCGGGTTTATCTTTGTAGAAAGACATGCCTTTCTGATCTTCGCTCAACAGGCGGTTCTCCATCGCCAATAGCGAGCGGTGTGAAAAGACAACATGGTAGCCATCGGCTGAATTGTCATAAGCGAGCTTCCAATTGCCGTTGAATTTGAGCCGATTGGCATTAGAGACTTTAACCTTGCTGCCGGGATGACGGTCGAGCCATTGATCAATCGGTGTTTTGGCGGGGCCGAGATAGTCTTTCAAGTTCGGTGCATCCAGATTTAGCGTGCCAAATATAAAACCACGATAGGAGGAGACGCGCGGCACCTGTGCCAGATTAAACTTCGCATCCGAGAAATCATCAGCGTAACCTTCTGGCCAGGGAACACCTTGAAGCTTTCCCGAATTTAAATAGGTCCAGCCGTGATAGGGGCAGGCAAAGGCTTTGGTTGAGCCGCTTTCTTTGCGGCAGATCGTCGCTCCCCGGTGCGTGCAGCGATTATAGAGAGCTCTGAATTTTCCAGTGGAATCGCGCAATACAATGATCGGCCTGAGACCGAGCTTCGAGGTTATGAAATCATCATTGTTGGGGATTTGACTTTCATGACCGAGATAGACCCAGACCGCGCCGAATATTTTGCGCATTTCTTCCTGGAAAATCGCTTCCTCGGTATAAAGGTGGCGATGAACCCGGTCTTCATGGATTAATGCATCGTAGTCGATCATATTTTGCACTCAGAAGAAGTCATAATACTCGTTCTGTTCCCATTGTGTCACGTCGGCGGGTTTGTCCTCAAGCGCGTTGTCATCAAGATAATCTTGGAAGCGATTGAGCTCTGCTGATTTCAGCTTGCCATAATAGTCGACAAACAAATCACCAAATTGGTCTTTGAACAATTGGCTTTTTTCGAGTGCGCCGAGCGCATCTCCGAGATTGGTTGGCAGGAGAGGGCGGTCCGCCTCATAGGGATTGTCATCGGCGGGGCCGAGCATTGTT
>Ga0209554_1000516_pt1 | contig 32542 bp, 28 predicted proteins | sample MarorgKNORR_S2LV_5_FD_188221 | JGI IMG/M metagenome (GOLD analysis project Ga0209554, IMG submission 188221) | Marine microbial communities from the Southern Atlantic Ocean, analyzing organic carbon cycling - Bottom_A/KNORR_S2/LV (SPAdes) (version 2) | ecosystem: Environmental > Aquatic > Marine... | reverse complement strand
GACCCAGCCGCTAGTCTGGCGGGGTGCCCCCCGCCCCCTCCTTCTCCCCATGCCACCCTTGCTACTCAGCGGTGGTGCTGGCAGCCGGTGCCTCCCGCCGAATGGGGGCTCCGAAGGGGCTCTTGCCACTCGAGGGGCGTCCGATCCTCCAGCATGTGCTCGAAGCCGCGGCGGCGTCCGGCGTCTTTGAGATCGTGCTGGTCGTGAATCCCACGGTCGAAGCGCGCCTCGGGGAGCTCGCGCTGCCGGCCGGGGTCCCCACCCGGGTCGTCGTAAATGCGCGCGAATCCAGCGGGATCGGCGACTCCCTGGGGCTCGGCCTGGCTGCCGCCCGAGGCGATGCCAGCGCCGCCGTGATCCTGCTGGGGGACCAGCCGAGGGTCCGGCCCGCAGTCATCGAACGGGTCGCCCGGGCCTTCGAGAAATCGGGGAAACCCTGCGCCCGATCTGTATACTCGGGCGCCCAACTAGAACACGTTCCCGCCCACCCGGTCTTCGTCGCCCGCAAGCTGTGGCCCGAGGTCATGGCCCTGTCCGGGGGGAAGGGACTCGCGGAATGGCTCTCCCGCCATCCCGAAAACCTGCAGGTGGTCGAGTGCGAGGGCACTCCACCCGGAGACATCGACACCCCCTGCGATTACGCGGCCGCGTGCGACGCCGGCCCAGATCCTGCGTGAGAACCGACCCTTGGCAATCGAGATCGAAGAACAGTTCGAAGTCGCCGCGCCGGTCGAAGCGGTGTGGGCCTTCCTGCTCGACCCTGCCCGCGTCGTCACCTGCATGCCCGGTGCGGCCCTCGACGAAATCGTCGACGCCGAGAACTTCAAGGGCCGCGTGCGCGTGAAACTCGGGGCGGTGGGTGCCAGCTACAAGGGGAAGGTGAATTTCGTCCGCGTCGACGTCGCGGCGCGCGAAGTCGAGATGAAGGCCTCGGGCCGCGAAGCCGGCGGTGGCACCGCTTCGGCAAGAATTCTCTCGAAGCTCACGCCCCTCGAATCGGGAACCGCGGTTTCTTTCGAAGCGCGCGTCGACATCACCGGAAAGATCGTGCAGGTGGGCGGCCGCATGATAAAGGGCATCTCGCACCAACTCTTCCAGCAGTTCGCCGCCTCGACAAAGGCGCTGCTCGAGGCGACACCCGCCGCAGAAGGCGACACCGCGGGCGCCGCGCAAGCACCCTCCCCGGTCACCGACACCGAGTCCAACGCGATTCGCGTGCTCCCCCTCCTGCTGCAGACCCTCTGGGCTGCGATCTCCCGTTTCGTCCGCAAGCTGTTCGGACGAGCCACCTCGGAAAGGTAGAAACGCCATGCCCCGCTATGTAGTTGCCTGCGACGCCGGCGGCACCATGACCGACGTCATCATCGTCGACGAAGAAGGCCGCAGCGTCATCGGCAAGGCCCCGACGTCACCCCAGGACGAGAGCATCGGCTACATGGAGTCGTTCTGGGAAGCCCTCGAATTCATGGGGATCTCCCAGGAAGAGGGCCGCGATTTCGGCAAACAGATCGAGACCGCCATCTACACCGGCACCTCGATGCTCAACACCGTCATCAACATGAGCGGCTACAAGACGGGACTGCTGGTGAACAAGGGCTTCGAGGACATCCTCGCCCAGGGCAGGGGCTCGCAAACCTTCATCGGTGCGCAGTGGAGCGAGATCACCCACATGCAGTACCGCAAGCACAGGATCCCGCTGGTACCGCGTCGTCAGGCGCGCGGGGTCACCGAGCGGATCGACATGTTCGGGCAGGTGATCATCCCGATGTACGAGGACGACGTTCGAAAGGGCGTGCGCGAGTTGATCATCGACGAGGAAGTCCAGAGCATCGCCATCGTCTTCCTCCAGTCCTACACCAACCCTCAGCACGAAGTGCGCGCCGCCGAAATCGCCCGTGAGGTGATGAAGGAGATCGGCCGCGAAGTCGTGCTCGAACTCTCGAGCCAGGTGGCCCCCACCACGCGCGAGATCTCGCGGGCCAACGCCACCGTGGTGCAGGCCTACGCATCCGATCCGGCCCGCAAGCAGCTCTTTCGCATCGAGGAAGAACTGGCGAAGACCGGCCACACCCACAGCCTCAAGACCGTGCTGGGCTACGGCGGCATCACCAATATCCGCTACCCGCGGCTCTTCGAAGCCGCCATGTCCGGCCCGGTGGGCGGGCTGATGGGCGCGAAATATCTCTCCAGCGTGATCGGCGAGGAGAACATCGTCTGCTCGGACGTCGGCGGCACTTCCTTCGATGCCGGCGCCATCACCGCGGGCATCGTGCCCATCAACCGCGAGCCCGGCTTTCAGGGCATGTACGTGAACGTGCCGATGCTCGACATCCGCTCGATCGGCGCGGGCACGGGCACCTACATCCGGATCGATCCGCTCACCAATCGCATCAAGCTCGGACCGGATTCTGCGGGAGGCACCCCGGGGCCGGTATTCATGGAGGCGGGGAACGAGATCCCCACCATCAACGACGCCAACCTGCTGCTCGGCATCCTCAGCGAGACCAACTACCTCGGCGGCAAGGTCCCGATCAGCAAGGCGGCTTCGCTCAAGGCCTTCAAGGAGAAGGTCGCCGATCCGCTGGGGCTCGACGTCTACGAATCTGCGGAGACCTGCCTCGAGTTGCTCAACGTGATGATGCGCGAGCATCTCGTCCAGAGCCTGATGGTGGGACACGACCTGCGCGAGTACGTGCTGCTGGGTTACGGCGGCGGCGGCCCGCTGCACCTGCTGGGCTACGCCGGCGACTACCCCTGGAAGGCCGTCTGCACGGTGCCCCACGCCGGCGGCTTCTCGGCCTGGGGGGGCGCCTGCATGGACTACTCGCACCGTCGGCACAAGAGCATCGCCTCGGCGCTCACCGCCGAAATGGACGACGCCACGAAGCTCGCCTACCTGAAGCCCGTCACCGCGGCGTGGAACGACCTCGAGCGCGAACTCATCGAAGAACTCGAGGGCGAGGGCTTCGAACGGAGCCAGATCTCCACCAGCCGGATCGTCTACATGAAGTTCCTCGGCCAGCTCCACGATATCGAGGTCGAATCGCCGGTGGAGAGCCTCGATACCGTCGAGGACATGAACCGGCTGACCGCCCACTTCGAGGACATCTACACGACGATGTTGACGCTGGCGGCAAAGCCCGACAGCAGCGACTACCAACTCACCGAGGTGTGCGTGATCGCCAAGGTCGACACCGTGAAGCCAACCCTGCGAAAGGTTGCGCTACAGGGGAAGACACCGCCTACGGATTCGTTCAAGGGAAAGCGCCCCGTCTTCCAGGGCGGCAGCTGGCACGAGGCGGACATCTGGCAAATGGAAAAGCTGGTGGCGGGCAACGAAATCGATGGCCTCGCGGTGATCGAGGCGTCCAATACCACGCTCTTCGTCCCGCCCGAATGGCACGTCCGAATCGATGAACACGAAATCTATTGGATTGAACGAAAGGCCTCATGATGTCGGAACCCAGTCTCAAGGAACAACTCGCGGCATACGAGGCCCTCTTCGAGAAGACCGGCCACCTCTACGGCTACGAATCGCTCGCGCGCAAGGAGAGCGACCCGGGGACCTACGAGGCCGTCTGGCACATTCTCTCCAACATCTGCAACGCCGCCTGGTCGGTGGGATGCATGGCCTCGACCTCTCCGGTGGCGGCCGAGGGCGGCGACGCACTCTGGGCACTCCACACCCCCACCGGCGACGCCATCTGCGTATCCCGGGGGATCACCGCGCACCCGGGCCTGCTCGCGGACATGATCAAGAACTTCATCCGGCTCGGCTACGAAGATCACCCCGGCTTCGAGAACGGCGACATCTTTGAAAACAACGACCCGCACTACGGGGGCATCCACACGCCGGATTTCGATATGTGCATGCCGATCCGCTACAAGGGCAAGCTGGTCGCCTGGGCCTCCTCGGTCACCCACGTCAACGACGTCGGCATGGCCCAGCCCGGCTCGATCGGCTTCCTCAACCCGAACGTCTTCGCCGACGGCCTCACCTTCTCGATGGAGAAGGTCGGCGAGAGCGACCGCTACTACCCGTGGTACGACCTGCGCATCCGCTCGCGAACACGCACCCCGGACTATGTCCTTGGCGACGCGCGCGGGCGACTGGCCGGCTGCATCACAATCCGAGAGCGACTCTTCGAGGTGATCGAGAAATACGGCCTCGACTTCATCCTCGACGCCTCGAAGGAATACGTCGAAGACAGTCGGCGCTACGCGGTATCCCGGGTGCGGACCCAGGCGATTCCGGGTCGCATTCGCAAGTCGCAGTTCAAGGACCTGGCGATGAAGGGAAAGCGCGTTCTCGATCCCTCCCAGGACATCGACTGCCTCTTCAACCTGCCGATGGAGATGACGGTCAACGCCGACGCCACGGTCAAGCTGTCGCTGCGCGGTGCCAGTGGCACCGTGCCCTTCGGCCAGAACATCAGCCCCACGGCCCTCAAGAGCGGGCTGCTGAACGGCTACTCCCACATCGTCGGTTTCGACATGTTCAACTCGGGACCGACGGCTTCGTGGGAAGTCGAGATGCCGCCGAGCGGTTCCTGGGCCAACCCCTTCGAGAAGGATTTCTTCGCTTCGTCGGGGGTCGCCTGGGCACCCGCCGTGATCTGGATGAGCAGCCTCTACGAGGTCTTTGGGCGCCTCTTCCAGATGCGCGGCTTCGTCGAAGAAATGGCCGCCGGCGCGGCCACGACCATGACCGCGGAGTTCGCGGGCCAGACCCAACTCGGGATGTACCTCGCAAGCCTCACGCTCGAGCAGGCGAGCAACGGCTCCCCGGCCCGGGGTTACGCCGACGGTGAAAACAGCGCCTGGTGCATCTACACCCCCAACGCGGATTTCGGGTCGGCGGAAGTGATCGAGGGCTACCTGCCAATCATGTACCTCGGCCGAAACATCGAGCCCGACTCCGGCGGCTACGGCCAGTTCCGGGGCGGCCTCGGGCACACCGCGGTGTGGATGATCTACGGGACGACGGGCATCGACTACCAGTGCGGCTGCGCGGGCATGCGCTCGAAGGTGCTACCGAACCACGGCATGTACGGCGCCTATCCCACCTGGCCCGATCGCCCGAGCTACGCCCACGACACGAACTTGAAGGAACTGATCGACGCACAAAAGCCGCTGATCCACGAGCGCGGTCCGGCCGAGGATCCGACCATCACCCGGATCATCACCGCCCGCCAGATGGAAGATGCGGCGATAGCCCCCTTCATCACACCCGAACCGCTGCAGAACTACGACGTGATCCTTCACCCGGTGTCCGGCGCCCAATCGATGGGCGACCCCATCACCCGAGATCCGATCAGCATCGAGGAGGACCTCAACAAGGGCTGGACCAGCCGACGCGTCGCCGAGGAGATCCACGGCCTCGTAGTGAAGCAGGAAAGCGAACGCGACTTCATCGTCGACGTCGCCGCCAGCGAGAAGCGCCGCCAACAAATCCGCGCCGAGCGAATCGCCAAGGCGGTTCCCTTCAAGGAGTGGTGGGCCGTGGAGCGCACAAAGATCGAGGCCCGGGAGAACATGGACGAGGCCGTGCTCCACATGTGGCGCACCTCGATGGAACTCTCCCCGAGTTATGGCGAAGAGTTGCTGGCCTTCTGGGCCCTGCCGGACGACTTCGTCTTCTAGACACCCCAGCCAAGAGAACGCGGGGCCGCCCCCGACTGACCCAGGAGAACGAAATGGCCGAGTTTCACAAAGCGGACATCGAAAAACTGATCGACGGCGTGCTGCCCTGGCCCGCCACCCAGGACATCATCAAGAGCCCCAAGGACAGCGATCGCTTCGACAAGTACATCGAAATCATGCAGGAGCGGGTCACATTCAAGGAGACGATCCTGCTGCCGCTCACGCCGATGCTCTTCATCGTCTCCGCAGACGGGGCCCGCGTGGTGAAGTGCCGCTGCGGGCACGACTTTGGCGACTACCGCACCAACTGGAAGCTCTCCTCGCTGATCCACGTGCGCGACGACGAGGCTTCGCTGGGCGAGATCTACAAAGGCCGCGAGATGCCCGACCCGTCGTGGACCCAGCTCCGCGAATACATCTGCCCGGGCTGCGGCAGCCAACTCGAGGTGGAGGCGATGCCCCGGGGCTGTCCGCCCGATTTCGAGTTCCTGCCGGATCTCGACACCTTCTATTCCGAGTGGCTCGGACGTCCCCTGCCCGACTCGGTCGCCAGCGAAGACAAGACCCTCGAGACGATCGCCGACTGGTCGGCGGCGAAATAGTCCCCGGCTCGCTCCATGGGCGCAGCCCTCGAAGGCATTCGGGTCGTTGATCTGACGAGCGAGTTCTACGCCTCGCTGGCCGCGGCGCTGCTCGGCGATTTTGGCGCCGACGTGATCCGCGTCGAGAACACAGCAAGCCCGCGCCCCGTCGATCCGGATCGCGACGGCATGCACCCGCCCGAGCGCTGGGATTCGCTGCACGAACTGGCCCAGCGCAACAAGCGCAGCCTGGCCCTCGACCTCTCCTCGAAGGGCGGGCGCGAAACCCTCGCTCGGCTGCTTGGGCGCGCAGACGTCTTCGTCACGGATCTCGGCTTCGAGGAAGCTCGGCAGCTCGACCTCGATCCGGAAACGCTCGCGACCGCAAATCCGGCGCTGGTCTACACCCGCGCCTCGGGCTTCGGTCCAAAGGGCCCCGACCGCGACCTGCCGGCCCTCGACGAACTCGCCGCGGCACACACCGGCGTGATGGGCAGCCTGCCCCAGCCGGGGCAGCCCCCCGTCTACTCGGGAATCGGGCAGATGCAGACCGCCGCGATGCTGGCCTTCGGCAGCGTGCTGGCGCTGCGCCACTGCGAACGTTCGGGGGAGGGACAGACGGTCGACGCTTCCCTGCTCGGCGGCAACATGTTTTCGCAGAGCCTCGACCTGCAGGCCTACCTCGCCATCCGCGACGATCGCTTCTTGCTGCCCATCGACCGGCTCGATGCCAGCAACCCCATGAGCGGGCCGATGTACCCCTGCAGCGACGGGCGCTGGGTCACTCTCGCCATGCCCGACACCGACAAGTACTGGCCGGCCTTCGCGGAGATTACGGGTCTGGCGCTGGACGATCCGCGCTTCGACAGCCACGAGAAACGCTGCGAAACCAATCGCCTCGAAATGCTGCGGGTACTCGAAGCTGTCTTTCAGGCGCAGCCGGGGGCGCATTGGAAGGCCGAACTCGATCGGATGCAATTGCCGGCCGACGTGATCGAAAAATACGACCACCCGGCGGCGGACCCCGCCGCCGAGGCAAACCGCTACATCATCGAGGTCGATCACGCCGAGGCCGGGAGTGTGAAAAGCCTGGGCTTTCCGGTGCACCTGGCGGAGAGCCCCGCCGCACTCACCCGCCTGGCGCCCGCCCCGGGCGAGCACAGCGAAGAGATCTTGCGCGAACTCGAAGGGGGCGCCGAAAGTCCGGCGCGAGAGACCGCCGGGACGGAAGCGGCCCCCGCCCTGCCCCTCGAAGGTCTCCGCGTTCTCGATCTGACGCAATGGCTACAGGGCCCCGTCTGCGCCCAATACCTGGCGGATTTCGGCGCCGAGGTGATCCACGTCGAGCGCCCGGTCCATGGCGACGGGGCGCGCGGCGTCCGCAGCATCAAGGCCCTCGCCATCGGCGACTGGAACCAATATTTCCTGGTGATCAACCGCAACAAAAAGAGCCTCGCCATCGATCTCAAGAGCGAGGCCGGGCGCGAACTCTTCTACCAGTTGGTCGAGAAGTCCGACGTCTTCCTGTCGAACTTCCAGCCCGAGAGCCTGCGCGCCTGGGGGCTCACGTGGGAAGAACTCTCGAAGCGAAACCCGAAGCTGATCTACGCCACCAATACCGGCTACGGCCACGCGGTCGAAGTCAATCGCCCCTCCTACGACATCAACGTGCAGGCGCTGACCGGCTTGATGACCCGCCAGGGCGAACCGGGACAGCCGCCGATCTACCTCGGCATGGGCTCGGGCGATACCTACGGCGGCATGCTGTCGGCCCTCGGCATCCTGCTGGCACTCCATCAACGTCAGAAGACCGGCCGCGGACAGGCGCTCGACGCCTCGCTCTACGGCGCGCAGCTCTTCATGGCGGCCCCCACCCTGCAGCCCTTCCTCGCCGGAGGAAATCCGCTCTACTCCGAGCCGCAGCCGCGCCTGGGCGCCCGCAATCCGCTGTGGAACCGCTACCGCGCCGCGGACGACTGGCTCACTCTTTGCGCCGAGAACAACGACTCCAACTGGCAGGCGCTGACGGCGTCGCTGCCCAGCACGATCACGGAGGATCCGCGCTTCGCGAGTTCCCCCTTACGCAGCGAGAACGCTGCCGCCCTGGTGGGGGCGCTCGACGCGGCGATCGCTGCGCGACCGGGTGCCGAGTGGATCGATGCCTGGTCGGCCGGCGGGCTGGCTTGCAGCCGCATCCGTACCCTGAAGGATCTCGCTGCGGATCCCCAGGCCTGGGCCAACGACTACCTGCTGCGCGTCCACTGCGACGAGGTCGGCCGCGAGGTCGAAATCCGCGGGCTGCCGGTAGGGTTGTCGAAGACCCCCGGCCGCGTCGAACGCCTCGGCCCCGAACTCGGCCAGGACACCGAGATCCTGCTGATGGAAGCCCTCGGCCTCGAGTGGGACGCGATCGAGAAGCTCAAATCCCAGGGCGCGATCCCGTGAGCCAAGCTTCGTCCGCACAAGGCCCCTGCGCCGGTCTCCGCGTCGTCGAGATTTCGACGATGATGGCCGGGCCCTACGCGGCGACACTCCTCGGCGATCTCGGCGCCGACGTGATCAAACTCGAATCGCATTACGGCGACGAGAGTCGCCACCTCGGCCCGCGCCGCGGCAGCGAACGCTCGGCCTACCTGAGTCTCAACCGCAGCAAGCGCGGACTGGTCCTCGATCTGAAGCGCGACGACGCCCAAGGCGTCTTCAAGCGACTCGTACAGAGCGCTGACATCGTGATCACCAACATTCGCGAACCCGCGCTCTCGAAACTTCGCCTCGACTACGAATCGGTGAAGGCCCATCGCGAAGACGTGATCTGGGTGGGCGTCACCGCCTTCGGGCCCGACGGCCCCTACCAGGGCCGCCCCGGGATCGACTTCTTGATCCAGGGCTACGCCGGGCTGCTCGCGCTCAACGGCGATCCCGAAGGCGATCCGGTTCGCGTCACGATTCCCCTGATCGACACCCTCTCCTCGGTGCTCGCGGCCACCGGCGCCCTCGCCGCCCTGCGGCGCCGCGACGCAACCGGCGAAGGCGAGCGCGTCGATGTCTCGCTGCTCGACGCGCTGGTACACGCCCAGGCTTCAGGCATCGGCAGCTACCTCGTAACCGGCGAGGAGACCCCCCGCACCGGCAATCGCAGCCTCTACTTCGCACCCTCGGGCATCTACGGCACGAAGGATGGGCACTCGCTGGTGATCACCTGCCCGGCCGAGAAATTTTTCGCCAAACTCTGCGAAGCCCTCGAGGTCGACTGGACCGCGGATCCCCGCTTCTGCGACATCGACGCCCGCATGCAGAACCAGGACGAACTCGACGCGGCGATCGATGCCCGCACTCGCGACTTCGACCGCGCCGAATTGATCGAGCGCCTGGTAGCGGCCGACGTCCTCACTGCGCCCGTCCACTCAGTCAAAGAGGTCGTCGCCGACCCGCAGATCGCGCACAACGAGATGATCGTCCCGACGGCCCATCCCACTCTCGGCGAGGTAAAGGTGACCGGGGTGCCGCTCAAATTCAAAAACGCACCGGGCGCGGTCCAACACCCGCCGCCGCTGCTGGGCCAGCACAGTGCCGAGATCCTCGCCGAACTCGGTTACACCTCGGACGAAATCGCCCAACTCGCCGCCAGCCGCGCCCTGGGGCTCCCGGACGACTGAGACGTCGTGCGGCGCGACGCTCGCGCTCCGCATTCAACTGCTGGCGCTGCGCGTCCTTGGTTCTTTCATCGACGATGACGTCGGTAATCGCTGTTGACGTGATCTCGAGCCCCCACTCCATCGCCTTTTCTTGCAGGTTTCGTCCGATCTCCTCGTTCATCGATTCACGAGAAGACTGGAGTTCATCCAGTTCCAGGCGCCCAGCGGCCGAGCGGACAATCGCAGTCGACTCGGTGAACAACGCCTTGTCGACGTCGCGGATGCGGTAGATGGAACGAGCGGCATCCGTCACGCGGTAGAAGACCGTCGCCTGAAGACCGAGCGCTTCCGCCGAGCCGACCCAGCGCAGAATGCAGGACCGTCCCCAACTCGGCGCTAGTCGCCCTTGGCTTCGCGGCGGATCTTCCAGAAGCGCGGCGTGCGCTTTTCGCTGAAGGCGGCGCCGCCCTCCTTCCCCTCGGCGGAGTCGAACCAATCGGGGTAGTACTCGCCCGAGATCACGCCCATCTCCTGGTAGCCGTCCATCTCCTGGTCGAAGGCGGCCTTCAGGATTTCGAGGCATCCCGGGCTCACCGCCAGCAGTTCCTCGCACCAGGCATCGACCGCGGCGTCGAGTTCGGCATCGGGGACGACCTTGTTCACGAGCCCCATCTCGAGAGCCTGGTCCGCGGGATAGCGCCGACACATCATCCACATCTCGCGGGCCTTCTTCGCGCCCACCACCTTCGTGAGATACGGAACGAAGAAACCGTCCGCGGGGCTCGACACCTTCGGCCCGGCCTGCCCGAACTTCGCGCTCTCCGCCGCGATGGTGAAATCGCAGCAATAAGCCATGTGGTTGTGCCCGCCGAGGCAATAGCCGTGGACCGCAGCGATCACCGGCTTTCGCGATTGCCGGATCAGGCGGTTGTGCGGGTAGCGAAAGTAGAAGGCGTTTCGCAGCCCCCACTTCTCCCACTCGACGTCGCCGCCCACGCCAAAGTGCTTGCCACTGCCCGCCACCACGATGGCCCCGAGGCTGGTGTCGTGGTTGGCGTCGTAGAAAGCGCGGAACATCTCCTCGACCGTGGAGAGGGTCATCGCGTTGTACTTCTCGGGCTTGTCGATCGTGACGCGCGCGATCCCGCCCTCGAGTTCGTCGTGCCACTTCTTCTCGTAGCGGATCTCGTCGAAGTCGAAACCATCGCCCTCGACCGTCTGCCACTCACCCCATGCCATCGTCGCCCCTCCCCGGTTTCGTCGCCCGAGCGTAGTCGGAAGCCCGGGGATGTGCCGCTCGATCCAGCCGACAACCAGCCGCCAAAACCCGGTGAAATGCGGCTGCAACGCGTTACCATTCCGCCGCGTCGCCCCCCGGCCCCCCCCACCCAGCGCCATTCGGCCCGGGCCGCGGGGGAGCCCGAGAATGGACTGCGGCGGCCCCAGGGAGTCCCCGAAGAGCGCCGATGAAACCCGCACCCTTCGAGTACGAAGCGCCTTCGAGCGTCGAGGAAGCCCTCCGCCTCCTGGCCGACCCCGCCATCGAGACCAGCCTGCTAGCCGGCGGCCAGAGCCTGGTACCCGCGCTGAATATGCGCCTCGCCCGCCCGGAGCGGCTCGTCGACCTCGGACGCATCGAGGGACTCGACGCGATCCGCGACGAAAACGGCGCGCTCTGCATCGGGGCCATGGCGACCAAGCGCAGCATCGAACGCTCAGCCCTGGTGGCCCAAAAACAGCCGCTGCTACACGAAGCCACCGGCCACATTGCCCACCCGCAGATCCGCAACCGCGGCACCCTCGGCGGATCGATGGCCCACGCCGACCCGGCAGCCGAATACCCCGCGGTGGCCGTCGCCCTCGATGCAGAATTTCGGGTCATCGGCCCCTCGGGCGAACGCCGCATCGCGGCTGCGGACTTCTTCGTCACCTACTTGACCACCGCCCTCGCGGAAGACGAAATCCTGCTCGAGGTGACCTTCCCCGAGCGCCCGGCCGGCGAGGGCGTCGGCTTCGCGGAGATCTGCCGTCGCCACGGCGACTTTGCCATGGCCGGCGCGGCGGCGACCGCGCGCCTCGAAGCGGGCCGTTACCAGGACGCCCGGATCGTGCTCTTTGGCGTCGATGCCACCCCCGTGCGCGCCCTTTCCCAGGAGGAACGCCTGCGCGGCGAGGTCCCCTCGGAGGCGCTCCACGCCGAGGTGGCCGCCGCCATCGGAGCGGGCCTCGAAGAACCCCCGGGCGATCAACACGCCTCGCCCGAATTTCGCAGACAACTCGCGCGCACGGTCTCGAAGCGCGCCCTCGAAGCCGCCGTCGCGCGCGCGGCGAAGGCCTAGACCCTCCCGGAGATTCTCACACCGATGTCCCCCACCCGCATCCCGGTACGCCTGCGTGTCAACGGACGCCCCGCCGAGGGGCTCGCCGAGCCGCGCACCTCGCTTGTCGACTTTCTGCGCGACGAACTCGACCTGACGGGGACCCACGTCGGCTGCGAGCACGGCGTGTGCGGGCTGTGCACGGTGCGTGTCGATGGCGTCGCGGTGCGCGGCTGCCTGATGCTTGCGGTGCAGGCCGACGGCGCGGAGATCCTCACGGTCGAAGGCCTGGCAAGCCCCGACGGCAAACTCCACCCGCTGCAGGAGGCTTTCGCCGAGGAGCACGGCCTGCAGTGCGGCTTCTGCACCCCCGGCTTCCTGATGGCGCTGCACGAACTCATCGACGATGAGCCGAACCCCAGCGAGGAACAGATCCGCGATGTACTCGGCGGCCAACTGTGTCGCTGCACCGGCTACGCGGGGATTTTGCGCGCGGTGCAGTCGGCCTTCGCGAAGCTCGGTGCTTCGCCGTCAACCGAAAGCGGCGCCTGAAATGGCCATCGAGATCCCGAAGAACCTTGACGGCCTGCCGACGAGCCAGCGGCGCTTCGTCGGGCGGCGGGTGCGCCGGCGTGAGGACCCTGCCCTCCTCACCGGCCGGACCGAATTTCTCGACGACATCAAGCTGCCGCGGATGCTGCATTGCGCGGTGCTGCGAAGCCCCTTCCCGCGCGCGCGCATCGAAAGCCTCGACGTGACTGCAGCAGAGGCCCTGCCCGGCGTTGAAGCCGTCGTCACTGGCGAAGACGCCCGGCGTTGGAGCCACCCGGCGGCGTCGTCCCCCGATGGCTGGGGGGGCCATTGCCTGGCGGGCGACGACGTCCGCTTCGTCGGCGAGCCGGTCGCCGCGGTGGCCGCGCAGTCCCGCGCCGCCGCCGAAGATGCCCTCGAGGCCATCGAAATCGAATACGAACCCCTCGACCCGATCGTCGATCCCTTCGAAGCGATGAAGCCCGAAAGTCCACTGGTCGACGAGGCCAAGGGCACCAACAAGATGCTCGACCGGGTCTTCACCTGGGGCGATGTCGACGCCGCCTTCGACGCCGCCCCGCACGTCTTTCGCGAAAGCTTTCGCTGGAACCGCGTCGGTGCGAACCCGACCGAAACCTTTGGCGCCATCTGCGAATGGGACCCCATGAGCCTCGAACTCACGGTGCGCGGCAGCATCCAGTCCGCCTCGCACTTCGGCCTGGGGCGCGCGGCGGTCTTCGGGCTGCCCTCGAACAAGGTGAACGTCATCGCCACGCCCCACGGCGGCAGCTTCGGCGGACGCGGCGGCACGCGCTGCACCGATGTCGCCTGCCTACTCTCGCGCAAGGCCGAAGGACGCCCGGTGAAGTGGATCGAAGACCGGATGGAATACCTCACCGCCGGCGGCAGCCAGGCCTGGGACCGCCACTACGAAGTCGAACTCGCGGTGGATGCCGATGCAAAGGTGACGGGGTTGCGGGTGAAGTTGGTGGACGATCTCGGCGCCAACGGCGAACCCTACGGCGCGATCTGCGCCGCGAAGCCGCTGGCGGCCTTCACCGGACCCTACGCCATCCCCGTCGCGGCATACGATCTCAAGCTCGTCGCCACCAACAAGCTGCCCTCGAGTCCCTACCGCGGCATGGGACCGCCGCCGCATTTCTTCGTGCTCGAACAGATGATGGACATCGCCGCCCGCAGCCTCGCCATCGACCCGGCCGAGTTTCGCCGCAAGAACTTCATCCCGAAGGACGCCTTCCCCTACACCATCCCCAGCGGCAACGAATACGACAGCGGCGACTACGAGCAGGTGCTCGACCGCGCGCTCGAACTCGCCGACTACGCGGGCCTGCGACGCCAGCAGGTCGAGGCCCGCGCGGCGGGACGCCTCTTCGGCGTGGGTGTGGCCAGCGCCATCGAGCCCGGGGTCTTCGACTGGAATGCCTACGCCATCGTCGGCCTGCCCGGCACCGGAGTGCCCGAAGGCGCCACGGTGAACATCGACATCCTCGGCATGATCAGCGTGCGCGTCGGCTTCGCCATGGAGGGCCAGGGCCAGTACACCCTCGTGTCGCAACTGGCCGCCGACTATTTCGGTTGCGAACTCGAGGCCGTGCGGGTGGTCCCGATGGACACCCAGTCCGCGCCGCCTTCCTTCGGCCCGGGCGGCAGCCGTCTCGGCGTCGCGATCACCGGCGCGGTACTCGGTGCCTGCGAGAAGATCCGCGGGAAGATGACGCGGGTGGTGGCGGGCCTGATGCAGACGGAGCCTGAGAACATCGTGTTTCGCGACGGGAAGTTCGGTATCCCCGGGGTCGAGGGGGCTTCGATGAGCGTCGCCGAGGTCGCCGGGACGATGCTCGCGCGCAGCGACCTGCTGCCGCCTGACATCGACCCGCGCCCGGAGGCAACCCACGTCTGGACGGCCGCCGGCCGCACCGAACCCGACGCACAGGGCCGCGCGAAGAGCTACCTGACGGCGGCCCAGTCGGTGCACGTCGTGGCTGTCGAGATCGATCCCGAAACCGGCCAGACCGAAATCCTGCGCTACGCGGTGGTGGACGATTGCGGCACGCGGCTCAACCCCGTCGTGGTGCAGGGCCAACTCGAGGGCAGCGTCGCCCAGGGGATTGGCGCGGCGCTCTACGAAGAATACGTTTACGATGACGATGCCCAGCCGCTGACGACGACCTACATGGACTACCTGATCCCGACGGTGAACGAGATCCCGGAATTATTGCGAGACGAAGTCGTCACCCCCTCACCCTTTACGCCGCTGGGCGCAAAGGGCTGTGGCGAGGGAGCTATTCACACCACACCTGCCGCAGTGCTGTGCGCCATCAACGACGCACTGGCACCGCTGGGAGCACGGGCCCGAGAAGTTCCGGCGACGCCGAACCGGGTCTGGAACTGGATCCAAGAAGCCGGGGACGGCAATCAAACCCCTCAAGGAGAAGGAAGCAATGGCTGACAACAACCACTTCGTGGCGCTCTCGGAGTGCCACTTCATGAACCCCCAGGCGATGGAAGAAATGGAGTACTACCCCGGCTTTGAGCGCTGGTGGAAGAGCATCGACGGCGTGATGCGCTCCTGGGGCGGCGGCCGCGACCTCTCGGGCGGCGACGCCATGCCCGAGCCCCGGGCCCATGCGCTGATCGAGTGGATGGATAAGTCCAACGTCGACGTCTGCTTTGCCCTGCGCGAATCGATGATGGACGTCAGCGGCTACGCCACCTGCATGTCGACCAACGCCTTCATGCTGAAGGAGATCGAGCCCTACCCCGAGCGCATGTACCTCGAGGCGAACTGCGGCCCGATCATCCGCCGCGGTGTCGACAACGCGATCTGGGAACTCGAGTACCTGGTGAAGGAACGCAACGCGAAGCTCTGCAAGGTCTACGCCCCGGAAGACGGGCCGCTCAACGACCGGCGCCTGTGGCCCTTCTACGAGAAGGCCCTCGAGCTCGACATTACGCTTACGATCCACACCGGCATGAGCTACGTGTGCCCGCAGCCGAGCAAGTTCACGCACCCCGATCTGCTCGACGACATCTGTCTCGATTTCCCCGACCTGCGGATCATCGCCTACCACATGGCGTGGCCGCACCACGAGGAACTGATGGGCCTGGCCGGGAAGCACACCAACCTCTACCTGAGCCTCTCGGGGATCATCGGTTGGCTCGCACGCTCTCCCTATCGCGGCTACCACATGATCGGCGAAGCCCTGCAGTGGGTCCCCGACGACAAGATCGTGATGGGCCTCGACCTGGCCTTCGACGACATGCCGTTGGCGGTGGACTACATCCGCAACCTCGAGATGCCCGAAGAACTCCAGGAGAAGTACGGCTACCAGCCGATCACCGAAGAGACGAAGGCGAAGATCCTGGGCCTCAACCTCGCGCGGCTCGCGAAGATCGACCCCACGAAGCGGGTCTAGGGCAGAGCGAGGCGAGCGCATGAGCACCCAGGCGTGCATCGTCGGGATCGGCGAGACGGCCTACTGCCGAAAGCCGGGTTCGGGCATGAGCGAACTCGGCCTGCAGCTGAAGGCCGCCACCGCAGCGATTGCCAACGCGGGGCTTCGCCCGTCCGAAATCGACGGGATCATGCCCTTCCCGAATCTCGGCCGTGCCGAGGAATTCGCCGCCAACCTCGGCTGCGAAAACCTGCGCTTTGCCACCACGGTCCACATGGGGGGAGCCGCTCCGGCGGCCTCCCTCGGCGTGGCGGCGGCGGCCATCGAAGCGGGGCTCGCGCATCATGTCCTGCTGCCGGCGGGCTGGAACGGCTACTCCGGGGCGCGGGTGCGCGAGACCGTCTCGGAGCAGAGCGACTCGATTCCGGGCGGAGCCATCGCCCGGGACTACTACCTGCCCTACGGGCTGACGGCACCGCCCCAGTGGTACGCGCTGCTGGCGCGGCGCCACATGTTCGAATTCGGCACCAAGCCCGAGCACCTCGGACAGATCGCCGTCACCATGCGCGCCCACGCCCAGAAGAACCCCAACGCGGTGATGCAGGGGCGGCCGATGACGCTCGATGACTACCTGGCCTCGCCGATGCTCGCCGACCCCTACCGCTTCTTCGATTGCTGCATCGAGACCGACGGCGCCGCGGCGGTGGTCGTGACCAGCCTCGAACGCGCACGCGACCTCGAAGGCAAGGCGGTGCCCATCCTGGCCTCGGCCAGCGGTCAGCCCTACCCCGCCGACGAGATTACCAATCGCAGGGATCTCTTCCGCACCGGCCTCACCATCGCCGCCCCCGAGGCCTTCGGGCGCGCCGGTGTCACCCCGGCGGACGCGGACTTCGCGATGATCTACGACTGCTTCACCTTCGAACTGTTGCAGCAGCTCGAAGAGGTCGGCTTTTGCAAGCGCGGCGAGGGAGGCGACTTCGTTTCGGAGGGACACATCGGGATCGACGGCAGCCTCCCGGTGAACACCCACGGCGGGCTTCTCTCCGAGGCACACTCCCTCGGCATGGGACACATCGTCGAGGCGGTGAAACAATTGCGCGGCGACGCCGGCGAGCGGCAGCTCGATTCCCCCTCGGTCGGCGTGGTGACGGGCTGGGGTGACTTCGGCGATGGCTCGGTCGCCATCCTGGCCCGGGCGTAGGCGGAGGCGGCGTGTCCGAACAAAAAATGACAAGCGTCCCGAAGCCGCTGCCGGTGCTCGAGGGTTTCGCGAAGGCATTTTACGCTGGTTGCGCCCGGGGCGAGTTGCTCTTCCAGGTCTGCAGCGGCTGCAATCGCTGGCGTCACGTCCCCCGCGAACTCTGCGCCGAGTGCGGCTCCTGGGAATGGGAGTGGAAAGCCTCTTCGGGGCGCGGCCGAGTCTTCACCTGGACCGTGATCGCACGCGCCCTACACCCGGCCTTCGCCGACGCGGTTCCGCTGGCCGCGGTGGTGGTCGAACTCGAGGAAGGTGTTCGCTTGCTCAGTCACGTCATCGACTGCGCTCCCGACGCCCTCGAAATGGAAATGCCCGTCGAGGTCGTCTTCGAAGCGGCCTCGGACGAGGTCACCCTTCCCCTCTTTCGCCGCGCCGCTGTCTGACGGCGCGCACACGGGAGCCCGCACGTGAACCTGCCCGCAGAAATCAAGTACGAGAAAAACGGCCGTATCGTTGTCGTCACCATCGATCGTCCGGACGCCATGAACGCCCTCACCCCGGCGATGCTCACCGGCCTCGAGGACGCGATGGCCGAATTCGAGGCCGACGACGAGCTGCTGTGTGCGGTGCTCACCGCCTCGGGCGACCGCGCCTTCTGCACCGGAATGGACCTGAAGGAGGCCATGCCGCTGCTCACGTCCGGCGAAGAACTGGGTTTCGAAGACCACACGAAGCGCCAGTTCAGCGACGTCTGGAAGCCGATCATCGCCGCGGTCAACGGCTATTGCATCGCCGGCGGACTCGAGATGCTGCAGGGCACCGACATCCGCATCGCGGCCGAGCACGCGGTCTTCGGGCTGGGCGAAGTGCGCTGGGGGATCATCCCCACCGGCGGCTCCCACGTGAAGCTGCCGCGGCAGATCCCCTGGGCCGTGGCCATGGAGTTGCTGCTGACCGGCGAGAACATCGACGCCGAGCGGGCGTACTCGATTGGGTTGGTGAACCGCGTGGTGCCGGCCGACGAGCTGCTGCCCACAGCCTTGAAACTGGCCGAGAAGATCGCGCGCAATGGGCCGTTGGCGGTGCGCACGGCCAAGCAGATCGCGGTCCGCGCGCTGAACCTCGAGCCCGGTCTGGTGCTCGAAAAGGCGCTCGGCGCGAAGGTGCTCGCCTCGGAGGATGCCGTCGAGGGGCCGAAGGCCTTCCTCGAAAAGCGCAAGCCCGCGTTCAAGGGGCGCTGAGCCGAGCGCGCCGCCGCGGACTGCCCTGGCTAACTCGCGGCCGCCTTCGGAAGCCGCAGCAACTGCGCCGTTTCGGCGGGGTTGGCGAGCGGGCGTCCGACTTCGGCCGCCAGCAGCGCCGCCTGCTCGATCAGTTCGACGTTGGTGGGCTTCCAGTCGGGATGGAAGTGCTCCTCGAGGCCCAGGTGCAGGTGGCCTCCCTTTTCCAGCGCGAGCCGGGCCACCGGCGTCGAGCAGAGGTCGCCGCCCCAGACCGACACCGACCACGGTAGGTCGATGCCCTCCAGCAGTTCGAGGTAGGCGAGCAGCGCGTGCTCGGTCGGCGCCAGGCCAAAGCTCACCCCCGGCTGGGTGGCGAAGAGACCGCAGTCGCCTCCGAAGTAGAACTTCACCATGGCGCCCCGGGGCAGGCGCCCGGCGTGGTGGTAGGCGGCCACGGTGCGCATCCAGCCCGGTTCGTAGATCGCCAGCGAGGGGCCGATCGCGAGCCGCGTACATTGCTCGAAGGCGACGTCGATGTCCTCGTAGCTGTTGGCGTAGACCATGCCCACGGGCGTGCCCTCGGGCCCGGGCGCCCCCACGTTCACCGAGCCGGGGTCGCAGAGCCCGAGCTTCAGGTCGATGGCCCGGGCGATGATCTCGATATGCGAGAGGCTCTCGCGCAGTTCGGCGCCGACCCCGAGAGTCGGATACCAGAGCGTGTCCGGGTGCTCAGCGAGGATCGGCTGCCAGGCCGCCAGGTAACGCGCCGCCGCCGCCTCGCCCGTCAGAAAAATGTCGTCGTTGTGGGCGTGGATCAACGAGGCCCCCGCCTTGAGACAGCGACCGACGTCGACAACGATCTCTTCAGGCGTGCGCGGGACGTTCGGGTTGCGCGCCGGGCGGGTCTCGCCGTTGATCGCGGCTTCGATCATCAGCGGCGGCATCGGGGCGTCGACCATCCACTGCCTTTCCTTCGCGCAGCCTGTGCGCAGACCGCAACGAGGCTATCCCAGTGCCCCAAGAACAAAAGGCCCCTCCGCGCGCGGGCCTTGACCGTAACGTATATGTATGGAATACACATCTTGATGTCCACACTCGACCGATTGCTCGCATGCACCGGGTTTGTTCGCCTTTCCGAACCTGAAGCCTTCGACGAAAACGATCTCCCTACGCGTTCCAGAGATGATGCTCTACGAACTCAAGGCGCTCGCGAACAAGCGCGACGTTCCGTACCAGTCGCTCCTGAAGATGTTTCTCGCAGAGCGCATTGCCGCCGAACTCGAAGCCGCTCTGAAAAACAGTTCGCGCTAGACCGCGTCGAAGGCGGGGTGGTAGAGGAAAGCGCCCGAATGGCCGTCAAGGCAGCCGACCTCGAGTTCTAACACCTGGAAGGCCGGGTCGAAAGCGGGGCTCGTGTAGCGCAAGCCGCGGGGTGCCGCGAGTTCAAAGCCGAAGCGCGCGTAGTAGGCGGGGTTGCCGAGCAGGAAGAGCGCTTGCCAGCCGACGGCCGGCGCGCGTTCGAGGACCGCGCGCATCAGCACGCTGCCCACGCCGCGGCGCTGGTGGGCGGGGTTCACCCCGAGTGGCCCTACCCCACCGAGAAGCGGAGACGACGGCGACGCCGCGAGATGTCCGGGCGAGACGAAGACGTGCCCGACGACCGCGCCAGCAACTTCCGCGACCAGCGAGAGCGCGGGCGCAGCATCGGCTCGAAGCAATTTCACGAGGTCCGCCTCGGGGCGCTGCCCGAAAGCGGCCTCGTGCAGCGCATCCACGGCTTCGCAATCGCCCGGGGCCTCGTCGCGAACCGCGGTGACGGCCTCGGGGGCCGACAAATTTACGAACGCTCGTAGTCGACGAAGATCGGAGACGACCAGGCCCGGTGCTCTGCCGGCGCGAGGCAGTCGTCCGAGTCGGCCTTCCAGAAGCAGAGATCGATCTCGCTGCAACGCCCGTTGGCGTCTCGCGTGCAGCCGAGGGGGTTCGCGCCGACGGTCGGCATCGACTCCTCGATCGCACGCGCGTAATAGAGTGCGTCGGCGCCCGCAGCGACGAATTCCGGATCCTCGAACTCGACGATGCAGCCATCGCCCTCGGCCGGGCACGAGAGCACCTTCCAGGGGTCCTCGATGCGCGAGGCGATCGGCTCGTCGCCGCTCACCTGGGGGAGGATGCGAACGATTTCGACGCGCACGATCTTGCGACGCTCGTCCGAGGGGTGATAACACTCGCCGCGGCACAGATCCTCGATCCGACCCGCGGGCATCGCGCTCGCCGCGTCCGGCGGGCAGCCGGGATGCTGCTCGAAGGAGCCCGCCGCACGCACGCGGAAGCGCGGCGTCTCGGCCATCGCCACCTCGCTGCCCATCGGGAGCGTTTCGCCGCCCGGCGGGTTCAGCAGGTCGAACCAGAGCAGGATCCGCGGACCGCTGGTGCCGTAGACGGCGCGGCTGGCGAGGGCTTCCCAGATCGACTTGCGGTCACGACCCTTCGCGTGCACCGCGGCCAGGCCTCCGGTCATGAAGAACGAAGCCTGACGCTCGGTCTCGAAGAGCGCGAAGGGCGCCGTGCCCTTGAGTTCGCGGATCGCACGCGATTCGGGCACCGGCTCTTCCTGGGGAACCTGACCCACCGGCGTGTTCAAAAAGTTTCCGAAGCGCGCCTCGGTAAAGGCCGTTCGCGCCACCTGCTTGTAGCCGGTGCCCGGGCGCGCCGAATGATTGTCGCTGGCGGCCATGAAGCCGAAGCGAAAGTGCGCGGTGTCGCCCTCGGGCTGGGGCTCCCCAAGCGCCATCATGTACTGCACCGTGCTGGCGGGTCGATAGTTGAAGTCGGGCAGGAAACAATCGCGACACTGTCCCGCGTCCTGCCAGTCGGCGACTGTGGCGCCCGGCACCGTCCTGGCGCCGCCGTTGAAGAAGGCTTCGACGTAGTGCTGGCGCGCGTCGACGGCCCGCTTTGCGCAGGTGGCGTGGTCGCTGCCGTCGGCGTGGCAGCGCTCCATGATGATCTCGCCGGCTCGCCAGCACGAGGGCAGATAGTTCGGAACGGGTTCCGGGCAGCTCTTCGAACCGTCGGCGTGGAGGATCACTTCCTTCCAGTCGCGATACTCCTCGGAGTTGCCGTGACCGGAGTAGAGCTCCACCAGCAGTTGGCGCTTCGGATCGTGCTGTCCCCCCCGCAGTTGCTTCTGCCACGAAGACCCGAGCGGCGTATAAAAACCCCAGGCCGTGCCGTGGGGAATCACCATGGATTCGACGCCCCAGTCGTCGAGCTTTGCGAACAACTCCGCCGGGGTGGGCGCCACCTCGCGACAATCGGTCGGCAGCTCACGCACCGGCACACCGGTGGGACAATCGAGAACACCATTGGTGTCCTGCATGTAGCGCGCGAACTCGGGGCCGCCGGTCGAAGGCTTCATCAGCGCAAGCGCGCCCAAGCCGAGCGTTGCGACCAGCCCCTGGGTTCGGGCCAGCGAGACGCCTTCGGGCACCCCTGCGGTGATGGGACGCGTCGGGATCTGATCGTCCGCGAGGCCTTCGAAGATGACGTTCTTGTGACCCCAGTGGTTCTCGGGCTTCGTCCCGACCTGGGTCCACTCCCAACCCAGGTAGCTGACGAGGTCCGGCGAGGCTTCGTCGCCGGCGATCTCGTTGCACTGGCGAATGGCCTCCACCGTCTGCGACCAGCGGGTCGGCGTGAGCGTGATGCCGTGGTCGTTGATCGACCAGAAATCGAGGCCGGCGCAATGCCGCGCGTAATCGCAGGCGTCGGCCACCGGACGCGTGCCGTCGCCACCCGCCATCGGCAGGCTCATTTGGAAGGCGTCGAACGAATAGGTGGTGTGGACGTGGAGATCGCCGAAAAGGATCTGCTCGCCGGCATCGCCGCCTAGGCTCGCCGCGGTCTGCCCCAGCGCCCGGGCGCGCGCCTCGAGTGCCTCGTCGGCGATCGGCCCTCCGGTGGGGGCTCCCACGTCGGGGGACTCCAACATCCAGGCGCTGCCCGCGCCAAAGAGCACGACCAAAGCAACGACTGCTAAACCGAGTACGACCATGGCGAGGCGATAACGCAAGGGGAATCTCCTTGGGACGGGATCCTGCGCGTTTTAGCACAAGCCCGCGATTCGGCGCGGCTAGGGCGTGTACCAGATGGGGGAAGTCCAGGCACGCTCCTGAAGCGTTTTCGGCACTGCCTCGTCGCAACAGGCGGCGAGCGCCTCGGGGACGCTTTCGGGTTCGCTGCAATTTACCTTTGCGTCGAGGCAGACGTATTGGCTCCAACGGCAGGTCGGGTTCTCGAGCACCCGGGCGTAGTAGAAGGCAGACTCGGTCGGGTCGAAGTCCGCGTCGTACCAGACGCTACAGAGCTGGTCGGCACCGGCGCCGCGCGCCTGGCAGCTGTCGAGGTCGACGCTCGCGCCGTTCTCGCCCCCCACCACGTCGATCACCCTTTCGTGCGTCGCACCCCCCTCGGTCCATCCCTTCACGATCTGGATCCGCTGCAACGGGGTTCCCGGATCCTCCGCCGTGCCCGGGTCGCGCAGCGCCGACACCGCGAAGCGCGGTGCAACGAAGACTCCGCCCGGAGCCCGCGGCAACGTCCCCCCCATCGGCACACCGCCGGCATAACCCGCGGCCACGAAATCGTCGCGATCGCAGAGATTCCCCGGGTATTCCCAGCCCCCGAAGAAGCGCACCACTGGCCGGGTGCCGCTGGTGCCGTAGACCTCGCGCCTTTGCATCGCGCTGAAGATCGCATCGCGGGTGTTCTCCTCGGCCCAGGCCACCGCCAGGCCGCCCGGGTTGAACTCGATATCGTCGGGGAAGCCCGCTGTGAGTCCCTCGCCCGCGCCCATGCCCGCGCCGCCGTGACCGGGGTGTCCCTTTTCCCGCGTCAGGCCCGGGGCCGCAATGTGACTGTCGGTACTGGCAATGATCCCGTAGCGGAAGGGGTTGGCCCCGAGTTCACGCTCGCGGAGCAGTCCCTGTTTGAGCGCCCATCGCAGGTAGTTGTTCGCGTTCGGCAGCTGCGCCTCGATCAGCCCGAAATTTCCCTTCGCGCCGAATCGATCGTAGGGCAGAAGTTCGAATCCGCAGGCCTCGTCGTTGCCCCACCCGGCCCTCGAATCGCATTCCGATGCGCCCTTGTGCTGCATGATTTCGGCGATCGGTTCGAAGCGTGCGCGCCGCCGTGCCTCTTCGCCATCCATCTCGTGCACATCATCCTCGGACTCGATGCGTGCACTCTGGAAGAAGAGCCCGCCGGAGAGATTCGAGTTGTGCGGGATCGTGAAGACGTCGCATTCCTCGAGACCCTCGATGCAATCCGCCTCCAGCCGGTCCCAGAGATCGAACGCACTCGGCGTATCCACCCAGCTGATGGGCAACTCGGGGACGTTCGCATTGCGGAAGACCACGTTGCGGTGGAGGTTCTGGCCTTTGCCCACGCTGGCCGTCCACTCGTAGCCAACGAAGCTCGTGAACTCGCAGCGGTCGCTGCGGTCGTAGGCCTCCTCCGCAGCATCCTGCACCGACGTCCAGAAGCGGCGCGTCCCCTCGACGCAGCGCGCCCCGTCCTCTCCACAGAGCCAGCCGAAGCGCGACTTTCCCGTCAGCGTCTTCACGCCGAAAGTCATGATCGCCAACGTCGGGAAGCCGCTGCGCTTGAGCAGACAGGCGGGGTGCCAGTAGGCCCAGGTCCCTGGGGTAGAACAGACGTAGACCTCACCCATCAGCTCCGCGTGGTCCGAAATCATCGCCCAGTCGAGCGGGCGGTCGATGCGGATCGTGCGCTGGGGGTTGCCGTCGTCGTCGTAGGGCTGGATGCCCATCGGCTCGCCGCGTGCAAAGCGGTAGGCATCGCGCGGGGTGTTGCGCGTGTCCTGGAAGTTGGCGTCGAAGGAATAGGTGGTGTGCACGTGGGTGTCGCCGAAGAGCGGACGCCGCAGCGGCTCGAAGTCGGCGCAATCCGCGCGCTCCTCGGTCACCGCGTAGGGGCGTTCATCCGCACTGCCCGCCGGCATCGCGGCGAAAAGCGCGAGCGCGAAGACCGCCCACTTCATCCCCGCGATCGCGTCACTTCCCATCGGCCTCGAGCCTCCGGCCAAAATTCTCACGGTCCTCCCTCTCGTAACCGATGGCCGCGTAGAAGCCCGCGGCGGCATTCCCTTCGCGCACCTGTAGATTGAGTTTCGGGGCGCCGAGCGCCTGCAGCGCTTGCTCGGCGGCCCCCATCAAGCGGCGTCCGTGACCGCGCCCGCGCGAGCCCGGTACCACCGCCAGGTAGTAGACCCAACCCCGGTGGCCGTCGTAGCCCGCCATCACGCTTCCAACGATTGCGCCCTCCTCTTCTCCCACCAGGAAACCCTCGGGCTGGAAGCCCAGCTTGCGGTCGATGTCCTTCCCGGGATCGTTCCAGGGCCGCACGAGATCGCTGGCAAGCCAGAGCGCAAGCACCGCTTCTCGATCTTCGGGCCGATAGGGACGGATCGTCATCGGTCGCGTGCCTCCCGCGCTAGAGGATCGCGTAGATCGCGAAGTTGAGGAGCGAGAGCAGCAGGCTTCCCACGAAGGCGCCCCAGAAGCTCTTCACTCGGATGCCCGGCACCAGCGCGCCCACCAACCACAGCACCATCGCGTTCACCACCAGCAGGAAGAGGCCGAGCGTGAGCAGCGTGAGCGGCAGTGTGAAGAGGATGAGAAGCGGACGCACGAAAGCGTTTGCCAGCGCGAGGACCAGGGCGCCCACGAAGGCGGTCCCCCAGCCTTCGACCTCGACGTCGCGCACGAGGCTCGACATCACCAGCAAGAGCGCCGCCGAGATCACCCACTGCACCGCGAATTCGAGCATCGATCTCTCCTTCTTCGAGGCCCGCGACTAATCCGTCGCCGGGCGCGCCAGGCAGGCGTCGAGATCCTGCTGGCAGGCCTTGCGATGGCTGGCGTTGGCCCCCGCGGCCTGACGGCAGGAGTTGTATTCCGAGTGGCACTTCTGATGGACGGCGCGCCGCGCCTCTTGGACCGCCGAATCGAGTTGCGCGCAGCCGAGAACCGCCGCCCCCACCAGCGCGACGAGCGCGATCCGCTCCCCTCTGCCTGCAACCCGCATCCGCTCTCCCTCGCGAGCCCTCCGGCTCGGCCGGGATTCTACCCCGCGGTGGGTCCGGCGGTCGTTCCTGGTCTCCGCCGGGCCCAAACCCCGCAAATTCGCCCTCGCCCGGCCCCAAACCACCCGTTCCTGTGAACCGCTTCATACAGCGAGGGGGTCTGCGGATGGTTTCCTAGGGACATGCGAAACGAACTCCTCGGAATCCTCCTGCTGGCCATCCTTTCCCTCGGCATCGGCACCGGCTGCGCCAGCATGGGCGCCCCCGGCGCCACCCCGAGCAGCTACTTCGGAGAAGCCCGCCAGGACGGCTTCGGTCGCAAGATCAGCGAATGGCAGCAGCGAGCCGACGTCCCCCGTGGGGCCAAGGTCTCCAACGCCGCCTCCGCTGCCGACACCGACTTCGCCGCTTTCGCCCAGCAGCGCCGCCGCCAGATCGCACGCGACCTCGTTGCTTTCAGCCAGAAGCAGGCCGAGACCGTCTTCGTCGAAGACGGCGGCGTCGACCACTGGGCCACCGTCAAGAGCACCCTGCGCCGCGGCCAGGAAGATTGCGACGGCCTCGAACTGCTGGTCTTCGCCGCCCTGCGCAAGGCCGGCTTCGACTCCGCAAAGGTCTACCGCGCCATCGTCGTCGAGGGCGACACGCTTCAGCACCACATGGTGACCCTCTGGTTCGAAGACCCCCGCGACCCCTGGGTGCTCGACTCCACCGGCGCCATGACCGACTCCATGGTCCGCATGTCAGAGGTCCCCAGTTGGAGCGCACTGCGCGTCTTCACCGAGACCAAGCAGTTCACCGTGCAGTACGGACAGCGCTCCTAACGAGCCAGCCCGCACGCCTTTCCGATCCCACCCAACAGGAGAACCCCATGAATACCCATCAACTGACCCCGATGACCAGCCCGGCACAGAGCCGGCCGACCGCGGCCACCGCTTCCTCCGAACGCGACCGCATCCTCGAGGAGCAGCTCCCCACTGTCGGCTACATCGTCCACCGCATCGCGACGCGCCTCCCCGAACACGTCGATGTCGAAGACCTGCACAGCGTCGGCGTCCTCGGCCTGATGGACGCCGTCGAGAAATTCGACGACACCAAGAACTGCGGCTTCAAGACCTACGCCGAGTACCGCATCAAGGGCGCCATCCTCGACCACTTGCGGGCCCTCGACTGGGCGCCGCGCAGCGTGCGCCGCATGGCCCGCGACCTCGAGAACGCCAGCCTTGAGATCGAGCGCGAGCACGGGCGCAAGGCGGACGAAGCCGAAATCGCGGAGCGGATGGGCCTCGACCTCGATGCCTTCCACGAGCGCGTGCAGGCCGTCCAGGGATCCCACCCGCTGCACCTCGAAGATCTCGGCCCGCGAAGCGATGACGGCAGTCCGGTCGTCGGCTGTGACGACTGGCTGCAAGACCCGAACTCGCCGGATGCCTTCGAAGAAACGGCCCGCGCCGAATGCCGGGAACAACTCGAGGACGCCATCGCGGCGCTGCCCGAGCAACAGAGCGTCGTGCTCTCCCTCTACTACTTCGACGACCTCAAGATGCGCGAGATCGGCCAGGTCCTGGGGGTCACCGAATCGCGGGTCTGCCAGGTTCACGCCCGGGCCACGAAGCGGCTGCGGAATCAACTGGCGGGATCTTTCGGCGACTTCTAGAAGCCTGGACGCGCTCGTTCAGGCCGCGCGCCGGGCCGCACGGACCTCGCGCAGCAGGTAGACGTCGAGTTCGTCTTCGCGACCCTTCACCATGACGCCGCGTTCGCGTTCGAAGTCGTCGGCGACCGGGCCCGCCCCCCTTCGGGTCGCTTCGTCGATCACGATCGGCACCTGGAAGTCGCGCGTCAATCCGCCCAGCCGCGCCGCCAAGTTGGTGGTATTGCCAAGAACGCTCCAGATCGCTCGATCGACGGCCTGGATGTTGCCGACGAAGGCAGAGCCCGTGGCGATTCCGACGCCCGCACGAAGCCCGAAGCTCGCGAGCGCGCCCTCCTCGAGGGCCTCGAGCGCCGCACGCGCCGCCGTCACCGCCGCCGCTTCCTTGGCTTCGAGAGCACGCGGCGCCCCGAAGACCGCCATCAGGCCGTCGCCGTGAAACTCGACGATGGCCCCGCCGTGCTCGCGCACCCGGGCCGAAACCGCTTCGGTATAGGCGTTGACCATGCGGAAGGTCTCCTCGGCGCTCTGGCCCATGGAGCGCGCGGTGTAACCGACGAGGTCGATGAAAAAGACGCTCACCTCGGTCTCGCCGGGAGAAAAATCGCTGCCCTGTTCGAGCTTCTCGCTCACCACCCCGGGCACGTAGCGCGAGAGTTCGTCGTGCAGGGCGCGCTCATCGGCCAGCAGCGCTTCTTGGTCCGCCCGCTCGAGCGCCAGCGAGACGCGATCAGCCACGCCTTCGAGGAGGGAGAGGTCGGTCGCCGTGAATAGATCGCCCGACTTCTTCGGCCCGAGACAGGCGAAGGCCTTGAGTTCATCGCCGCGGCGAATCGGGACGACGACCTGCGCGCCCAGATGCTCGAGCAAGGCACGCTCCTCGGCCGCCAACCTCCCCGTGCGCGCCCAGCGCTGCCACTGCCGCGCGGGCACCGGCGCATCCACATCGAGCAGCAGACGCGTCAGCGCCCCCTCCCCGGCCAGTGCCGGAGGAATCAGCAGGCCCGAGGCGTAAGCGGGTGCATAGCTCTGGCCCATGCGCACGTAGATGCCGAGGCTCTCGGTGGGGAGAGCGGCTTCCAGGCGCTCGCCCAGCCCCGAAAAAATCGCCCGGGGCTCGGCCCACTGCCCTACCTCACCGCGCAGATCGCGCAGCGCCGCTTCCGCCGCCGCCTGCTGCCGAAAGACTGTCTTCTGCAGCCAAGGCTGGCCGTGGCGAGCCAGGGACGGCACGGGAAGCGCGAACACCACCACAAAGGTCGCCGCCATGGTGGTCTCGTGCAGGCCGGTGTGGACACTCAGCCAAGCCGCCAGCGGCATCCCGATTCCGAGCACCAGAGCAAACACCACACCCGCCAACCCGATATAGACCATCGTCCCCGTGATCAGGCGGTCGATGTCCAGCAAGTGATCGTGCACCAGGGCGATCAGCACGAAGATCGGAAACAGGCCACTCGCCGCCGCGGCCCACTGGGCAACGGCGTAGAGCTCCGGATCTGCGATGAACATCGCGTAGCCCACCGCCATGGGCAGGATGCTGACGGCGATGCCGTAGAGGATCCAGCGCAGCTGGCGACGGCCGCGGGCGTCCGCTCGGAAATAGTTAGCTGCCTGGATTCCGACGAAACCGGCAATGATGACGATGGAGATGACACCCAGAGCCGCGCGGCCATGGGCGGGATCCAGGGGCCAGCCGAAGAGGTAGCTGGCCGCCGCGACCGGTTGCAGCAAGAGAATCCACGGCAGCACGTAGATCCAGCGACGCCGGGGCGCCGCGCTCGCCGGAATCAGCAGCGCCGCCCGCAAGATCAGCGGACCGCTGAAGGTGACCCCGAGCAGCATCAGCCCGTAGCCCAGCACGATCTGCCAGCGGTCGGGGGCACCGAAGATCGGACTCGAAATCAGGCTGAAGGCGAAGGCCGCCAGGGCGTAGGCCCGCGCGGCGCGTGCACCGCGGCCCCGGAGCAGGGCCAGCACCGCGGTGAGGCCCAGCAACGGCGACACGAAGTTGGGTCGCAGGCGCGCCAGCTCCACCACCGTCTCGAACTGTCTGCCGTCGCGTTCGGCCACGACGGGGAACCGGCCCTCGGTATTGGCCCCGCGGTAGGCCAGTTGGAGCAGGTCGACCAGGCCTATTCCGGCGGTTGGCTGCCCGGCGACCGCGATCAAGCGGTCGCCGGGGGCCAGCCCAAAGTCATCGTGGGCAGCGGCTGCCGGCAGGAAACCCCGCACTCGGGGTTCCCGGTCGGGCCCCTCTCGCGTCTCGACGTAGATCGGCAAAAGCGCCGGAGGATGATCACTGAAACTGCGGTCCAGAGACAGCAGCGTCGTGAAGAGCCACACGGGGCCCAGCGTCGCCAGCAGCGCGATATCGAGGGGCCTCATCCTACCCACGGTTTCTCCCGATGGCAGGGGCCACGATCGCGCCGGGTCTCAGACCGCGCCGCGCCTCCGCGGTAACCAGAGTATCAGAGCGCCCAGTGCAATCACGCCGATGACGAGCAGGGCCCCGCCACGGGAACCGAGCGCCGGAACCGGGTTGGTGCCGTAGGTCACCTGAATCGAGTCGAGGCTCACGCTGAGGCTGATCTCCCCGAACTGGCCGCTTATATCCACCACGGAGAGGTCGATCAGATCGAGCGTCATTCCGGCCGCGAGGTTCATGTCCGAGAAATACTGGAGGGTCTCGGGCTGCTCGGCCACGCAGGCGTCGGGCATCTCCCCGCTGTCTCCCATCATGACCAGCGAGAACCCCCTCTGGTTCCCAGCCACCACCTGGTCGTCCAGGAGCATCCCACCGCCGCCAAAAACGGTTGCATCGGTGCCATTCAAAACGACCCAGTCGCAGCCGCCGGTGCCCACCACCACCGTGTCGCACAGGGTGACCTCGAGTGGGGTGCTCGCAAATTGGTCGTCGGCGATGATTCCGCTCGAACTCGACTCCGGGAACTCATTCAGCGTGATGCCGCCGTCGGCAACCTGGACGTAGAGCGATTCAAAGGAGAAACCGTTCAGTCCACCCGACGCGGCGTGAGCGGCCGGCACCAACCAGTCGGCGAAATCGCTGGCGGCGGTGGCGCCGCAAGCCGCGCCATACATCGGCACCTCGAAGCTGATCTCGACGCTGCTGCCGACCGTGACACCCGCGGTCTCGAGGGTGACCCAACTGCCCTCGTCCGTGACGTTGATCTGACTGACTTGGCCTTCGACCAGCACCATCCACGGCACGAACGGCATGCATGCCTCGGCCGGGCGCGGCCCCGCGATGAGCAGCGCTGCGATCCCCAGCGCCGCCCCCGCGATTCGCCGTGATGCCCCCCGGGGCCTACGGGCGCGGCCTTCACCAGAGCAATCAGTTCCGCTGTGTATCCACATCGTAAGGTTCCCCGGCGGCGGCCTCCGAGCGAAGCCCGGACGACGAGTTTTCGACGATCCCAGTCTACACTACATCGCGATCTCTGTAGGGGAATTCCCTCGCGGCCGAGGCGAGACGCGGGAGGATTGGCCGTGGCGGGACGGTCTGCGGCATTCTGGCGCCGTAGGCGCGATTCTGCGACGGATCTTTCTGGGGGAATAGGTGACGGGAAGACCATGACACAGCCGGAACCGGCCCCGACCCGCTGGCGGCTCTCGCGCGCCCTGCTCCTCGGCCTCGCCACGGCGGGGCTGCTGATGTTGGCCTTCCTGCCGGGAGCGACATGGCTTCTGGTTTGGGTGGCGCTCGCCCCCTGGCTGGTGGCTTCCACTCGGGTCGATCTCTACGACGCGGTGCGGGTCGGCATCGTGGTCTCGGTGGTGAGCACGCTCGGCCTGATCTTCTGGTGTGCGCCAGCCGTGTCGGACTACTTCGGGGTTCCCATCGGCTGGGCCTGGGCCGGAGTGGTGATGATCGCGCTACTCGCGGTCGCGCCCTACTGGGTGCCTTTCGGCGTCTGGGTGTGCTGGGCCTCGCGCCGCGTCGGCCTCAACCCATGGCTGGTGGGCGGCGCCTGGGCCTTCTGCGAGTTCGCCCGCAACCACGGTTTCTTTCCCTGGCTGCTCTTCGCCTACGCACCGCCACCGGGCTCCGCGCTGCTACAGGCAGCCGACCTCTTCGGACCCTATGGGATCGGCGCGGGGATGGCCGCCGTCTCCGCGCTGGCGGCGGCCCTGGTCGTGCCGAGCTTACGCCCGCGACACTTCGCGGTTCATGCCCTCGGCATCGCTGCACTCCTGCTGGCCGCATGGAGCTACGGCGAGTGGCGGCTGGGACAGGAGTTCCGCGAAGGCCCCGCCATCGAAGTCGCCCTCGTGCAGCCCGACTTCGATCGCCACCAGCGCTGGGTCGCCGCCTACCGCGAACGCAATTTCGGCTACCCACTGGCGCTGTCGGTGGAGGCCAGCCAGCGCGATCCGGCGATCATCCTCTGGCCGGAATTTGCGGTGGAGGCCCCCCTGCCCGCAGACGCCGCCACGCTTCGGCGGCTCCGGCGCCACTCCGCCAGAATCTCGAGCGACCTGGTCTTGGGGGCGCTGCACGGCGAGCGCGACCTGCGCTGGCGGGGAAGACACAATTCCGCGTTTCATTTCCACCAGGGCAAGCTGCTGGGCCGCTACGACAAGTTGAAGCTGGTCCCCTTCACCGAGCGCAGCATCGTTCCTGGCTTCCTGGAGACCGATAAAGGCAGCTATCGGCCCGGAAACGCAGCAGTGCCCCTCGAACTGCGCGACACGCGGATGGGCGTGAGCCTGTGCTGGGATGCCATGCATCCCGAAGTCATGCGCGCCTTCGCCGCCAACGGCGCGGACAGCTTTGCCAACTTGTCGCGAGACGAGTGGTACGGCGACTCCATCGCCGCCCGCCAACAATTGCAAGCGGTCGCCCTGCGCGCGATCGAGAACCGACGCTTCATCGCGCGCCCCACTTCGGGGGGCTTCACGACGATGATCGACGCTCACGGTCGCATCGGCGAAACCGGCACCTACGGCGAGGCCGACATCGTCTACGCCGATCTCTACACCTCGACCACGGTCACTCCCTACCAGCGGATCGGCGATGTCTTCCCCTGGGTCGCGGGAGCCGGGGCCTTGATCTGGCCCTACTGGGTCGGGCGCCGATCGAAGCGCCACTCGACCCAGGCCGACGCGCACGGCCCGGAAAGCGACGCCGCATGAGCTAGAGCGCCCGAACCTATGAAGCGCTTCACAGCTGGGATCCCACCCAGCTGGCTTCATGTCCCCATGATGAAGCAC
>Ga0209554_1000513_pt1 | contig 32572 bp, 24 predicted proteins | sample MarorgKNORR_S2LV_5_FD_188221 | JGI IMG/M metagenome (GOLD analysis project Ga0209554, IMG submission 188221) | Marine microbial communities from the Southern Atlantic Ocean, analyzing organic carbon cycling - Bottom_A/KNORR_S2/LV (SPAdes) (version 2) | ecosystem: Environmental > Aquatic > Marine... | reverse complement strand
GGCGGGCGTCGGGAGAGAGCCATGAAACCGGGCCGGGTAAGCACTGTGATCGTCGGCTTCTGGGTGCTTGCGAACGTTTCGATCGCGGCCGACTTCTGGGCGCTGCCGCCTGACCGCGCCCGCGAGCTCTTGCGTTCGGCCCCCTTCGCGATCCGCAGCGAGGAGCGCACCGCCCACGGCACCTCGGGCACCCGGGAAGTCGAACTCTGGTTTCCGGGCGAGCAGGTGACCCTGCGCGCGAAGTGGAAGGAGGTTCCCCCCGGCGGCGACGGGATCAACAACTCGCCGCGCAAGGAGATCGCGGCCGACGAGCTGCAGCGACTCGTCCTGCCCGAAAGCAATTACGTCGCTCCGCCCACGGTGCTGCGTTGCATCCCGCTGGACGAGGTGCCCGCTGCCATGCGGCCCGAGCGCCCCACGCTCGAGGGCACGTCCTGCGTGCTGGGAACGCTTTCGCTCTGGCTCGAGGAGGTCACGGTGCCCGAAAACCTCTGGTCCCCCGAGCGTTTCGCGAGAGACTCCGATTACGCGAACGCCATGGGCGATCTCAATTTTTTTACCTATCTGATTGATCACCGCGACGGGCGGGAGGGAAACATTCTGGTTTCGGAGCCGGGGAAACCCGAGCGGGCCTTCGCCATCGACAACGGCATCAGTTTCAACCCGTGGATCTGGAACTTCTTCGTGCCGAACTGGCACCACCTGCGCGTACCGGCGCTGCCCGAGGCGCACATCGCAAGGTTGCGTGGGCTTGCCGAGGAGCGCTTCGATGGCCTGGCGATCGTCGCAGAGATGCGTAGCGACGGCTCCGGGGTACTGCGCCCCAGGGCGGCCGGAAAAAATCTCGACCCGGAGGTGGGGGCTCGCCTTGCGCCCGGGGCGATCCAGTTGGGGCTGACGACGAGCGAGATCCGGAAGCTAAAGAAGCGCGTTCGCAAACTTCTCGAAGACGTCGATTCGGGGGAGGTGTTGACCTTCTCGGCCGAGGCCGGGACGCTGCCGGCCTTCAGCCCCCCGCCTTCTTCGAGACGCGGGCCCAGGTGTCGCGGAGCGTCACGCTGCGATTGAAGACGAGCCGCTCGGGCGTTGAGCGGGGGTCGAGGCAGAAGTAGCCCTGGCGTTCGAACTGGAAGGTCGCGCCGACTTCGGCCTCCGCCAGCGAGGGTTCGACCCGTGCGTCTGCCAGTCGCACCAGGGATTCGGGGTTCAGGTGTGAGCGGAAGTCGCCGTCATCCCCGCCGGCATCGGGATCCTCCACGGTAAAGAGCGTTTCGTAAAGCCTCACCTCGGCGAGCCGGGCGTGGGCCGCCGAGACCCAATGCAGGGTGGCTTTTACCTTGCGGCCGTCCGGAGCGTCGCCGCCGCGCGTGGCCGGATCGTAGCGGCAGCGCACCTCGACGATTTCGTCGCCGTCCTTCACGACCCCGGTGCAGGTGACGAAGTAGGCGTAGCGCAGGCGAACCTCGCGTCCGGGCGCCAGGCGGAAGAACTTCTTCGGCGGATCTTCCATGAAGTCGGCGCGCTCGATGAAGAGTTCGCGCGAGAAGGGCACCCGACGGGTGCCGAGTTCTGGACGGTTGGGATGGTTGGCGCACTCGAGTTCGTCGACTTCGCCCTCGGGGAGGTTTTCGATCACGAGCTTCAGCGGATCCAGGACTCCCATGACGCGCGGGGCGTGTTCGTTGAGTTCCTCTCGAATCGCGTGTTCGAGCACGCCGAGTTCGACGGTGCGCGAGCGGCCGCCTTCCCCCGGTGTCATGCCAATTTCCTGGCAGAAATTGCGAATCGCTGCCGGCGGCACTCCGCGGCGTCGCAATCCGGCGAGGGTCGGCATGCGGGGGTCGTCCCAGCCGTCGACCGAGCCGTCTTCGACGAGTTGTTTCAGCCGCCTCTTCGAGAGCAGCGTGTAGCTGAGGTTTACCCGTGCGAACTCGATCTGCCGCGGTTTCGAGGGAACCTTCACGTGCTCGATCATCCAGTTGTAGAGAGGCCGCCGTTCGTAGAATTCGCCGGAACAGAGCGAATGCGTGACGCCCTCGAGGGCATCGGAGAGGGCGTGGGCGAAGTCGTAGAGCGGGTAGAGGCACCACTCCTTCTGGGTGCGGTGGTGCGGTGTCTCGCGCTGGATGCGGTAGAGCACGGGGTCGCGCAGCGTGAGGTTGGGCGAGGCCATGTCGATCTTCGCGCGCAGTACGCGCGACCCGCTCTCGAACTCGCCGGCCCGCATGCGCTGGAAGAGGTCTCGGCTCTCGATGGGGCTGCGCCCGCGTGAAGGACTTTCCACGCCGGGCTCGGTGAGGTTGCCCCGCCTTTCGGCGATCTGCTCGGAGTCGAGATCGCAGACAAAGGCGTGCCCGCCCTCGATGAGTTGCAGGGCAAACCCGTAGAGCGCCTCGAAGTAATCTGAGGTGAAATGCAGGTGGTCGCCCCAGTCGAAGCCCAGCCAGCGGATGTCCTGCTGGATGCCTTCGACGAACGCGGCCTCCTCGGTGACCGGGTTGGTGTCGTCGAAGCGCAGGTGGCAGACGGCGCCCGGGTTCTCCGCGGCGATGCCGAAATTGAGACAGATCGGCGTAGCGTGCCCGATGTGGAGCTGTCCGCTCGGTTCCGGCGGGAACCGCGTAACGATCCGGTCGTGCCGACCGCTCGCGAGGTCGTCCGCGATGATCGCGCGGATGAAATTCTTTCCGCCGGTCTCGCTGGCGTCGGACACGACTTCCCTTCGGGTTTCGGGGCGGGCCCGTTCGCTTGCTCGGAGCGGCGACTCGCGGTGGGACGGCGATCAGCAGGCCCCGATGCGGACCGCGTGCTCGCCACGCTGGGGGCGCAAGGCTAGCATCCGCCGCCGCGGCTGGTCGCGGCTGGGGGAGTCCGAATGTCCGAAGCCACGGTGCTCAAAAGCCGCGTGGGGTTCGTCCTCACCCTCACGCTGAACCGCCCAGCGCAAATGAACGCCTTCAATCGCGAGCAGTGGTGCGCCTTGCGCGATGCCCTGGCTGCAGCCCGGGAAGACCCGGAGATTCGCTGCGTGGTGGTGACCGGGACGGGGGACGCCTTTACCGCGGGGCAGGATCTCGGCGAAATGGCGACACCGCCGCCGGTAGACGGCGAGCATGCCGGCGTCCCGTTCAGCAGCTTCATGGACGAGTTGATCCGCTTCGACAAGCCGCTTTTCGCCGCGGTGAACGGTGTGGGGGTGGGGATCGGTCTTACCCTGCTGCTCCACTGCGATTTCGTGATGATCGCGAACAGCGCCCGCCTGCGGGCACCCTTCGTTCGTCTCGGCGTGGTCCCGGAGGCGGCCAGCAGCTACCTGCTCGAGGCCGTCGTGGGGATTCGAAATGCGGCAGAGATCCTGTTCACGGCGGGCTGGGTCAGCGGCGCCCGTGCGGTCGAAATCGGGTTGGCGAACAGCCTCCACCCGGTCGAAGAAGTGCTGGCGGCGGCCGAGGAGAAGGCCCGCGAAGTCGCGCGTCACGGGCCCGCTTCGCTACGTCACACCAAGCGCCTGCTGCTGGCGACCCGGGCCGAGGCCGTGGCGGCGGCGCGGGCGCGCGAGGACGAGGCCTTCGTCGTCCGCACGGGTTCGCCCGAGAACCTCGAGGCGATCCGCGCCTTCTTCGAGAAGCGCGAGCCCGACTTCGAGGGCCTGTCGCAGGATTGAGGGAGCCTTTCGTTTCGCCAGAGGAGGGTGCCGTGATCGCGGGCGTGTGCGCCGGGCGGCATCGGCGGCCGCGAGGGGCCTCTGCTACCCATCGAGACGACGCTGGCTCTGCGCCGAGGCGTGCAGAAGAGAGGATGCCTAAGAATGGCGGACCTGCTCGGGTACGAAGGAAAGACGGTGGTACTCGTAGGAGCGGCCACCGGGATGGGCGATGCCGCGACGAAGCAACTCGTCGAACTCGGCGCCGAAGTCTACGCCCTCGACATCGCTCCGATCGAGGCACCGGTGAAGCAGGGGATCGAGGTCGACCTGCGCGACCGGGGCTCGATCGACGCGGCGCTTGCAAAGCTTCCCGAGCACGTCGATTCGCTGTTTCACTGCGCGGGGTTGCCGGGGGCGCCGTTCAGCAACCTCGACACCATGCTCGTCAACTTCGTGGGGCAACGGCACTTCACCGAATCGCTCCTGCCGCGGATCCCGAACGGGGGCGCGATCGCGATCATCACCTCAGTGGCTGGGATCGGCTGGTCGAAGAATCGCGAGTCCGTCGATGCGCTGGTCGCTACCCAGGATTTCGAGGGGGGCCAGGCCTGGTGCGAGGCGAACCCCGACGCGGCGAACGGTTATCTCTTCTCGAAGCAGTGCATCATCGCCTACACGAAGCGGAAGTCGGCAGACCTGGTGGCGCGCGAGATCCGCATCAATTGTCTTTCCCCGGCACCCACCGATACGCCGATGCTCTCCAGCTTCCACGACCAGGTGAGCCGGGAGTTCATCGAGGAACACTTCCTCTCACCCTTGGGGCGCAACGCAACGCCGGAGGAGATGGGCGACCCGCTGATCTTCCTCAACAGCACGGCGGCGCGCTTCATCAGCGGCCAGAATCTGATCGTCGATTTCGGCTATGTGGCAGCGACCGAAATGGGTCTGCGCCCGGCGCTGCTCTAGTCGGTCGGCGCGGCGGAGGGATGCATGGGTGATCTGAAGCTGGGGTTGCAACTGGGGTACTGGGGTGCGCAGCCGCATCCAGACCTGATTCCCGTGGCGCAGGAAGCCGAGAAGCTCGGCTTCGATTCGATCTTCACCGCCGAGGCTTGGGGCTCCGACGCCTTCACGCCGCTGGCGTGGATCGGGGCGCACACCTCGAAGATCAAGCTCGGTACTTCGGTGGTGCAGCTCTCCGCGCGCACGCCCACCGCCACCGCGATGGCCACGCTGACCCTCGATCATCTGAGCGGAGGGCGCGTAATCCTGGGGCTCGGAGTGTCGGGTCCCCAGGTGGTGGAGGGCTGGTACGGACAACCCTTCGCGAAGCCGCTGTCGCGTACGCGCGAGTACATCGGGATCATTCGACAGGTGCTCGAACGAGGCGGGCCGGTGGCCAGCCCGGGGCCCCACTACCCGCTTCCCTACCGCGGCGAGGGCTCCTGGGGGCTGGGCAAGCCGCTGCGCTCGATTACGCATCCGCTGCGCGCGGACGTGCCGATCTTCATAGGGGCCGAGGGACCGAAGAACGTGGCGCTGGCGGCGGAGATCGCCGACGGCTGGCTGCCGCTGTACTACTCGCCCTACCGGCAGGAGGTCTACGCCGACCAGTTGGCGAAGGCGAAGCCCGGCTTCGAGATCTCGCAGGTCGTGGTGCTGAACATCCACGACGACGTCGAAGAGGCGCTGATGCCGGTGAAGGCCTCGCTGGGATTCTACGTCGGCGGCATGGGTGCAAAGAAGCGGAACTTCCACATGGAATTGATGGCGCGCATGGGTTTCGAGGCCGAGGCGCAGAAGATCCAGGAGCTCTTCTTCGAGGGAAAGCGCGCCGAAGCGGTGGCGATGGTGCCGAGCGAGTTCGCGGACGAGATTTCGCTAGTGGGGCCGATCGACCGCGTGCGCGACCGCCTGCAGGCGTGGCGCGACACTCCGGTGACGACCCTACTGCTGGGCACCCGCGATTTCGCGACGATGCGAACCGCGGCAGAACTCGTACTGTAGTTCCGTCCCAGACTGTAGATCCGTCCCAGAGCTGGGACGCAGAGAGGAGATCGATGAGCGAGTACCTGGGGGACCGGCGCAAAGCGCTGGAAGAGAGTTTCTTCGCGAAGCAGGAGCAAAAGCTGCTGGACGAGATTCGCCAGCAGCGCGACCAGGAGGCCGGCATTCAGGCGCTGGCGGGGGCGTGCGGGATAGACGACGCGTCGGTGGTCGAGGCCCTGATCGGGGCGGGGATCGAGCCCGAGACACTGCCCGCGCTCACCTTGATCCCTTTGGTGATGGTGGCCTGGGCCGACGGCAAGGTGCAGGACGAGGAACGCACGGCGATTCTCGAGTCCGCCGCAAGCCACGGCGTGCGCGCCGGGCAGCCTCCGGCCGTCCTGCTCGAATCGTGGCTGGCCGTGCGCCCACCGGACAGCCTTTTTGATGCCTGGCTCGGCTACGCCGAGGGGCTTCGCGATCAACTCGGAGAGACCGAGCGCCAGGCGGTAAAGCGCGATCTCGTGGGCCGAGCGCGCGCGGTGGCCGCAGCAGCCGGTGGAATTCTGGGCATCGGCCCCAAGACCTCGGGTGCCGAGAAGGCCGTGCTCGAGAAGATCGAGGCGGCGCTCTAAGGTCGCGGAGGCCCCGGGTGGCACGCAGCGCACTGCGGTGGCTCGTCGCGATCGCCCTGGTCGGGGCGGCGAGCGCGTCCGCCGTGCCCAGTCTGAAGTCCGCCGCGCCCGGTTTGAAGTCTGCCGCGTTCGGTCTGAAGGCTGCGCCCGATCTCAGTGTCGGGGCGCCGGTCGAAATCGTGCTGCCCGACTACGGGGCGGTGGTGCGGGCCTTCGTGGCGCGGCCGCCCGCCTGGAACGAGACCCTGGTGAACGTGGGACGCGGGCACGGGCGGGGCGCTCCCGAGCGACGCGCGGGCTGGCTGCGGAAGCATTGGTTGCTGCTCGACGCGGTCGACCGCAGCAGCGACACCGCCTCGAACGATTTCCTGCACCACCGCGGGATTTTCCGCGACTGGAACGGCAGTAACGAGTACCAGGAGACTCTCCACTTCCGGGAAGAAGGCGTTCGGGAGCTGCTCTGGGATCGCGGCGGCCTGGCGCGCGATCTCGAGGGCCGCCCGGTGCTCCATCCGCGCTTCAACCTCTCTCAAAAGAAGTGGCGAGCGCGCTGGGATTACGACGTCTATTTCGCCAACCACGCGGCGCCGCGCTGGGCGGCGATCGTCGATCGCGATTGGCTGACGAGTCCGCTCTTCGGCGACGGGCTGTCTCAGGACAACATCGGCAACGCGGTCGATGGTGTGGGTTCTTTCGGCGACCTCGACGCGCGATTCTTCCAGCATCACCTCGAGCAGACCGGGCGTCTCCCGGGCTACCGCAGCCGCGGCCTGGGCATCCGTGGTGAATTGAAGCAAGGCCTGGTGCCGCGCCTGCAGGGTGTCTCCGAGAACGAAGCGGCTTCGATCCGGCGGCAGGATCCCGTCTATTCCGAATATTGGCGCTTTCGAAACCTGCTCCAGCTCTACTCTTTTTCCAGGAGTTACGAAGCGGTGAAGGCCGTGGCCGCCCGGCGTGGGCGGAGCTTCGACGTACACGGCAATCAGGATGGCTTCGTGATCGGCTACCAGCCCTACAAGGTGCTGCTCTCCGATTTCGTCGACAGCATCTGGTTCGAATCCTCGGGCTTCTCCGAGCGCGGTCTCATCACCCGCGATCTGTCGAATGCCTGGGGTCCCTTCCGCTTCGAAATGGCCGAGGCCATGGCCGGGCCGCGGAAGCCGATCCTCGGGCTCTCGAAGCTGGAGAAGAGGACCCCGGACCTGTGGGCGAATGCCCTGGCCGAGGTCAGCGCCGGGGGCGGCGCGCTGATCCTCAACCCGGAGAAGGACCCGGAGGGTTCTCCGGAGCGAGCCGTGTCCGACGCTTTCCTGGTCTTTCGCGACGAGCACCGCGCGCTCTTCGAGCGCGCCGGAAGGCTGCGTCACGCCGGCGTTGCGGTCTTGTATTCGCTTCCGACCTTCCTCTATGACCAGGCCTCGCGCGATTTCAACACGAAGGCGATGCGCGACCTTGGGGGGGTGGCGCGTGCCCTCGAGGAGGGGCACCTCTCCTACGACGTGCTGCTGGTGCCCGACGCCGAGTTTCGACCGGACGACCTCTCGCTCGCGACATTGCGGCGCTACGAGGTATTGATCCTGCCCTCGGTGGCACTGGTGTCCCGGCGGCACGCCGACCTGCTGCGCCAGTTCGCGGCGCAGGGGGGCACGCTGATTGCCGTGGGCGATCTGGGTACCCGCGACGCCCGGGGGCAGCCGCGAACGCCGTCGCTGGGGGCCGAGCTGCGGACCGCCGGGGAATTGCTCGAGCCACTGGGGGACGCGTCGTTCCCCCGTTCGCGACGTCCGCGAACGGCTGCGGTCGAAGCGCAATGGCGTGCATTGGCCGACGCGACGCGCGGAGCCCTTTCTCGGCCGGTGCTTTCGGGGATGCTGCCGGAAAAGTTGTGGATCAAGGCTTGGCGCCACGGCGACGATCTCTTCTCGCTCCACTTCGTGAACTACGCCCTTGACTCTGTAGCGGGAAAGGTGAACCCGCGGCCCGCGTTTACCGCCCGCATCCGCCCGCCCGCGGAACTGGCGGTGGAGGAAGCGCGTTGGTTGGTGCCGGGACGGCCCGCGCGCTCCCTCGATTTCAAACGGGCAGCCGACGTGGTCGAAGTCCAACTGCCCTCCGTCGACGCCTACGGCGTGCTGGTGCTCGGGCCCCGCGGTCGCGAAGCGCAAGAGAGCGCGCTGCGTCGCGGGCGGCGGCTACTCCTGCGTGCGAGCTTCGCGGGGCGCGAGCGGAGCGACACCGCTTCTCGAGTCGCGGCGGTGGAGGCGATCCTCGCGAAGCAGGGCGCGCCTGCCTTCGATGCTGCGGCACAGGCTCTTTTGGAATCGATCGCCCGGCAAAACGAGCGGGAGTATGTCGCCTTCGTGGAGGGCGTGGCCCAGCTGGGAGCCGCGATTCGCGCCTTCGATTTCGGCAACGAGCGCGCGACGGCAGGCTGGACCGCCGTGGCACCGGATGATCTCTACCGGTCCGAGCGCGGGTGGGGGTGGCTCACGAGCCTGGATCAGTCGGAGCCGACCCCCGAAGAACGCTTTGAAGTCACGAAGAAGAGCCACGCTCGCGATTGGAACGCGATCCGCGTGGGGCGGCATGCCGGCTGGCCGCATGAGTCGGCGCTGCCGCTGGTGCTGCGCAAGCTCCTGGTGAGCGGTCGGCAGCAGCGCTTCCGGGTGGACGTTCCGGACGGTCGCTACCGCGTGCGTCTCGTCGAGACATCGCCCGGTGCCGCGTACAAAATCCGCGTCGTCTCGGGGGCGGTGAGCGTGAACGGGGCGCCGGTTCTGCTGGATGCTGGGCTCGAGCCCGGGTCTGTGGTCGAACGTCACTTTGAGGCGGATGCCCGCGACGGGCACATCGAACTGGCCTTCGGGGCGGCGAACGGTTGGGCGATCTCGCTGCTGGCGATCGAGGAAGCGGCGTCGGGGAAGGGCGACGCGCCGATTCGCGGAGCGATCCGCGATTGGCAGGTCTCGCCGCGGCGGCCCAATCCCGAGTGGTTCCCACTGGACGCAGTGGCCCCGCCCTCAAAGGCGGTGCTCGCGGCGGTCGCGAACGAGGGGTGGGTTCCGGTCAGCGCGGCGTCGAAAGGGCTGCCGGTGGTTTCGCTGGGAACGCCGGCCCAGGCGGAGATCGGAGACGTGGTCTACGCACGGGCGATCGTCTCGAAGAGCGAAGCGGGGCGGGCTCGGCTGGCAGTCGGGGGCACGAGTGCCGCCCGGGTCTGGCTGAACGGCGAAGCGGTGCTCAGCCTCTCGAACCAGAAGGGCATCCTCGAGGCCGAGGTCGAGGCGGAAGTCATGCTGCGCGCCGGTCGCAACGTGCTCGTTCTAGAACTCGAGCGCTTTTGGGAACGCCACTGGCTCTTCTACGCGACCCTCGCCGAGGCGAATCGCTAGCCCGCCGCGGCGGCCCGGAGCGCTGGCTCGACGCGGGCCGGGTCGAGTTGCTTGTAGCGCCGCACGTCCTCGGGCATCGCGGTGACGGCGCGGGAGAGCGTGTCCCGCTCATCGTCGGAGAGGGCGGTGAACGGTGTGAGGTAGGTGCGGATCAGGAACACCGACGCTTGCACCGCAGGGAGCGGAATCGTCACCTGCCGCTCGACCCGCAACCAGCCGGGCCGGGTGTCCGGGGTGAAGCGGGAGCGGGGGTGGCGAGCCGGGTGGTGATCGAGGTGCGAGTCGGCGCACAGCGTCCAGACGAAGCGGACGAAGGGTCCGCGTTCGAGCATCGCGCGCACCAGGCTTCGTGCGGTTTCGGGTTGCTCGGCGAAGCCGGGGACGGCGGCGTGAACTTTTTGAAAGTTCGCCCCCAGGATGGCTTCTGGGCGCCAATCGCTCGGGAACGAAACGTGAAAGGCGAGCACGCGGTCGTGGCCGACTGCGTCCCGGTGGAGGAGGACGAGATCTTCTTGCAGCGCCAGGGCGAGGCGCTGCCAGCGCCCGGGCGTGGAGTCGGTGCTGGAAAGGGTGGCCCGAATCGACGGGTGCTCGCTGGCGACTGTGGTTTCGGCCCAGGCGAGAGCGGCCGCGTGGGCGAGGGTTTGCGCCTCTGATTCTTCGCGGGTGCCGGAGGCGCCCGGGGTCTGGTCGGCCGCGATGCGATGTTTCTGAGCCCGATACGCTTCGTACTCCCGGTCGACCTGGAAGTACAGGTGGTCCGCCGGGCCGTTCCCGAAGTCGGTCCCCAGCGGCTGTAGGCGTGGCGACATGGTGAGCGGAGTGGCCTCGACGGGGAAGTAGCGGCAGGGGGCGCGGCTCTGCCAGCGGGGTGTGCTCACTCTGGGGCCCCCCCTTTCGAGCGTCCTCTGGCGCAACGGCGCCCCGGCTGTGGCTCGGCGGAATAAAGATACTCTGCTGGCCCGGGAAAGGGCGGGGTTGCGAGGGCGGCGGGCCTGCGTCAGCGTGGGTTTCGCGGTCGGGCCGGGACTGAGGGGGGACGTTCGCAGGATGGGGAATCGAGTCGAGGATCGGATTCCGCGCGGGGTCGGTCTTGGCATCGCCCTCTGCTCGCTGGCGGTGCTGATGGCAGAGGTGCTGCTAACGCGGATTTTTTCGTTCGCGATCTGGTACCACCTCGCCTATCTCACCTTGAGCACCGCGCTGCTCGGCTTCGGCGCGGCGGGCGCGCTGTTGGCGGTCTATCCAAAGCTCCTGGGCGACGGGCTGTCGCGGCGCCTCGGCCTGTGGTCGGCAGCGGCAGGGCTCGCGCTGCTCGGGAGCCTTGCGCTCCTGGCACCGCACCCGCTCGACCCGGACCGTCTGCTCGAAGAGCCCATGCAATTCTTCTTCGGGCTGCTCGGCTACTCGCTGCTGGTCGTGGTTCCCTTCGTGCTGGCGGGGCTCGCGATCTCGGCCCCGCTCTCGCGCTGGCCCCATCGGATCGACCGCCTGTACGCGGCGGATCTTTTCGGCGCCGGGGTGGGGTGTCTTGCCGCCGTGGCCGCGCTCGCAACCCTCGACGGCCCCGCCACCCTGATGGTGTGTGCGGCGATCTTCGCCGCGGCGGGAGCCTGCTACGCCGGCGCGGGGAACCTGCAGCGGCTACTGGGGGCGCTCGCGCTGGCACTCGTGCTGCTGGCGCCGCAGGCCGCGAATTGGCTGGTCTTCGAGCCGGCGCCGAGCAAGCAGTTGGCGATCGGTCTGGCGCGAAAGGGGGCCATCACCCTGCACAGCGAGTGGAGCCCCGTGAACCGGGTGGACGTCTATCAGGTTCCCGGAGCCCGCGGCGGGATGTGGGGAGGCTTTGGCCTCAACCCGTTCTTCGACGGCGAAATTCCGCGGGTCCTCGACATCCAATACGACGGGCACAACGGCAGCAACGTCTTCGAGGTGAGGGGCCCCGACTCGCTGCGGATGCTCGACCATCACATCCTGCGCACGCCCTACCTGCTGCTGGATAAGCCGAAGGTTCTCGCCATCGGGGTGGGCGGCGGCATCGACATCCTGAACGCCCTCCACCAGGGCGCTCGCGAAGTCACCGGCGTCGAGTTGCAGCCGATCACCGTACGGCTCCACAACACCCTGCTCGCGGAATGGACCGGCGGCTGGTTGCAGCGGCCGGAGGTGAAGTTGGTGGCCGCGGAGGGGCGGCACTACGTGCGCGCCTCGAACGAGCTCTTTGACCTGATTCAGATCACTGCGGTCGACACCTTCTCGGCCCAGTCGACCGGCGCCTACGTGCTCGCCGAGAGCTACCTCTACACCGTCGAGGCGTTCCGCGACTACCTCGCCCACCTCGAGCCCGATGGGGTGCTCTCGGTGGTGCTCGGCGATTGGCTCTATGCCGATCAGAACCTGCCCTCGCCGCTGGCGACCCGGTTGGCGCTGGTGGGCCGGCGCGCTCTCGAGGAAGAGGGCATCGCAGACCCCGCAGCGCACCTGGTGCTGCTGGCCCAGCGCTTTGATAACCCGGGGGATGGACCGGTCGCCGGTTCGATGATGGGTGCCCTGCTCGTCAAGAAGAAGCCGTTCACGGCCGCAGAAGTCGAACGGCTGCGCCGCTTCGCCGCGTCGAATTTCTTCGAGTTGCGCATCGAGCCGGAGGGCCCGGGGGATCTTTCGGTTTCACGCATCGTGCACGCGCCGCCGGGCGAATTAGAGGCCGTGCTCGCGTCGCAGCCCTTCGCGCTCGAGCCCGTCACCGACTCGAAGCCCTTCTTCTACCACGTGCTTCGCTGGGCGAGTCTGTTTGGCGACGAACGCATTCTCTGGATCTTCCCGGGTTCCACCATGGGACAGGTGGTTCTCTTGATGATGTTGGTGCAGTCGCTGGTGCTGGGAAGCCTGTTGATTGGCGCACCGCTGTGGCGCGGCGCGCGCGAGGGGCTGTCGGGGAAGCGCACGCTCGCATTCCTCGGTTACTTCCTCAGCCTCGGCGTGGGCTTCATGTTGATCGAGATCAGCTTCATCCAGAAGTATGTGCTGTTGCTCGGAGTGCCGACCTATTCGCTTTCGGTGACGCTGGCCTCGCTGCTGTTTTCGACGGCGCTCGGCGCGTTCTTCTGTCGCAGGGCCTGGGGGGCGCCGCGCCGTTTTCTTCTGGGGCTACTGTTCGCGACGATCGCGCTGGTGGCACTCGAAACCGCCGTAGTGCCGATGCTCCACGAGCACTTCCTCGACGCGACGCTGGCGGCCCGCATCGCCCTGACTGCGCTCTTGCAGTTGCCGATGGGTCTATGCCTCGGGATGTACTTCCCGACCGGGATCGAGTTGCTGCGTCGTCACCACCCGCGTCTCGTGCCCTGGGCCTGGGCGGTCAATAGTCTCGGCTCGGTGGTGGCCTCAGTACTGGCAGTGATCCTGGCGATGGCGATCGGTTTCGACGGGGTGGCCTGGGTGGCGTTGGCGCTCTACGCCATCGGGACCCTGGGGCTGGTCCGCTCGCTGCCGCGAGCCGAGGCGCTGCGCAGCCTCGGCACCTAGCCCGGGTCGGCCACCGGCAGCGGGGTGACCTCGCGCACCTGTCTCGCCAGCTCGTTGGGGTCGGTCGTCGGAAACGAGCAGACGCGGTCGATGCAGACGTAGGCGGTCGCGCGATCCTTGCGCGCGACCTTGCTTCCGAGCAGCGGCACCAACTCGGCGTGGGCCGCAAAGCCAGCTCCCTCGGGTACGACACTGAGGATCCGGTTGGGCACGAAGCTGCTGCGGAGCGGCGCGATCAAACGGTCGCCGCTGCCGCCAGCGGGGGTCACCACCATGATCTCGAGGGGGGTGTCGAGAAGGTAGTCGGCGGCCACCAGGAACGAACCCGAGCCGAGAGGATCGGCGTCGAGGGCCGCTCCGCGGATCGCGAGGATCTGCTGGGCGCGTTCGGCCAGGGTCGGGTCGTCGATGAAGCCCGCGAGGCGCAGCAGGTTGAGCGCGCTGACCGCGTTGCCCGAGGGCAGGGCACCGTCGCGGAAGGGTTTCGATCGAACCAAGAGGGTTTCGTGGTCGTCGGCCGTGCGGAAGAAGCCGCCGCCCTCGAGGTCGGCATAGTGTCGGTCGAGGATCTCCTGAAGCGAGACCGCCTCTCGCAGCCAACGCGGATCGCTATCGGCTTCGTAGAGGTCGAGCAGGCCGGCCACGACGAAGGCGTAGTCTTCGAGAAAGGCCGGGCCCGAGGAGCGACCGCGCCGATGCATGCGCTGCAGTCGGCCGTCCTTCTGCATCTGGCGAAGGACGAAGTTGGCGGCACGCCGCGCGACCGCGAGGGTGCTCGAATCATCGAAGGCGAAGGCGGCCTTCGCAAAGGCCGAGATCGCGAGCCCGTTCCAGGCCGCCAGGATCTTGTCATCAAGACCGGGGGGTGTGCGCGCCTGCCGAGCGCGGTAGAGAGCGCCGAGGGCGTCGGTCAGAATCTGGTCGACTTCCGCTCCGGAGATTCCGAAGCGCACAGCGACTTCCTCGCTCGAAGCGGCGCGGTGCAGGATCGAGCGGCCTTCGACGTGGCCTTTCGGGGTGACGCCAAGGGCGGCGCCGACGATGGCGGCGCGTCCCGGACCGAGCACGGCTTCGAGTTCGCCGGGGGTCCAGGTGAAGTAGAAGCCCTCTTCCGACTCGCCTTCGAGGTTCAGACTGTCGGCGTCGGTGGCCGAGTAGAAACCCCCGCCGGGCGAACGCAATTCGCGCGCGAGGTAGTCGAGGACTTCGCGCGCCACCGCCTCGAAATCGGCGCGGCCCGTGGCCTGGGCGGCCTCGACGTAGAGACTGGCGAGCAGGGCGTTGTCGTAGAGCATCTTTTCGAAGTGCGGGACGCGCCACTCGGGATCGGTGGAGTAGCGGTGGAAGCCGCCGCCGGCGGAGTCGAAGAGACCCCCGTCGGCCATCGCTTCGAGGCTGCGGGTGACGATGGCGAGCGCTTCGGTGTCGCCGGTGCGCCGGTGGTATCGCAGCAGGAAGCCAAGCGGCAGGCCCGACGGGAACTTGATCTGCCCGGCGGCACCGCCGTAGGTGGGGTCGGCCTTCGCAAGCGCGCGGCGGGCGGCCCGGTGCAGCGTGGCGGCGGTCGGCCCGGAGTTGCCCGTCGCGCGTTTCGGTGTCAACTGGGCCGCGAGGCGCTGCGAAATTGCGGCGGCGCGCTCGGCCAGCCCTGCAGGGTTTTCCTGCCAGTCGCGCGACAGGGTCTCGAGCACCCGGCGAAAGCCCGGACGGCCGCGCGAATCCTGCGGCGGAAAGTAGGTCCCCCCGTAGAAGGGCTGGGCGTCGGGGGTGAGCCACACGTTGAGGGGCCAGCCGCCGCGTTGACCCAGCGCATGGATCGCGCCCATGTAGATCTCATCGAGGTCCGGGCGCGACTCGCGGTCGACCTTGATCGCCACGAACTTGCGATTGAGAAGCGCCGCGGTGGTGGGGTCGTCGAAGCTCTCCTCTTCCATTACATGGCACCAGTGGCAGGTCGAGTAACCGATGCTGAGCAGGACCGGGACGTTTCGGCGCCGGGCCTCGGTGAAGGCCGCCGGGCCCCAGGGGTACCAGTTGACGGGGTTGTGGGCGTGCTGGAGGAGGTACGGGCTCGATTCGAGCGCCAACCGATTGGTGTAGATCGGTGCGCCGTCCGGCTCGAGGTGGCGGCTGCGCACCTTAAAATCGGCGGGGCGGCTGGCCACCGCAGCGGCGAGCTGCGCCTCGAGAGCGGGCGAGAAGGCGGGGGCTCCGGGGAGGGCCGTCCGCGCCGGCGGTGCGGCGTCCGCACCGAGGGCGCTGAAGAGTGCGAGCGCGAGAAGAACCCGCTGGAAACGCGAGGGGCTTCTGCGGCGGCGGTGCAAGAGCATCGGCCCGAGGATATCGGGTCTTTGCCGCCGGGCGACCGCCCGGCGTCCGGGCGAAGGCAGGCGCTACTGGAGCAGTGCGAGCAGGTCTTCGCGGCTGAGCGCGGCGGCCGCACCCGCGCCGGTGAGCGCGGCCTCGGCGAGTCGGCGTTTCGCCTGTTGGAGTTCGAGGATCCCTTCCTCGACGGTCTTGCGGGCCACGAGTCGGTGGATCATGACCGGGTGGTCCTGTCCGATCCGGTGGGCGCGATCAGCGGCCTGATCCTCGACGGCCGGGTTCCACCAGGGATCCACCAGGAAGACGTGGTCGGCGGCCGTCAGGTTGAGGCCGGTGCCACCGGCCCGAAGCGAGATCAGGAGGAAGGGCGGCCCGGTCTCGGACTGGAATGCGTCGACGACGGCACCGCGATCGCGGGTCGAGCCGTCGAGTCGTGTGAAGGCCAACTCGCGCCGCGTGAGCGCCGGCTCGATGCGGTCCAGAAGGCTCGTCCACTGCGAGAAGATCAGGGCCTTCTGGCCTTCGGCAGCGATTTCGTAGGCCTTCTCGCTCAGCACCTCGATCTTCGAGGAGGTCTCGAATTGTTGACCGGGGACCAGGTCGCCACAGCAGGCGGCTTGTCGCAGGCGCAAGAGCGCTTCGAGGGCCGCGAGCACACTCCCGCCCTTGGCGAGTTGTTCGACGACATCGCTGCGCGTCGCGGCCAGCAAGCTGTCGTAGAGCTCGCGCTCGGGGGGCTCGAGGTCGATGTATTCGATCACTTCGATGCGCGGCGGGAGTTCGGGCGCGACCTCTCGCTTGAGTCGGCGCAGCAGGAAGGGACGCAGTTGCTGATGCAGGTCGGCCAGGGCGATGGCATCGCCGGCAGCGATCGGGAGCGCGCTGCGGTCGCGGAACTCGCGCCGGGTTCCGAGCAACCCCGGCGTGAGGAAGGCGAACTGGCTCCAGAGGTCGTCGAGACGGTTCTCGACGGGCGTGCCGGTGAGGGCGAGGCGAAACCCGGCGTTGAGCGAACGCGCGGCGGCGGCGGCCTGACTATCGGGGTTCTTGATCGCCTGAGCTTCGTCCAGGACCACCGCGTCCCAGGCCACTTCGGCGAGCGTTTCCGCGTCGAGGCGCAGTAGCGCGTAACTGGTGAGCGTGATGTCGGCATCCGGATCGAGGCGGCGTGCGCTGCCGTGGTAGAGGCAGGTATCGAGATCCGGGCGGTGACGAGCGATCTCGTTCTGCCAGGTCGGCAGTACGCTGGTGGGTGCCACCACGAGGCAGCGGCCGCGCAGACTGCAGAGCGCCTGGAGGGTCTTGCCGAGGCCCATGTCATCGGCCAACAGGCCGCCGAGTCCGGCGTCGCGCAAAAAGCAGAGCCAGTCGACGCCGCGCGCCTGGTAGTTTCGCAGTTCGGTCTGGAGCCCCTCGGGCAGCGGGGCGGGCGGCAACCCTTCGAAGCCGTCGACGAGAGGCGCCAGGGCATCGAGAAAAGCGGGCCGCTGAACGCCGAGGTCGTCGCAGAGGCGCACGAGTTCGGGTTGGGCCAGGGGAGGGATCGCCGTCCCCCCCCGCTCACCGCGGGCCGCGAGGATGCGGGCGATGCGGTCGCCGTGACGCCCGAGCCAGTCGAGGGGGAGCGGTGCAAAGCCGCCGGTCGCGAGCGGCACCAGGCGCTCTCCCTCGCGCCAGGCGGACAGCACACGCTGCGCCGGGACGCGCTCCCCGCCGTCATCTCCGCCAAAGGCGATCTCGAAGCTTGTGTCGCTCACCTTCAGTTGGGGCTCGAGCGGGTCGGTGCGGTAGAAGCTGCGGTGGGCATCGCCCTTGATTGCCATGCCTTCGAGACGCTGCGAAACCGTGATCGCCTCACTGGCCTCGTAACTTGCGCGGCGCCCGGGTTCGAGACCGAGGTCTTCGCGCAGGCCCTGGCGGCAGCGGCGCTCGGCTTCGCGATCCCGGATCGGCAGTCGGTCACCGAGGGGCACGAGTCGGTCGCCATCGATGCGCGCGATCGCAGGCTGCCCGTAGACCAGCGTGGGGATAACTTCCAGCCGGTCGCCGCGCCTCTCGACCTTTACTTCGATTCGCGGGGGCATCGCCTCGATCTGGGAGGGAAGTCGCCGCGTACGGATTTCCACGGGGAGGCGTTGGCGAAGATCCGGGAGCACCTCGGTGACGAGTTCGATCACGGCGTCGTTGGTGTAGTGGCGGCCGCGGGGAAGTTCTTCGAGTTCGCGGCCGCTGAGGCGCCCGCGAAGCAGCGGATGCAGCGTATTGCCGCGCAGGGCAGCGCCGTTGTCGAAGGCTTCCGCAATGCTCTCGTCCCGGGCCACGCGCAGCAGGAAGCCTTCGGGGGCATCTTCGAGAATGGCCGTGAGCCCCAGCACTTCGGTCGAGACGCGGACGGGGACGTCGTCGAGGCGCACATCTGGGCAGCGCGAGAGTGGTTCGAAGAGCTTCTTCATGGTCTCGGGGAGAACGCGGCCGCGGTAGCGCGAGCCCAGCGCGTGTTCGACGTCCAGGTCCGCAGGCGAGGCCACGAAAGCAGGTCCGCCGACGCGGCCAGAGGCGATCGCGACGAGCGTGGTTTCGAGGCGGCGCTCGGCGCTGCGGGTGACTACGGAGCGCTGGAGTTCGAGACCCCGTTCGACGCGGAAGAATTCGTAGCGGATGCGGCCGCCGAGGCTTTCTCTCGAGGGGAGGTCGCGGCCCTCACGGTGGGCCCGGCGAATGGCGATGGCCGCCGCCGCGACGTGGTGGCAGATCGGGGCCGCGTCGGGGCAGTTGCACTCCCAGTCTGCGTCGTCGGGATAGAGCGTGACGCGAAAGGGAACGAGCGATCCGGATTCTCCCACCAGGGCCACGATTTCGCCGTCGCCTTCGTGTTCGACCGCGATGGCATCGGCTCGCGCGGCCTCGACGCCCCGTGACCAGGTGCCGGCGTTGCAGGCACTGCGCGCGGCATCGAAGAGTGCCTGGAGATCAGGCATTCCGGCACACGGGCGGCCCGGCGGGACGGCCCATCACTCGGCCTGTTCCCGAGCCCAGAGCGCGAGGCGGTCGCCCAGGGTGGCGGCCTCGTTGCAGGTCGGGTCGTCGCGCACGCAGCGCTCGAGAAAGCGCAGGGCGCGGCCCACTTCGGGCCCGGGGCCGCAGGCGAGTTGATGCATCACCGCCGCGCCGTCGAGTGCGAGCTCGATTCCGGGTTCGTCGCGTTGGCGCAGTGCCTCCCGCAGTTGCCTCGTCGCAGACTCGAAAGCCTCTCGCTCCGCGAGGGAAGCGGATTCCTTCGATTCGATTTCCGCCTGGCGGAGTGTCGAGAGAGCCTCGAGATGAGCGAGGTCGAAGCCGCGCGGCAAGCGAATGCTTGGCGCCGCTACGAGGCTTTCGAGGGGATGGTCGCGCAGCAGGCGCTGCACCGAAAGCCGGAAGTCCCGACCGAAACGCAGGCGAGAGAGGATCGATTCGGCCGGGGTACCGCGCAGCCAGGCGGCGAAGCGAAGCGCCTCGTGGGGGGGCAGCTTCTCGATCCAGGCGCCCGCCGCTGCCTGGGCGTTGGGCAGCCAGAGCGCCTCGGCGCCGATTTCGCGCAGCAGGGAAATGCCGCGGAGCGGGGATGAAAGCCCAAGCAGCGCACGCAGTTGGACACGAACCTCGAAGGCGGGACTCGAATCCAGGGCGGGGGCCGCGGCCTCGAGCAGTTCCCGTAGGTCGGCGGCCGCTTCGAGGTCGAGTTCGGCCACTCGGTGCGCTGCTCGCAGGATCTCGAGCGGGTCCCTCCCGAAGGCCGCGGCCGCCTCGGGGCCGGGTCCGAGTTGGCGCGCGGCGATGTCCTGCGCCGCGCGCACGGTCACACGCCAGTCTCCGGTCGTCGGCCGCAGGCCCAGCGAGTCGAGGGAGAAGGTGCGCCGGGCGGCGTACGCCTCGATGGCTGCGGGATCGGTGAAGGTGAGGAGGTCGACGGGGGCGGAGGCATCGCAGAGCGTGATGCGCGCGGCGCCCGGGGCCGTCACCACCGCGCGTGGCCAGCGCTCGAGCAGGGCCGTGGGGCGCGCGTTCGTGTGGACCTCCCAGGCGACGGCGGGCTTCCCGGCGATCAGACGATAGAGGCCGGGACCTGCGATCCAGGCCTCCCCACCCAGGTTTTCGACCTCGCCGACCAGCGCCGCGATCGTCGCGGGCAGCGACCCCTCGGCCCGTTCTCGCCAGGGGGGGGGGACGGCGTGCGCTTTGGACATTCCGCCGAATGCGCCGGGGCTCAGCCCGTCGGCTCTCTGGGGAAGGCTTCGGGAGCGCCGCTCGGAGCGGCGATGCGGTCGGCGTCTTCGCCCCGGCCCTGGGACCGGAGCCACTCGGAGTAGGCCGCACGCAGTGCCGCCGCCGCCGCGCCGGGGCTTGATTCGGCAAGCGCCAGCCCGTCGTCATAGGCGGCCTCAGTCTCAAGGGTCCGCGCTTGTCGATCGAGACTCGCGGCGAGCATCGCCTGCACCTCGAGTTGGCTGGCTTCGGTCCCGGAATGGGAAGCGAGAAGGGCGAGGCCGGCGCGCGCCTCGGCTTCGGCCTCGGCGCCGCGGTCCTGCTCCAAGTAGAAAGCGGCGAGACCTTTGTGGACTAGCGCCAGCGAGGTACTCCCAGGCGCCAGGGCGCTCGCCTCGTCCCGGGCCTGCACGAAGAGCGCTTCGGCCTCCGTCTCTCGGGCTTCGAGGGCCCGGACTTCGGCCAGCGCGTGCAGGCTGGCAATGCGCAGTACCGCGGCGTTTTCTGCGGCGGGGCCCGGTGGGTTGCGTTCGAGGAGGGCCTCCAGCAGAGGGCCCGCAGCGCCGGGATTGGAGTCCTCGATCTCGAGGCGGGCCAGGCGCAACGTGAAATCGTCCTTCGCGTCTCCCGAAGTCTCCGCCAGCGCTTCCAAGAGCACGCCGCGCTCGGCTTCGAGATCGCCCTGCGCGGCGAGGGCGTCGGCTAGGGCGCTGCGGTGCGGGACCAGGCGCGGATTGCTCGGGCCATGAATGCGGCTGCCTACCGCGATCAGGGTCGGCCCGACGCGTGCGGTTCCGGCGACATCTCGGTCGTCCTGGTAGTGGTCCGCGATGCGCTCGAGCAGGATCCAGGTGGTGGCGACGCGCTGTCCCGTAGGGCCGTAGTCGTCGCCGATGGCGATGGCTTCGAGGAGTTTCTCTTCGGCTTGGCGGTATTCGCGCAGCCGAAATAGTTCGCGGGCCTCGCGCATACGAGCCGTCCAGTCGCCGCGCGTCGTGGTATTTGTTGCAGGGGCATCGGGGGCGCCTGCTTCGACGGCGGCGACGTCCGCAAGCAGGGTCTGGCTGCGTCCGTCGCTCGTGGCATTGGAGGCCACGGGATCGCTCTCGCCGTGGCCGCTCGTCACGAGGCGCTTCGGGTCGACAGCCGGAAGCGCCACGACCTCGGCTAGCGGCGGCGGGGGCGGCGGGGGCGAGACGGTGGACATCGTGTAGGGGTGCCGGCAGCGATACAGGGGCTGGCTTCCGATCGGGAGCCGCCGCATTCCGGGGCCGCGCGATTGTGCGCAGACGCCCGCGAGATTGCGGTCCGCTTCGCGGTATTTGCTCGATTCGCGAATCGGCAGCAGCCCCCCGGCACAGCCCGCGAGGAAGACGAGCGAGGCCAATGCGGGTGCGAAGCGCCGGCCCTGGGCGCAGAGGGAACGGGTGAATCGTCGAAGCATGGCGGAATTTCTCCTGACACGGCACACTGCGCGGGTCAAGCTGCGCCGAAAATGGAGCGGCGCCGGTAGTCTCGGGGGGGAGACTCCCGCGTCGTCAACCGCGAGCAGGACGGCCACAAAGGGAAGCGTGATGCATCGCCGTGAGGCGAAGCGGCGAGAGCCGCGCTTAGGCCAGACGCTCCAGGATTTCTTCATCATCGGGAAATCTTCCGGCCTCGTGCTTCGAGAACAGGCGGGCGCCATCGACATCGACGTCGAAGACTCCGCTGCCTCCGCCGACGAGTTCCGGCCGAACGCCGGTTTGCGCTTCGATCGCGGCCGCCAGACTGGTGGCCCGGGGAAGGTAGTTTCAGCGCGTGCAGTACGTGATCCGAATTTTCACGTGGCGTCCCTTCGCGCAGACCATAGCATTTCGATGGTGGGAGACGCCTCCGTAACGGGTCGTGCGAGGCCGTGCGGCCACCTGCGAGAATTGAGATAGACTCCCGCCGTGAGCGACGGTTCCAAGAGCCCTTCCCCCGACGAGTCCCGCCCGGGGGAGCCGGGGGCCGACGCTGCCCCGGAAGTTGCCGCGTGGTGGCGGCGTTGGTGGGCCAACCCCGCCTACCGGTTCGTCGCTCTTTTCCTGGTGTATCTCCTGGTTGTTTCGTTCGGCTACCCGCCGCTGCAGACGGAGCTGCCGGGCTTCTTCAAGTTCATGATGAAGGCCACGGCCTGGATCGAGTACCAGATCCTGCACCCCTTCACCGACGAAGTGATGCTGAGCGGCGCCATCGTCGCCTATCACAACTTCTACGCGCGGATCATCATCGAGTGTACCGGGATCTACGAGATGCTGATCTTCGCGGCGGCGGTCTTCGCCTTCCCGACCAGCTGGAAGAAGCGGGCTGTGGGGATCCTCGGCGGCCTGCCGATGCTCTACGTCTTCAACGTCGTGCGCATCCTGTTCCTGATCCTGGTGGGGGCGCATTCGCGGGATTTCTTCGACTTCATGCACCTCTATTTCATGCAGGCTACGCTGATCCTGATGATTACCTCGACCTGGCTCCTGTGGATCTTCTGGGTCGTGCGAGACGATGATCGTTAGGGTCCTTTGGCTGCTCTTTAAGGTCGGTGTGGTCTCGCTGCCGCTGACCTGGTGGTGGTTCGAGTGGGGGCGGCGGGCCTACGGGCGGCTTTTTGTCGAGATTTCGACGCCGATCTATGCGCTCTTCGGTGTGACGGCCTACCAGGGCGGCGTGCGCGAGCGCTACATCAACTACATCCCCTTCCTCGTTCTGATGTTGGTGACGCCGGCGATCGGCTGGAGACGCCGGCTCTTCGGCATCCTCGTGGGTGCTGCCGTGATCTTCGTCTTCCACCTCGGTTTCAACCTCTGGGCCGAAGTCGCCTTCCCGCTCGACGGCACCCGCGGCGGCGGTTTCTCCTTCTTTCTGCCGGCGGTGCTGCTCTCGGACGCCTTGCCGTTGATCCTCTGGGCGCTGATTTGCCACGAGGTCGTCGGGGGCATTGCGTTGCGTGCCTTTGGCCGTCTCGGGATCGACACACCGAAGTGAGGCTTCGCGAAGGCCCGCGCCGGCGGCTTCGCCTTTTCCTTGGCCGTGGAGGGGCGCTCAGTGTCGGGTTTGCCGTGATGGCGCTGGCGGCCCTCGGCGCGAAGCCCGGCGACACGGACCTCGTCTTTGTCGCCGCGGACGGGGGATCCACCCGCATCACGCGCGCGCAGTTGCTCGCCTCCTGCGCGGCGCAGACCGTCTCCGTCGACGACCCCTATTACGAAGCGCGCAAGACCTTCCTGGCGTGTCCCCTCGAGGCGGTCCTGATGGCGGGCTTCGGTCGCGATGCAGAGGCGCTGCGCGCCAGCGACTTCTTGCTCGAGGCCCGCGATGGTTACACGCGGCCGGCGCGCGGCGTGCAGCTTTTCGAAGGCGGAGCCTTCCTGGCGCTGGGCGAAGCCGGGCGGCCGCTGGGCGATTTCGATCCGATCGATCGGCGCCAGGTGGACCCGGGCCCTTACTACCTGGTGTGGCAGGGGCGGGGCCGTTCGGATCCGCACCGCTACCCGTGGCCCTACCAGTTGGCGCGCATTCGCGAGGCGAGCGTCGACGAACTGTTCCCGCAGATGCTGCCGCAAGGGCTGGCACGGGAGGCGCCCGCCTGGCGCGGGCTGCGGATCTTCCAGACCCAGTGCATCGCCTGCCACTCGATCAACCGCCAGGGCGGCAAGGTGGGGCCGGAACTCAATCTGCCGCGCAGCATTGTCGAGTATCGGCCCGTCGATCAACTGAAGGCCTTCATTCGTGACCCATCGAGCTTCCGTTACACCGCGATGCCCGCGAACCCCGGCCTCAGCGACCGCGACCTCGTCGACCTGATTGCCTACTTCGAGGCGATGCGCCAACGCAAGCACGATCTCGGGGCGGAGTGAGCCGTACTCACTCGCTGCTCGCGCTGCGAACCCGGAAGAAACGCCACCAGATGCAGGGCACGAAGAAGGCGTAGTAGAGCTGGTTGGGCAGGATGCGGAGCGCCCAGGCGGCATCGACGTCGCCGAGGCGAATCAGCAGATCGGCCCCCAGCCAGAGCGCGTAGTAGGTCGCGACGTAGAGCCCGACGAAGCGTACGAAATGCGCGCCCGCCGTTGGCAGAGACGACGCAATGCGCGGGTAGAGCACGAGAATCAGCCCGAGGAAGGCCGCCTCGTAGGTCATCCACAGCCAGCCGATCGAGACCTCGCCGACGACCGCCCCCGCCCCTGCGTAGACGCTGCCCGCGAACAGCGGAACGATGCACGCGTAGCCCGCAGCGCGTGCTAGGGGGAGGGGCTGGCCGCGTTCAAGGGCCGCGACCCCAAAGAGCAACAGGAAGACCCGGAAGTCTCCGAGGTAGACGAACACGAACGAAAGCGCGGAGCCCGCCGTGGTGCCGTCGATTTCGAGGGCCCGTAGCAAGGGCCCCGTGCACAGCGGATCGAGCAGGGTCTCGACGGCGAAGGCCAGCGCGAAGAGATCGACGAAACGCGCGGCGCGGGGCACGGCCCCTGCCCGGGGCGCGCTTTCCCGCAAGGCGAGGACGCCGCGGTAGACGAGGAACCCGAGCGGCAGGGCCCACAGCGCCCAGACCGACTGCCATTCTGTTTGGTAGATCGCGAGCCAGGTCTCGGGCATCGTGGGGAACCCTTCTGCGGAGGCATCCGCGCAGCGAGGCTACCAGCTGCCCGGGATCCTCGGCGGAGTGAGCGGGCCTTCGTCCGGGTTGGCAGCGGTCACGTGGAAGTTCCTCGGGTGCTCAACGGTCGGAGTCGATCCATGCGACGGGTTCCTTCAGGTCGTCGGGAGCCATCCGCTGCCATTGGCGCGTGCCGGCGGCCAGCGACTTGTCCATGATCGATCGGGCTTCGTCCGCATTCCCGTCCGCGATCTTGTGAACCACCTTCTGGTAGCTGCGGAGCGCCGCGCGCCGCTGCTTCTCGTCCCAGCCGGCGTCCGTTTTGCCCGACATGCGATGGAGCGCGTCCACCAGGAGCGCGAGGACCGGGTTGGCCGACGCCGCGGCCAGGAGGCTCATGAAACGGCGGGCCTCCTCACGGAAGTGATCCGGGTCGCGAACCCCGGCGTCCATTCGCGAGATGCTCTCCTGCAGGGTGGCGGCGTCCTCGCGGGTCGCGTTCTCCGCGGCCTGGCCCGCCAGCACCGGATAGATCGAACGGCGTGCATCGATGACCGAGCTGAAGGAGGCGTCCGCGAACTGGAGGTGGAGTGACAGCACGCTCGCGAGGTGGTCTGCACTCGGCACGCTCACGATGGGGCCGCCGCCCGGGCCGGCCTTGATCCGCAAGGCACCCTGGAGTTCAAGGAAGCGGAGCGCCTCGCGGACGGTGGCGCGGGAGACGCCGAATTCCTCCACCATTAGGTGCTCCGAGTCGAGTTGAGTGCCTGGACGCAGCCGCAGCCGCCGGATTTCGCTCACAATCTTCCGGGCTATGCGGACGGCGGCGCGCTTCTGGATCCGCTTCTCACTCATTGGGTCATCTACCCGAGGACAGGTTCGTCGACGCCGGGGAATCGCCTGTAACGGCCCGGAGGCCACCGCCCGGGTAATTCATCGCTCGCGCATCGCGCGGACGGAGTGGCTGCGCCCCTCGGGCTCGTGCACCCGGGCGTAGCCTTCGCCGAACGGCTCGTCCCGCCTGCGCAGGGTCTCCTTGAGACCGTGCTCCTTGATGCTTCGCCCGTAGTCGCGCACCGCCCTGGCGCGATGGGCGCGCGCATCGTTCTCGCCGGCGAGTCGCTGCAGTGTCTGGGCTCCCATCAGCTCGAGCGCGAGGTTGGTGATGCGCTTGTTCGCGGCGAGCAGGTCGGGGTCGATCAAGCTGAAGCGGTCGGCCAAGCCCTCGACCTCGTCTTCGAGCACGTCCGCCGGTACAGCCTTCATGACGAGGCCGATCTTCTCGGCATCCGTGCCGGTCACGGAGTCACCCGTGAGCTGGAGCCGCTTCGCCCACTGGGGCCCGCAGTGATACATCCAGAGGTTGTTCGGCAGGGCGCCCATGGAGCGTGCCGCGGGAAATCCGATGCGCGCGTCTTCGGCCGCGATCACGATATCGCAAGCCAGGGCGAGGTCCGTCCCTCCAGCCAGACAGTTCCCGTGGACCTGGGCGATGGACGGCTTGTGCATCTCCCAGAGCGTGCGGATCCGGCGATTGTTCTGTTCGATGAGCCAGATGTCGTCATCGTGTGTACGGCCCGTGCGATGACCTTCTTCCTTTTTCCCGCCGAGCGCGGTGAGGTCGTAGCCCGAGCAGAACGACGCGCCTTCGCCGCGCAGCAATACGCAGTGCACCGCCGTGTCGTCGTCCGCCTCCCAGAGAGCATGCTCGAGTTCTTCGAGGAGACGGGGCGTCATCGCGTTGTGCGTCTTCGGTCTCGACAGGGTGATGCGGGCCCGGCCGTCTTCGACCTCGTAGCGGATCTCTCGGTAGTCCATCAGGGTGTCCCCTAGCGCCCGGTGAACTCGGGCTTGCGTTTCTCGAAGATCGCCTTGACCGCTTCGCGGCCGTCCTCGCTCTTGAGCGCGCGGCGGGCGAGCTCGAGTTCGTCTCGAAGGTGCTGTTCGAGATCCGCCAGGATGCCCGCTCGGGTCACCAGGCGCTTGGTCTGCGCCGATGCGAGGGGGGCGACCTCTGCGATCTTGCGGCAGTAGGCGAGGAACGCTTCCTCGAATTTCTCATCGGGAGCGACTTCGCCCACCAGCCCGAGGCCGAGCGCCGAGTCCGCATCCGTCATCTGCGGATCGAGAAGGAAGCGCATCGCGCGCTCGTGTCCGATCGCCTGGGGCAGGGTCCAAGAGAGCCCGCAATCGGGGGAGCTACCCGCTCGCGCATAGCCGGGGTGGAAGCGCGCCTTTGCACTGGCGATTCGCATGTCGGCGCACATGGCGATCGCGAGGCCGGCGCCGATCGCGAGGCCGTTGATGCCCGCGATCACGGGCTTCTCGCAATCGACGCGGATGCCCGACACCAGCCGGACGACTTGGTCTTCCATGCTCGGGCGTTGTGCGGAGTCTCCCGAGGCGGGTCTGCGCTCCTTCAGGTCCGCACCCGAGCAGAAGGCATCACCAGCGCCGGTAAATCCGACTACCCGGACGTCGTCGTCAGCCGCCGCCGCCGCGAAGCCCGCGATGAGCGCCTGCACGAGATCGCTCGAGAGCGCATTCTTCTTGGCAGCGCGATTCAGCGTCAGGACCCGGACGTGGCCCTTCGTCTCTTCCAACAGCACCGGCTCGGTAGTGTCCGTCATGCTTCCCTCCGGTCGCGGCTTCCCGAGAGTTCGGCCATCAGTTCCATCCCCTCCGGCTGAAGACTCGAAAGGATCAGGCCGGTGGCCCCGGAGCTCTCCCACTCCTTGTAGCGGTCGCGGATGCGCTGGGCGGGCCCGACCAGCGCGGACTCGTCGCAGTACTCGTCGGGGACGGCCTCGATCGCCTCGCGCTTCCGGCCCGCCAGGTAGAGCTCCTGGATCTTCTCGGCCGCCTCCGGATAGCCGCGGCGCACCATCATGTCGTTGTGGAAGTTTTTGTCGCGATGGCCCATGCCGCCCACGTAGAGGGCGATGCCGGGCTTCATGCGCTCGAGGGCCTGTCCGACGTGGTCGGTGATGCGCACCGAGATCATGGGCTGAATCTCGAAGTCGGCCAGGCTCTTGCCGCCGCCGGCACGGCGGAAGCCTTCCTCCAGCCAAGGCGTGTAGAGGTTCATCATGCCGGGGACGAACGCCAGCGGGAACCAGCCGTCGGCGATCTCGGCCGTGAGCCGCACGTTGCTCTCGCTGCCGGTGCCGAGCCAGATCGGGATGTTCGGGTTCATGTGGAGGATGGACTTGAGCGGCTTGCCGACTCCCATGGCGCCTTCGCCCGAGTAGGGAAGCGAGATCTCCTTGCCTTCATGGACGACGGGCGCTTCGCGCTCCAAGATCTTGCGCATGATCGAGACGTAGTCGCGGATCCGCCAGTAGGGCTTGCCCCAGGGCTGGCCGTACCAGCCTTCGACGATCTGGGGGCCGCTCACGCCGAGCCCGGCGACGAAGCGATCGCCACCCGCCAGGGCGTCGATCGTGGCGGCCTGCATCGCGGCCATGGCGGGGGTCCGCCCGGCGAGCTGCATGATCGCCGTGCCGAGGCGGATCCGCTTCGTTACGGCGGCCAGGTAGGCGAGGGGCGAGGTGGCGTCGGAGCCATAGGCCTCAGCCGTCCAGACCGAGTCGAAGCCGAGCTCTTCCGCCCGCTGCACCAGCTCGACGGGGAGGGTCATCTCCGCGCCGGAGTATCCGAGCATCAGTCCGAGCTTCATCGCTCGTCCTCCCCGGGCCAATCGGGCAGGTCCGTGCTGGCGCTGAGCCTCCACTCGGGAGGACGGCGCTCGAAGAAGGAGCGGACGCCCTCGGCGGCGTCGGGCTGTTTTCCGATCCATTCGAGGAGCGGCTTCTCCTTGGCCATCGTCTCGGCCGGCGTCTCGGTGACGCCCTCCCAGAGGAGCCGCTTCGCGATGGCGACCGAGGCCGGTGCGGCGTTCGCCGCGACGTCCCGCGCCCACTCTCGCGCACGGGGCACGACCTGGTCGGCGGGGTGGGCCTCGGAGGCGACGCCCAGCGCGGCCGCCTCCTCGCCGCGGAAGGTTCGCCCGGAGAGGAGCAGGTCCGCGGCCCGAGAGAATCCGACGACGCGCGGCAGGATCGCGTGGGAGCCCAGCTCCGGGATGATGCCGCGGCGCACGAAGGCGAACGCGAGCTTCGCCTCACGGGCGACGATGCGGAGGTCGCACTGCATCGCGAGGGTGAGCCCCACGCCGACGGCGTGGCCGTTGATCGCCGCGATGACGGGCTTTCGCACCTGCCATGCCGCGAGACGGCGCACCCGGGCCCCGGAATCGGCGGCGCGCTTTCCGCCCTCCACGTCGCCGAAGGTCTCCTCACCGCCGCCCATGTCCGCGCCCGCGCAAAAGGCCTTTCCGGCGCCGGTGAGAATGACCACACGAACCGCGTCGTCCTCGTCGCAGCGCGCGTAGGCGCGCTCCAGTTCCGCTCCGAGGGGGAAGTGGAAGGCGTTCATCTTGTCCGGACGGTTGAGCGTGATCGTCGCCACCCCATCTTCGACGTCGAACAGGATGTGTTGGTAGGGGGCTTCGTCCGGCATTTCGGCTAGGCGGCCTGGCTGACGCGATAGCGCAGCGGCAGCTTCTTGAAGCCCACGACAAAGCTAGATGCGATCTGAACGGGATCGCCAGCGAGTTCCAAAGAGTCGATCCGGCCGATCAGCTCTCGCAACAATGCGCGCTGGGACTGGCGGGCCAGGTGGGTACCGAGGCAGAAGTGCTCACCGATCCCGAAACCAAGGTGCGGGTTCGGATCGCGGTCGATTCGGAAGGTATACGGGTCCTCGAAAACCGACTCGTCGCGATTCGCCGAGGCATAGAAGAGAACGAGATTCTCACCTTTGCGAAGCTTCTGTCCTCGGAACTCCAAATCCTCCGCCACGACCCGCTTCATGTAGTTGACGGGCGAGGTCCAGCGCACGATCTCCTCCACCGCTTTCGGCACCAGATCGGGGTTGCGCCTGAGCTTCTCGAATTCGGCGGGATGCTCGGCGAGGGCGTGGATGCCACCGGCCAGGGCGTTCTTCGTGGTGTCGTGTCCGGCGGTGAAGGTGATCAGGTAATAGCCGAGGGTTTCCATCAGCCCCATCGGCTCACCATCGATCTGGCCGTTGGCGAGCAAGGTCGCGAGATCGTCTGTCGGGTTCGCTCGGCGATCTTCGATGATCTCGCTGAAGAGCTGGAAGAACTCCATCGCCAGCGCCTGTACCGCTTCGGTCCGGTCTTCGCCCTTGCGCTGGAGGTCGGGATCGTCGGAAGCGAAGAGCTCGTTGGTGAGCCGGAGAAGCTGGGGCTCCTTCTCGCGCGGCACCCCGAGGATGGTGGAGAGGACGCGCAGCGGGTGGGCGGCAGCGACCTCGTTGGCGAACTCACACTCGCCCTCGCCGCCGCTGGCGCGCGCGACCAGCGTGTCCACCAGGGCGCGGGCGCTCTCCTCGACGATCGGGGCGATGCGGTCGATGGCGCGAGGAGTGAACCAGCTGGCAGAGACCTTGCGATAGTCGCGATGCTCCGGCGGATCCATCCCGATGATGACGCGCATCTTGCCGATTCCCTGGTCCGCTTCGATGATCTGTTTCTGCACCTCGCTCTCGAGCACGATGCCGAAGCGACTGACGAAGCGCTCGGGCTGCTTCGAGATTTCACAGATCTGGTCGTGGCGGACGACGGGATAGAAGGCATCGAATCCCTCGGGCTCGCAACGGTGCAGCCGCTCCAGTTTTCGCAACTCGCGCCACTGATCGTGGGGGACGCCGTGCGCTCCGTAGGCCGCCGGCGCGATCAGGTCGAAGCCGTCGATGTCGGTCATCTGCACTATTCCCGTAAAATCCTGGCCAGTTAGAGGGGGCGACGCTCGTTCAGCCCGACTGCGTTCCGGTAGAGGATCTTCTCCTGGTCAGCGGCCGGGATCCCGTCCAGTTCCTCGAGAATGTCTCGCGGATGTTCCAAGCCCTCCATATGGGGCCAGTCCGAGCCGAGGATCACCCGGTCGGCGCCCATGTGGGCGACCACCTCGACGATGTCATCCTCCCAGAAGGGATTGATAAAGACGTGCTGCCGAAAGACGTCGACGGGATCGTCCTTGAAGTATCCACGGACGCGATCCTTGGTGCGGTCGAGGCTGCGCAGCAGGTCGCCGAGGAACTCCGCTCCGTTTTCGACCGATGCGATGCGGAGGTTGGGAAAGCGCTCGAAGAGGCGATCGAAGACGAGGCTCGCGAGGAAGTCGTTGATGTTCCGAGCGCGGTGGAAGTTGGTGACGCTCGGGCGCGGCCCGAGGGCGAGGACGTCGATGTTGCGGACGTCGTAGCCGTTGCTGTCGTGCCGAGTAGCGCCGATGTGCGCCACCACGGTGATGCCGGCCTCGTTTACCCGGGCCCAGAAGGGATCGAAGTCCTTGTGCCCCGGATTCCGCGGTCCGTTTCGCGTGAACACGGCGCTGGGGCGCATCACCAGGATGCGCGCATCGCGCTCGAGCGCCCACTCGACCTGCTCGCACGCCCAGTCGACGTCGGCCAGCGTGATGTAGGGCGAGGTGAAGATGCGATCCTTGTAGGTGAGCCCCCAATCCTCCTCTAGCCACTGGTTGAAGGCGCTGAACGTGGTACACAGCGCATCCACGTCCTTCTTTAGCGGCTCCTCGTAGAGAACACCCAGCGTGGGGAACAACCAGGCGCCGGTGAGACCCTGCGCATCCATGCGCGCGATCCGTGCGTCGCGGTCCATGTACTCAGGCGGCATCGGCTCGAGCGAGGAGCGGATCAGCTCGGCGCTGGTCACGCCGCGTGGGTTGCCGCCGAAGTACTCGCGTAGCACGCCCGGCTTGGAGATGGGGTTGAAGGTGGGGTTTCCGGAGCGATCGATCTTGCCGCCGACCGTCTGGTACCGGCGCCCGCCCTCGAGCTCCACCCATTCGACACAGCGCGATCGCATGCGCTTGGGGACGTGGCGGATGAAGGCGTCGTGCGCTTCGTAGTAGTGGTTGTCGGCGTCGAAGATAGGGCCGGGGTAGGTCGCCATCACGGGTCCTCCGGTGGTGGATTCGTTGCCGCGCGCGAGCGGTAAACTAGTATCATGGTTTAGGGGATCCGCAAAGCGGCCCTGCTGGAGAAGGTTCATGTACCCGGGACACCACGCGAAGACCCGCCCGGAGAAGGCCGCCGCCATCCACGCCCGCTCGGGCGAGGTGCTCACCTACGCCGAGTTGGACGCCCGCTCGAACCAGCTAGCGCAGCTCTTCTGGGCCCAGGGGCTGCGCCGCGGCGACCATGTGGCGGTTTTCCTCGAGAACCATCTCCGCTACTTCGAGGTCTTCTGGGCCACGTTCCGATCCGGCCTCTACCTCACCACGGTGAACCGCTACTTGACCGCGCCAGAAGCCGCCTACATCGTGGACGACTGCGGCGCGCAGGTGCTGGTCTCCTCGCGCGCGCTGCACGAGGTGGCGGCCGAGATTCCCAGGCACGCATCGGCCTGCCGGCGCTTCCTCGTCGTCGATGGCTTGCACGAAGGCGCATCGGGTCGCTTCGAGGCCTACGAGGCGGCCATCGACGAGTTCCCCGCAGAGCCGCTCCAAGAAGAGCCCCTCGGCGAGTTCATGCTCTACAGCTCGGGGACCACCGGGCGGCCCAAGGGGATCACACGACCCTTGCCGAACCGGCCGGTCTCGCGCGGCCTGGCGATGAACCACGTGTTGAAGGCGCTCTTCCACTTCGACGAAGAGTCGGTCTATCTCTCGCCGGCGCCGATGTACCACTCGGCGCCGATCGGATTCTGCTCCTCCATGCAATCGCTCGGCGGCACGGTGGTGTTGATGGATCGCTTCGATCCCGTCGAGGCGTTGCAGGCCATGGAGAAGTACGCGGTCACCCACAGCCAGTGGGTCCCGACCATGTTCATACGAATGCTGAAGCTCCCGGAGGAAGAGCGCGCCGGCTTCGATCTCTCTGCACACCGCGTGGCGATCCACGCCGCGGCCCCCTGTCCGCGGAAGGTGAAGGAGGAGATGTTCGCCTGGTGGGGCCCGATCCTGCACGAGTATTACGGCGGGACCGAGCTGAACGGCCTGACCTACGTCGGGCCCGAGGAGTGGCTCGCGCATCCGAGCACTGTCGGTCGCGCGGTGATGGGGAGGCTCCGGATCTGCGACGAGAGCGGCGACGAGCTCCCGGTCGGCGAGCCCGGGATCGTCTATTTCGAGCGCGACAAGGCACCCTTCGAATACCA
>Ga0209554_1000511_pt1 | contig 32900 bp, 32 predicted proteins | sample MarorgKNORR_S2LV_5_FD_188221 | JGI IMG/M metagenome (GOLD analysis project Ga0209554, IMG submission 188221) | Marine microbial communities from the Southern Atlantic Ocean, analyzing organic carbon cycling - Bottom_A/KNORR_S2/LV (SPAdes) (version 2) | ecosystem: Environmental > Aquatic > Marine... | reverse complement strand
ATGGCAAAAAGCTCTTGGTGGAGAGGCTGCACATGGAATGATTGCATTGTCTCCAAGAGCAGTTGAAAGATTAGAAAATCATCAGCCAACATGGCCTGTACCAAAAGTCTTTAGAATGGCGTCTAAAAAGAAATTCATATCAGGAATTTTTGAAGGTAGTACTATTAATACCCCTTCAATGCTATGTGTTGAAGATGCTATTGATGTATTAAATTGGGCTGAAGATATTGGCGGGCTTGAAGCTTTAATTAAAAGGTCGGAAGAATCATTTAACAATATAGATAGTTGGATAAATGAAACAAGTTGGGTGGAATTTTTATCCAAAGATCCAGATTTAAGGTCCAATACAAGTATTACCTTTAAAATTAGTGAAAGTTGGTTTCTTGAAAAGGATGAAAAACAAAAAAAGGAAATAATGAAAGAGATAATTAGTTTATTGATGAAAGAAAAAGTAGCTTTTGATATTAATGGTTACGCAAAAGCTCCACCATCCTTTAGAGTTTGGGGCGGAGGTACAGTAGAGCCAGATAATATCAAGAAACTACTTCCATGGATAGATTGGGCTTATCACCAAATAAGGTCTAATTATGCTTAAAGTTCTTATTTCAGACCCAATGAGCGACGTTGCAGAGCAAATATTTGAGAAAAAAAATATTTCAGTTGATGTAATAACAGGTTTATCTGAAGAGGCGCTGATTAAAATCATTCCTGAATACGACGGCCTACTTGTTAGATCAGCCACTAAAGTAACAAAAAATATTCTTGCTGCTGCCACGAAACTAAAAGCCATCGCTAGAGCTGGTGCAGGTGTAGACAATATCAATCTAGTGACAGCAAAAGAAAACGGTGTGGTGGTAATGAACACACCAGGTGGTAACACCAATGCAACAGCAGAGCATGCGTTTGCTTTAATTATGGCGGCATTAAGAAAAATTCCTTTTGCAGATGAAACAACGCATAGAGGTGAATGGCAGAAAAAGACCATTAAAGGCAATGAGCTTTCCAAAAAAAACCTTGGTATCGTTGGTTTCGGAAACGTGGGAGTCAGACTGAGTAATTTGGTTAAAGGCTTTGATGTGAATGTTTTAGTTTATTCTAAATCATTAGAATCGAGACAAGCAGATTTTCCACATGTAAAAAATGTTAGCTTTGATGAGCTAATTAGCACAAGTGACATTATTAGTTTCCATGGAAAAGCAACTGCTGATGGTAAACCTTTACTTAGTAAAGAACACTACGCAAAGATTAAACCTTCAGCTTTAATTATCAATGTAGCACGTGGTAATATTGTTGATGAAAGTGACTTAAATGACGCCTTAAATAAAGGCTTGATTGCTGGTGCGGCATTAGACGTATACTCAACTGAGCCTGCTAAAGAAAACGTTTTATTTAATAACCCCAAAGTGATATTAACGCCTCACATTGCTGCTTCGACTGCTGAAGCATCGATTGTAGTTGCTGAAATGGCAGCCAATCAGGTTAGTGATTACTTGTTAGACAGAAATTCGATTCATACTGTATAGTATTTTTTTTATTCGTTTAATACTGAGTTGTTTGTAAATTCAGTTAAATTTTTAAAGTGATTTTAAAGTCACATAAATGCTTAATCTAATGGATAATGCCTTCAGTACTTCTGACATTCAACATGAATTATTACAGCATTTAATTAGCTATGTTACAAGAGCTTGAAATCAAAGCACTAAAAGGCGAATCTAAAACTAGTCGACTCAAAATCAAGCCAGACTTCGAACGTAAGCCTCTAAAAAAACCTGATTGGATACGCATCCGACTCTCCAGCTCGCAAAAGGTTAATCAACTAAAAAAAACTCTTAGAGAACAAAATCTTTTTACCGTTTGTGAAGAAGCACAATGCCCTAATCTAAACGAATGTTTTAATCATGGTACGGCAACGTTTATGATTATGGGACAAATATGCACTAGGCGCTGCCCTTTTTGTGATGTTGCTCATGGAAGACCGAAACCTTTAGACATCAACGAACCTCGCCACCTTGCTCAAACTATTGCAAAAATGGCGCTCAAGTATGTCGTCATCACCTCGGTCGACCGAGACGACCTCAGAGACGGTGGTGCAGCTCATTTTAAAGCATGTATTGACGCCATTAGGTCGACTACCTCAGAGATCAAAATTGAAATTTTAACACCCGACTTCAGAGGCCGAATGGAAAAGGCGCTAGAGACATTTAGTGACTGCCCACCAGATGTTTTCAACCATAACCTAGAAACTGTTCCTAGTCTTTATCCAAAAGTTCGACCTGGTGCCGACTATGAGCACTCGCTTGAACTTCTGGATAGGTTTAAAGAAAAACATCCTCAAGTCAAAACAAAGTCAGGTCTAATGCTAGGTGTTGGCGAAAAAAAGCAGCAAGTTATTAACGTTTTGAAGGATCTCAGATTGCACCAAGTTGATATGTTAACTTTAGGTCAATATTTGCAGCCTAGTCGACATCACTTGGCAGTAGAGGAATATATAACACCTGAACAGTTTCAGCAATACAAAGAAATTGCTGACAATCTTGGATTTAGCCAGGTTGCCAGTGGTCCCATGGTAAGGTCATCCTACCATGCAGACTTACAAGCCCAAGGAAAGCTGATTAACTAAAGCAACATATTTTAAAGATTGTCATTACTGATATTTTATGGGGAAAGTTTTTATCTGGTCTTGTAGCGACGACACTGACTGTATACACGTCATCTAAGTTAAATTAATTATAATAGTTATAATTAACGTAATTGAATCATAGTATGCCTATAGCATTTACTCCTGGAGAGCCTTCTGGTATTGGTCCTGATATAGCCATAATCTATGCTCAGAAAGCGAAAAAAGAAAGCCTACTGGTATATTGTGACCCTGACGTTTTAATCGATAGAGCAAAAAACCTTAATTTACCAATTACTCTCAAGGAGTCAGAATCTAAAAATGCATCTGAGTTAAGTATCTACCCAATCAAAACGAGCAATAAGGTAATTCCTGGAAGACTTAACCCAGCTAACTCAAACTACGTATTAGAAACCATAAAACAAGCTACAAAAGACTGCCTAAATGGAAACTGTGACGGACTTTTGACAGGCCCTGTCAATAAAGGCGTTATCAACGAATCTGGTATAGTATTTACTGGGCACACAGAATTCCTTGCTCAATTAACCAATACCACTAAAACTGTAATGCTGCTAGCCTCTGATCGGTTAAAAGTTGCCCTTGCAACAACCCATATCCCACTCACTGAGGTTTCTAAGCATATAACCCGCGATTCTCTTTCACAAGTGATCTCCATAATTAACAATAACTTTAAATATTTAGGTGTCAAAAAACCAAAAATTCTTGTTTGTGGCTTAAATCCGCATGCCGGTGAAAATGGCTACCTTGGAAACGAAGAAATAACGACAATATTGCCCGTCATTAAAGAGCTAAATAAAGTTGGATATGATTTAATTGGACCAGTCCCTGCAGATACGGCATTTACTCCTGAATCACTAACAAATGTAGACGTTGTCCTTGCTATGTATCATGACCAGGGCTTACCTGTACTGAAGGCCCAAGGCTTTAAAAAGGCAGCCAATATCACTCTGGGTCTTCCATTTTTTCGTACCTCTGTAGACCACGGAACAGCTATAGAGCTTGCAGGTACTGGCAATATTAGTTTGGGAAGCTTTAATACGGCACTATCATACTTCAAAACACTAAAAGATAATGTCGCACCTAGCTAGAAAGCGTTTTGGTCAAAATTTCCTAGTTGATGATCAAATCGTCAACAGAATTGTGTCAACAATTTCACCAAAAAAAAGTGACAATATTGTTGAAATAGGTCCAGGTAAGGGCGCGCTAACTTTCCCTTTACTTGAACACTTAGATCATCTGAGTGTAATTGAGATTGATAGAGACTTGATTTCACTTTTAAAATTAAAGAAACAAGACAAACTAACAATTTATGAAGCGGATGCTCTTAAATTTGATTATGGACTAATTTCGAATAATCTAAGAATTGTTGGTAACCTTCCATACAATATCTCCTCACCGTTATTATTTCATCTATTATCAAGTAAAAATAAGATCATAGATATGACCTTCATGCTTCAGAAAGAAGTAGTAGATAGAATTGTTGCTAAGCATGATAGCAAAACTTTCGGTCGACTAAGCGTTATGATGCAAACCTTTTTCGAGGTAGAGTCAATGTTTACAGTTCCTAAGGAGTCGTTTGATCCTCAACCAAAAATTGAATCTGCTATACTCTACCTGAAAACTAGAACTAAACCTCTTACTCAGAATACAAAGCTCTTAGAAAAAATTGTCAAAGTTTCCTTTTCACAAAGAAGAAAAACACTGAAAAATTGTTTAAAATCAATCCTAAGCCAAGAGCAAACTGAGATTGATTTGTCTCAAAGAGCTGAAATGCTAAGCATTGAAAACTTTATAACCCTCATGAAAGATTATGAAAAACAAAATTGAAGTAGATGTAAAAGTAACTTATCTTCCTAATCAATCTGATATTCCAGGAAGTCAATATGCCTTTGCTTATACGATCACTATAACTAATCATGGCGAGAGTGGTGCACAGCTCAGAACTCGTCGCTGGCTCATCCAAGATGAAACAGGTGAAGTAGAAGAAGTTATTGGTGAAGGAGTTATTGGTCAGCAACCTTACCTTTCTCCTGGTGAAAGTTTTGAGTACAGTTCTGGTGCAATAATCAATACTGAAACTGGTTCTATGAAAGGTTCTTATGGCATGATTAACGACCAAGGTCAACGCTTTGAAGCTGTCATTCCAGAATTCTCTCTTAGCGAGCCTTATACGCTTCACTAGAGCACTCCATGGACTACATCATTGGTGACGTTCAGGGTTGCTATGACACGCTTCAAAAACTCCTCAAAAAAATTAATTTTAGTGAAGATAGAGACCGATTATTTTTCTTAGGAGATGTAGTCAACCGAGGTAACAAATCTCTTGAAACACTCCGTTTTATCTATTCACTAAAAGAAAATGTAAATGTGGTTCTAGGTAACCATGATTTTCATTTGTTGGTTTGTGCTCTAACCTCTCAAAAACCCAACTTTAAAGATACTTTTTCAGACATTATAAATGCTCCTGATAAGCACACTCTGCTTGACTATCTTCTTACTAGACCCTTGATTCTTGAGCATCAAGGCGCCCTTCTTGTACACGCTGGAATTCCACCTCAATGGAACATTTCTGATGCTGTTCAGAATGCAGAATTAGTTCATCAACAGCTTCAAGTCAACAATCCAGCACAATTTCTTTCCAAAATGTATGATAACGAACCATCAAACTATTCAGATAAACTAAATAATGAAGAAAAATGTCGTTATACAATTAATGCTTTAATGAGAATGAGATTTTGTAAAAAAAATGGTGAACTTGAATTTAATCACAAAATGAATATTGATCAAGCTCCTGTCGGCTTTAAGGCTTGGTTCCTTCATACTAACCGAAAATTAAATGACAAGGATATCTTTTTTGGACACTGGTCAACCCTTAAGGGTTTTAATATAGAACATGTTTATCCGATGGACCATGGTTGTATTTGGGGGGAGAAACTCAGCGCTTTTAGGTTAGCTGATAGAACTTTAATTTCTCAAGAGTCTATCGAGGGCAACTAAGAAGCACCACTCCGAAGGTTCACCGCACCTTCATAAACAAACTCTCCCGGACCAGAAAGGTAAACTGTATCACCATTATATTCAACGAATGCGTCGCCACCTTTTAAGTGTACTTTAACTTTTTCTTCAAGAAGTCCAAGCTGAATGCCATGAACTACTGCAGCACATGCTCCAGACCCGCAAGCCAAAGTTTCTCCAACTCCTCGCTCAATAACACGCAGATTAATTTCATTTCTAGAAAGAATTTTCATAAAACCTACATTGACGCTTTTTGGGAAGTAATCTGAATTTTGTAATTTAGTTGCAATAGCCTCAATACCTTCTCCTTCAATATTTTTCAGAATTATTACAGCATGAGGATTTCTAATTGATAAGACACCCATTTTTTGACTTTCAAGAGAGTATTCAAAGGCTTGGGATTGGGTAATAAATGGAATCTCGGATGGGATAAAACTTGGTTCTCCCATTTCAACACGAACAGATTTGTCTTGATTGATAGTTAAAACCAAGTTGCCCGAGTTGGTTTCTACAGTAATTGTGTTTTTGTTTGTAAGCTCTTTTTTTTGTAAATAAAGAGCAAAACACCTAGCGCCATTGCCACACTGGCTAACTTCAGATCCGTCTGCATTAAAAATGACATAACGAAAATCTACACCTTTAGTAATGGCACTCTCTACAATCAATAACTGATCAAAACCGATCCCAAAGCGACGGTCAGATAATTGACAGATTTCTTCTGTCGACAAACTAACATTACCCTCGATATTGTCAATGACAATAAAATCGTTTCCCAAGCCCTGCATTTTCGTAAAATAAATCATTTCGTCATTTTAACCTTATGTCTAATGCGTTTTATTAAAATACCGATATGCTAAAATTACTCATTTGCATACATGTATATCATGAAAACTCCCAGCAATATAAAATTAAGTAAGAATAAAAAAAAACTTACCATCACCTTTGATGAGATTGAGTATCCTATGTCGAGTGAGTTTTTACGTGTCTATTCCCCTTCTGCCGAAGTCCAAGGTCATGGACCAGGACAAGAGATTCTTCAACTCAATAAAGAAAATGTTGAAATAGAAAAACTCAAACCAACAGGTAATTATGCAATCGTAATCCATTATAGTGACAGTCACTCTACTGGCATATATTCTTGGAACTACCTTTACCACCTTGCAATTAACCATAACCAGCTATGGTCAGACTACTGTCAAAAAGTTAATGATAAACAAAATAATAATTACCACAAGGTTGTAATATAAGAACTTTATTAACTTTAATCATCATATTGAAAAAATTAATTTAAGTTATTGCATGTTAGTTTGACAATCTGGCAAATAATTTTGTTAAAATTAGGTTTTTACTCACTTTAGTGATAGTAACACTAAGGAACTAAAAATTTGACCACTAGAGGCAAGGTATCATGAAAAATAAAATCATTAAATTCATTTGTCTTGTCTCTTTATTATTTTCAATACAAAGTCTTGCCAATCCCATAAATAAAATTGATTTCGTTGGACTCAACGTTATTTCTAACACTACTTTAATGGCAATTCTACCAGTTAAAATTGGTGATCAATACAACCCAAACACTTCTGATGAAATCATTCAAGCGCTCTTTAATACAGGTTACTTTTCCGACATCAGTGTTTCAAATCAAAATAATAATCTAACTATAACATTATCAGAAAATCCTTATATTAAATACTTTAACGTGATTACTGGAACTGGTTCTGGCTGGTCTAATTGGCTTAATACTGAAAAAGAATTACTGGATACTTCTTCATTGAATGAACTTATTGAAAGTAACAAACTTTCTGCTGGAAATATGTATTCAAAATCAAAATTTGCTGACTTTGTTTCATCTTTAAAAGCCAAATATACTGCAACAGGCTATTACAATGCTCAAATTGAGCCAAAAATAGAAATTGATTCACAAAATAGAATCGGTATAGAACTTAATATTTATCAGGGCAAAAGAGCCACAATAAGCTCAATGACTATATCTGGAGCCACTAAATTTAGCGAGAAAGAGCTGTTAGACTTATTCACAATAGGTGAAGCTGACATGATGCTGATTAATTACTTTACCAATAAGGATCGTTACGCAGATTTAGCGTTAAACCAAGGCTTAGAATTGATGAACAATCATTATTTTAATTCTGGCTATTTAGACTTTAAGGTTCTAGACGTAATTTCTACTCTTGATAATAATAAGGAAAAATTAAGTATTGACATTCAAATCTCTGAAGGTATTCAATATAAATTAGGAAAAGTTTCTTTTGAGGGCGAACTGGGTAACCAAACAGCTGAGAACTTGAACGATTTATTGACTATAAAGAGTGGAGATATTTTTAACCGCCAATCCGTAGTTAATGACATCCAAACAATTACGGACATATACTCTGATCAAGGCTACGCATTTGTAGACATTAACCCAATAACACAAGACTTTTTAGATACTGTTAATGTCAAAATTAACATCTCATTGAATAAAAAAGTTTATATTAATCGTATTACCATTTCTGGAAATACAAGAACCCAGGATGTGGTCATCCGTCGTGAAATAGGAATTTCTGAAGGAGGATTATATTCTCGAAGCGCTCTAAGAAACTCTATCCTCAAATTGAGACGTCTGGGCTACTTTTCCGATGTAAAAATGAATGCCTCAAAAGTCGAAGGTATGCCGGATAAAATTGACTTGAGTTTCATTGTAGAAGAAACTAAAACTGGTACCATAAGTTTCTCTGTATCTCATAGCAATAATTATGGTATTTCTGTTGGCGCAGGTATACAAGAGAAAAATATTTTTGGTTCAGGAAACACTCTAAACGCTGAATTAAAACTTTCAGAGTCATTTAATAAAGCTAGTTTTTATTTTCAAAACCCCAATTTTAATGGCCAAAACCATAGTATAAGTATTGGCGCATTTAAGAGTGATATTAATGACGATGATGTCATGCAAAACTCTTATGAAATCAATACAAAAGGTCTCAATTTTGGGTACGGTTTTCCACTTACTGAGAGGACTAGATTAAACAGCAATATAGAGTATGCAAAAAATGATATTTCATGTGGATCTGGTTTCTCTGCTGCAGACTATGAATCGACCCAATGCGCCACTTCAAGTGCTGATGAAGTTAAATTAAGTGTTAACTGGAGTGAAACTACCTTGAATGATTACATGTACCCTACAGAAGGAAAAAGCAATGCGCTTGGAATTAGCTTTGCTACTCCATTAGGAGACTATCGCTATTTTAATATAAATGCTAATCATATTAGTTATAAACCACTCAGTGACGACTTGACCTTAAAACTAACTGCTGATCTAGGCCTTGCAAAGGGTTATAGTGGAAAAGAGTTGCCATTCTTTAAGCGTTATTTTGGTGGCGGCAGTGGTTCTGTGAGAGGATTTGGAAACAAAACTCTAGGCCCACTCTACCCTAACAATAATGCCAAAGGTGGAGAACTTTCGATTCTCGGTAGCGCAAACATCATTGCACCTGCTTATTTCTTTAAAGATAGTGATAATATGAGAATGAGTGCCTTTATTGATACCGGAAACATCTTCGAAAAGACTTCAAATATTAATCTTGGTGATTTACGAATGTCGGCAGGCATTGGTTTTGCATATCTCAGCCCTATTGGGGCTATTGGCATGTATTGGTCTACACCAATTCTCAAAAAGTCTGGTGACGTAATTGAAAACTTTAGTTTCTCACTGGGTACCGGATTCTAGTAGTAGCTATGAGATTTATAGCTCTATTTTTTTTTACTTTATTATTCACATCTATTAATGCTCATTCAGTCAAAATTGGCTACATAAACGTTGAGGAAGTTATCAATAATTTGTCACAATATCAACAAGAAAATGACTCTTTGATTCAACAATTTGAACCAAAAAAACAACAGTTACTTGACCTTTTTAAACATATTGAACTGCTAAAAAAAAATCTTAAAAATGTCGACAGATCTATTAACAATGAAACATATCAAAAAGAGTTAAACAACATTAGAGAGTTAGAGGTCGGCTTTCAAAAAGAAACGGAACTCTGGCAACAACAACTCAACCAAAGAAAACTTGAATCACTCCAGAAAATTGAATCTATTATCAACAAAGCAATTGAGGAATTTGCTGTTACTGAAAATTATGATCTAATCTTGTATCAAAATGCTGCATTTGTGAGCGATGAAGTAAACATTAGTAATAGCATTATCTCAAAGATTGAAGGATTATCACCATGACACTTTCACTTGAAAAAATTGCTCAACTTATTGATGCAACTTTAGTTGGCAATCCTGCTATTGAGATAAATGGAATTAACACCTTAAAAGAGGCAAATAAGCATCAAATATCTTATGCTGTAAGTGATAATTACATAAATTCTTTGTGTAGTACTAAAGCAGGTGCAGTCATCTTGCCAAAAAAACTAAAAAAACACTGCTCTACTAATACTTTGTTGGTTGATGATGCCTACTTAGCTTTCGCTACAATATCACACCACTTTAAACAATATAACCTTACAGTTAATAATTCCTTATCTAAAGCGATAATTGATCCAACTGCTATAGTTGAAAATGTCACTATTGGCGCCGGATGTGTTATTGGTAAGAATGTTAGTGTTGGTAGTAATACAGTCCTTGAAACTAACTGCGTTATTGAAGATGAGGTCAGTATTGGAGAAAACTCACATATTTTTGCCAATGTTACTATTCAAAGGGACTGCAAACTAGGCAAAAGATGCGTTATTTCACCAGGTGCTGTTATCGGCTCTGAAGGCTTTGGAAATGTTCGAGATGAACAAAAAAATTGGCAAAGTATTGCGCATTTAGGAAGAGTTCGAATTGGTGATGACGTTGCAATTGGAGCTAATACAACCATTGACAGAGGAACCATTGATGATACTGTAATACATGATGGTGTTAAGATTGACAATCTGGTTCATATTGGCCATAACGTGATCATAGGAGAAAGTACGGCAATTGCTGCAAACACGGGTATTGCAGGTACCACAACTATTGGAAAACGTTGCATGATAGGAGGTATGGTTGGAATAGTTGGTCACCTGACAATTACTGATGATGTGATAGTAAATGCTACTAGTACAGTAAATAGAAGCATCACAAAACCGGGTATCTATACTGGTTTCTTCCCCTTAATGACTCATTCAGGCTGGAAAAAGGCCGGAATGTGGTTAACAAAACTTGATAAAATTACAAAAATATTAAAAATTAAATTAAAGAACCTTAAATAGAACTATGGAAATGAATATTAATGAGGTAAAAAACTTTTTACCTCACCGTTACCCTTTTTTGTTAATAGATAAAGTACTTGACTTTAAGGTTGGAGAATACCTAACTGCTATTAAGAATGTCTCTTTTAATGAGCCTCATTTTGCAGGTCATTTTCCTGAACAACCCATTATGCCTGGTGTTTTGATTATTGAAGCTTTAGCTCAGGCGACTGGTATTTTGGCTTTCAAATCAGAGGTTGGACGTCCAGTTAATGGTCAAATTTATATGTTAGTTGGTATTGATAAGGTGCGTTTTAAACGCACCGTTGAACCCGGCGATCAACTTCACCTAAAAGTAGAAATTATGACAGTTAAGCGCGGTATTTGGAAATTTAATTGTAAAGCCTCAGTTGAAGGTCAATTGGTGACCTTTGCTGAAATTATTTGCACTCAAAAAACTGCAAGTTAAATCGCTATGGCCATTGACTCTACTGCTATCATTCATGAAAGCGCTAAAATTCACAAAGGCGCTAAAATCTTAGCTTCTGCTGTGATAGGTGCCAATGTAGAAATTGGATCAGGAACTGTTGTCGATTCTCATGCCGTGATTGCAGGTCCAACGAAAATTGGCAAAAATAACCACATCTATTCATTTGCCTCTATTGGGGGCGATCCTCAAGATATTACCTATCAAGATGGTCAAGAAAGTAATCTGGTTATCGGGGATGACAATTTAATTCGAGAATTTTGTACTATTAACCGTGGAACAGAAAAAGAGAACTCACTTACAAGGATAGGCTCAAACAACATGTTGATGTCATATGTTCACATTGCTCATGACTGCCAGTTAGGTGACCATATAATCATGTCTAATAATGCATCACTTGCTGGACATGTTCGGATCTCTGACTGGGCAATATTAGGTGGATTTGTATTAGTTAAACAGTTTTGTAACATCGGAAGACATACCTATGCTGGCATGGGGAGCCAAATCAATAAAGATATTCCTGATTATATGGTAGCAGCAGGAGTTCATCCAAAAATACGTAGCATTAACACAATCGGAATGAAGCGTAGAGGATTTAGTGCAAGTTCCATTGCATCAATCAAACGTGCCTTTAAAGTTGTCTATCGTGATTCACAGGGAAGATTACTAGACCAAGCACTCAACGAATTAGAAGCGTCAGATTCTGACAGTATTGAAGTTATGCAGTTTGTTGAATGTATTCGAAATTCTCGAGTAGGCATCATGCGCGGTCCAGCGGATGACGGATGAATAAATAACTTTTTCCAGCATGACAAAATCTTTCGTTAAATCTAGCAGTATTGTTACTGTGATGACTTTTTTGTCGCGTATTTTAGGGCTAGCACGAGACTTTATCATTGCACGCTACTTCGGTGCAAATGACCTTTCAGATGCCTTCTTAGTGGCATTCCGTATTCCTAATTTTTTCCGGCGCCTGTTTGCTGAAGGCGCTTTTTCCCAAGCATTTATACCCATATTGGCAGATGCAAAAGCTAGTCAGTCAGATGAAGAAGTTCAAACCGTTATTAATCATATTGCCACCAAACTACTAAGCATACTAATGATCATTACTTTGGTAGGTGTTATTCTGGCACCCGTAGTGATCTTTTTGTTTGCTTGGGGCTTTTATTTTAAGTCTGATCCAAGCCAATTTTATTTAGCTTCAGACATGCTAAGAATTACTTTTCCTTATCTACTTTTGATTTCTCTAACAGCCTTATCTGGCTCAATTCTTAATACTTACGATAATTTCAGTGTTCCAGCTTTTACACCTGTACTCCTTAATATCTCATTAATACTTAGCGCCATTTTCCTATCACAATACCTAGCAACACCGATAATGGCTCTGGCATGGGGAGTCCTTATTGGTGGTGTTGCTCAGCTGTCCTTCCAGATACCTTTTTTATTAAAAATTAAACGACTCCCAAAGATACAGTTCGGACACCATAAGGCTCTCACAACTTTAAAAAAGAGAATGATACCTGCACTCTTTGGCGTCTCTGTCTCTCAAATTAACTTATTAATTGATACAATGATTGCTTCAACCCTGGTTGCAGGCAGTGTTTCTTGGCTGTATTATTCGGATCGCTTGTTGGAGCTACCGTTGGCGTTAATTGGAATCACTTTGGCGACCGTTGCGCTGGCAAAATTAAGTAATTATTATGCCAATAATGACTCTAAGGGCTTTAAGGAAACAATTAACAAAGCCCTCCTCTATGCACTTTTATTAGGTGTACCTTCATGCATCGGTTTGGTGCTTCTGTCCGAAGAACTGATTATAACTCTTTTCCAATATGAGGCATTTGATGCCTACGCTGCGAAAAAATCTTCTCTAAGCCTGCAAGCCTATGGATCAGGGCTCATGGCATTTATTGCAGTTAAGATTCTTGCGCCCGTTTTTCTCTCAAGGGGAGATACCAAGACACCAGTTAAAGCCGGTATTGCTGCTATGACTTCTAATATCTTACTAAATCTTATTTTAGCTTACTACTATGGGCACGTTGGTTTAGCTGCTGCGACATCAATTTCAGCTCTAATTAATGCAGCTCTACTGTATTATTTTCTACTCAAACAATCTATTTTCAAATTTAGTGCAGCTTTTTATAAAATGCTATATAAAGTCATATTAGCAAGCATTATAATGGTAGTTTATATTTATTATTCAGCATCATCTATAGATTACTATTTGCAGTCTTCAATGCTAGAAAGAGTCACAATGACTTCTGAAACAATCATTATTTCTACCTTAATATATTTTTCTATTTTATATCTTCTTGGAGTTCGACTAAAACAAATATGACTACACTTCACTGTGTCAAATTAGACAAAGATTTAGAGGGTCTTGAGAGAGCCCCCTACCCCGGTGAACTGGGAAAGAGAATTTTAGAGAATGTTTCTAAAGATGCTTGGCAAATGTGGCTAGACCATCAAACCATGCTAATTAACGAAAATAATTTAAACCTATTCGAAGCTTCCTCTCAAAGCTATCTTAAAGAACAAATGGAAAAATATTTTTTCGCAGCTGATGATCTAGACTCGATTCAAGGCTATACACCAAAATAATGCTTTAAAAGTTTGTATGTTTTTTAATAATGTATTAAATTTAATTTCGATTAATAATGGCTAATTTATTTATCATTGCTGCCCCATCTGGTTGTGGAAAAACCTCTCTCGTTGAAGCATTAATCAAAAAAACAAAAAACCTTTGTGTCTCTGTTTCTCACACCACTCGCCCACCAAGACTAGATGAAGTTAATGGGATTAATTATTACTTTGTCTCTATTAATGAATTTGAAGAAATGATTAAACAAAATGCATTTGTTGAACATGCAATGGTCTTTGATAATTATTATGGCAGCTCCACTAAGTTAATTAGAGAGAAACTTAATGAAGGCGTTAATGTGATTTTAGAAATTGACTGGCAAGGCGCTCGTCAGGTGAAAGAAAATATGCCCAATTCAGTCAGTATATTTATCCTGCCTCCCTCTAAGGAAGCACTTTTGGGCAGGCTTCAACAAAGAGCACAGGATGATGAAATAGCAATTAACAAAAGAATGTCTGACGCTCAAAATCAAATGAGACATTTTAATGAATTTGATTACCTTGTGATCAATGATGACTTTAGCAGTGCATTGAATGGCTTAAGTCTCATTATATGCTTACCAGATAAGGCTTCCGAGTGTTTTAGTCTCTCTCTTTCTGAGCAGTCTAAGAAACACAAAAAACTGCTCAAAAAATTGATATAACACTAAATTTAGGTATAATTTAACCGTAATTATCATTTTGAAGAGAAATTATGAGTGAGTTTGCATTATCGATAACGAATACAGCTAGAGATCTAGAGGTACAAAAGTACCCACCAATTCTCTCTCCAGAGCAAGAATATGAGTTGGCTATTGAGCTTTATGAAAATGGTAACTTGTCAGCAGCTAAAAAGCTTGTCCTGGCGCATATGCGCTTTGTGGCATTTATAGCTCATGGTTATAAAGGTTATGGATTAGAACAAGCAGACCTAATACAAGAAGGCACTATCGGCCTGATGAAAGCCGTTAAGCGTTTTAACCCTTACAAGAAGGTCAGACTATCTTCTTTTGCTGTGTACTGGATTCGTGCTGAAATTCATGAATACATTTTCAAAAATTGGAAAATTGTTAAAGTAGCCACGACCAAAGCTCAGCGTAAACTTTTTTTCAAGCTTAGACAAGCCAAATCACATATATACCAGTCACTTACCAGTGACCAAGCAGAAGAAATTGCAACTAATTTAGGCGTAAGAAAAAAAGATGTCATTGAAATGGAGTCACGTCTTCAGTTAAGCGATGTAGCTTTTGAAGTTAATGACGACGAAGACACCTACACACCCGAGCAATATCTCTCAGATCCTGGCGATACACCGGAACAATTATTGTTAAATGACAACAGCCAACGGGATCAAAATAATAAGCTTTATCAAGCACTTACCACTTTAGATGAAAGAAGTATCGATATTTTGCGATCAAGGTACTTGAAAGAAAAAAAATCGACCTTACATACTCTAGCAGACAAGTATGGCGTTTCTGCTGAAAGAGTTCGTCAGCTTGAATACAAAGCAATTAAAAAGCTTAAAGAACGTCTAGAAGAATAAACCTTCTACGATAAATTTTTTAGTCCACAATACTAGGAGAAAGTATGCAAATCCGTCCCTTACACGATCGTGTTATCGTTCGTAGAATAGAAGAAAAGAAAACAACAGCTAGTGGCTTAATTATTCCTGATTCGTCAGCTGAAAAGCCTTCCAAAGGTGAAGTCGTAGCAGCTGGAAAAGGTAAAATGAGCGCCCAAGGCGATTTAATCCCCTTGGATGTAAAAGTTGGCGACAAAGTTATGTTTGGTCAATATTCAGGCTCAGAAATCACTGTTGACGAAGAGACGCTTTTAGTGATGAGCGAAGATGAAATTGTTGCAGTTATTGAAGAATAAAGGAGATAAAGCATGTCAGTAAAAGACGTAAAGTTTGGCTCAGAAGCCAGAGAATTAATGTTGTCAGGTGTCAATACACTTGCCAGCGCAGTAAAGATTACACTTGGACCTAAGGGTAGAAATGTAGTTATTGATAAATCATTTGGTGCACCCACTATAACCAAAGATGGTGTGACTGTTGCTCAAGATATTGAGCTCGAAGGTAAATTCGAAAACATGGGCGCCCAGATGGTTAAAGAGGTAGCTTCCAAAACTAGTGAAATAGCTGGCGATGGAACAACAACAGCCACAGTTTTAGCGCAAAAGATTTTCTCTGAAGGTGTTAAATCGGTTGCTGCAGGTATGAACCCGATGGACCTTAAGCGTGGTATTGATAAGGCAACTGAAGCCGTCGTTGCGGCATTACAAAAATCGTCGCAACCTTGTAAAAATACCGCTGAAATCGCTCAAGTAGGTACAATCTCTGCAAATTCAGATACATCTGTTGGAGACATCATCGCAGAAGCAATGGAAAAGGTTGGTAAAGAAGGTGTAATAACAGTTGAAGAAGGCTCAACTCTAGAAAACGAGCTTGACGTTGTAGAAGGTATGCAATTTGATCGCGGTTACCTCTCACCTTATTTTATTAACAACCAAGAATCTATGACAGCAGACTTAGAGTCACCGTATATCTTGTTGCATGACTCAAAAATAGCCAATATTCGTGACCTATTACCGGCACTTGAATCGGTTCAGAAAGCTGGTAAACCAATACTCATTATTGCTGAAGACATTGAAGGTGAGGCTTTAGCCACATTAGTCGTCAACAATATGCGTGGTGTTGTCAAAGTTGCTGCTGTTAAAGCACCTGGTTTTGGGGATCGTCGTAAATCAATTTTGGAAGATATTGCAGTACTTACTGGTGCTACAGTTATTTCTGAAGAAGTTGGTTTGTCACTTGAGGCTGTTACTGAAGAACATCTAGGCACTGCAAAACGCATAGAGATTGGCAAAGATAACACAACCATTATCGATGGTGCTGGCGCAAAAAATAAAATTAAAGCCCGAATTGGCCAAATCAAAACTCAAGTTGAAGTAACCAGTTCTGACTATGACAAAGAAAAGCTACAAGAGCGTTTAGCAAAACTTTCTGGCGGTGTAGCTGTGATTAAGGTTGGTGCAGCAACCGAAGTTGCAATGAAGGAGAAAAAAGATCGCGTCGATGACGCCCTTCATGCGACACGTGCTGCCGTTGAAGAAGGTGTTGTTCCTGGCGGAGGGGTTGCTCTTGTTCGTGCAATTTCATCACTTAAATCTCTTAAAGGTGACAATAGTGACCAAGATGTTGGTATTGGTATTTGTAGAAAAGCTCTAGAAGAGCCCTTAAGACAGATTGTATCCAATGGCGGTGGCGAAGCTTCTGTTGTCCTCAATGAGGTACTAAATGGTAAAGGTAATTTTGGATATAATGCTGCTACCGAAAAATATGGTGATATGCTTAAAATGGGAATCTTAGATCCTACCAAAGTAACACGTGCAGCACTTCAACACGCTGCTAGCATTTCTGGTCTAATGATAACTACTGAAGCAATGGTTACAGATAAGCCTCAAGACTCTGCTCCTGCTATGCCTGATATGGGTGGCATGGGTGGTGGTATGCCAGGTATGATGTAAATTAAATTACCAATCTATTAAAAGCCCCATTTTTTGGGGCTTTTTTTTGGTATTATGAGTGCCAATTATTTCCTTTACAGACTATGTCAAATTACGACGCCTCTTCAATAGAAGTCTTAACTGGCCTGGAGCCAGTCATAAAACGCCCAGGCATGTACACAAACACTGAAATTCCCAACCATCTAGCTCAAGAAGTGATGGATAACAGTGTCGACGAAGCAGTCTCTGGTTTCGCCACCCAAATCAATGTCACACTTCATTCAGAAGGTGCCTTATCAATTGAAGACAATGGCAGAGGAATTCCGATAGACCTTCACCCAAAAGAAGGCACTTCTGCTGTTGAAGTTATCCTAACTAAACTACACGCTGGAGGTAAATTCTCAAACGATTCTTACCAGTTTGCAGGTGGCCTTCATGGAGTTGGAGTTTCAGTGGTAAATGCACTTTCTAGTTCTTTTGAAGTATGGATTAAGCGAGAAGGTAAACAATACTACATGAAATTTAACTCAAGTGTGAAAACAGCTGACTTGGAAGAAATTGGCATTGTTGGAAAACGTAACACGGGAACTTTAATTAAGTTTACTCCTGACCCTCAATATTTTGATTCTGTCAAATTTTCTGTCAAACAGTTACGTCATAACCTTCGTTCCAAGGCTGTTCTTTGTCCTGGGTTAGAGGTCAATTTTGATAATCAAATTGATGAAACTAAAGATAGATGGCTCTACGGTGATGGCATCAAAGACTACCTTGAAGCTTCTTTGGATGGACTTGATTGTCTACCACCAACTCCCTTCATTATTTCATTTAAAACTAAAGAGGAACAACTCGATTGTGCACTTACTTGGACTGAAAACACAAGTAATACAACTGCTGAAAGCTTTGTTAATTTAATTCCAACAATCGGAGGCGGTACTCACGTTAATGGTCTTCGATCAGGACTCACGGAAGCTCTAAAGGAATTTTGTGAATTCAGAAGTCTAATTCCGAAAAATATTAAACTGACACCTGATGATGTATGGCAGAGAATAGCCTTCGTCTTGTCAATTAAAATTCTAGAACCGCAATTTTCAGGACAAACGAAGGAAAGGCTTTCTTCAAGAGAGTGTGCCTCATTTGTTTCGGGCGTTGTTAAGGACTCTTTCAGTCTTTGGCTCAACCAGCATACCGATATAGCCGAGAAAATTGCCGAGCTAGCCATTATTAATGCTCAGTCTAGACTTAAAAATGCTAAAAAGGTAGTTCGAAAAAAAATTGTTAGTGGCCCTGCCCTACCCGGTAAGCTTTCTGACTGCACAAGCAGTGATCTTGAACATACAGAAGTGTTTTTGGTTGAAGGTGACTCAGCTGGGGGTTCTGCAAAGCAAGCGCGAGATAAAGAATATCAGGCAATATTACCATTAAGAGGCAAAATTCTTAACACTTGGGAAGTGGACTCAACCCAAGTCCTTGCGTCTAATGAAATTCATGATATCAGTATTGCCATTGGTTTAGAGCCGGATAACAATGACCTCTCTGGTCTGCGTTATGGAAAAATTTGTATACTTGCTGATGCTGATTCTGATGGTGCTCATATTGCCACTCTGATCTGTGCACTATTTGTGAAACACTTCCCTAAACTTGTCAGAGAGGGTCATGTGTACGTTGCAATGCCCCCACTTTATAGAATTGATGCAGGAAAACAAGTTTTTTACGCCCTGGATGATAAAGAAAGAGATACTATTTCTGCAAAACTATTAAAAGAAAATAAGCGACAAAAAGTTCAGGTACAAAGATTCAAAGGATTAGGAGAAATGAATCCTAAACAGCTCAGAGAAACGACCATGCAGCCTGACACCAGGCGGTTAATACAATTAACCTTCAGTAACCCTTTGCAGGTCTCTCAGACGATGGATATGTTGCTTTCAAAAAAGAGAGCATCCGATCGAAAATCCTGGCTCGAAAGTAAAGGAAATTTGGCTAATGTCTAAGGCAGTTGTTCTTCTTTCTGGCGGGCTAGATTCAACCACCACACTGGCAATTGCAAAATCACAAAACTTTGATTGTTATGCTTTGAGTTTCGATTATGGCCAAAAACAACATTCTGAACTTATCTCTGCAAAATCCATTGCCAAAGAGTTCAGTGTTATCGAACATCGCATTATGCAAATTTCCTTAGCAGATATTGGCGGATCAGCACTCACTGACGTTAACATTAAAGTACCAAAATATAAAGAAAGTAATGAAATTCCAATAACCTATGTACCTGCAAGAAACACTATATTTTTGTCGTTCGCCCTTGCTTGGGCTGAGGTGATTGACTGTCAGTCAATCTTTATCGGTGTTAATGCTCTAGATTATTCAGGTTATCCAGATTGCAGACCAGAATACATCAAAGCCTATGAAGAAATGGCAAATCTAGCTACCAAGCAATCTATCGAAGGTGATAGATTAACAATTCATACCCCTTTGATCGACCAAACTAAAGCACAAATTATTAAGCAAGGACAAAACCTAGGGGTTGATTATTCTCAAACTATTAGTTGTTACCAGGCCAACAACAAAGGCGAAGCCTGTGGTAAATGTGACGCATGCGTTCTTCGACAAAATGGCTTTGCTCAAGCAGGAGTAGCTGACCCCACAAACTATCAATGAAATATTTAAAATTTAGCATTATTAAATTGTTTTTTGACGATAAAATGTAAACTTTTAAATCATGAAAGGATTAATCTCAAAATGAGTATTGAAGACAGAGTACGTAAAGTTGTATGCGAGCAATTGGATGTAAGTGGTGATATTGACAACAACGCCTCTTTTATTGATGATTTAGGCGCTGATTCACTAGATACTGTAGAGTTAGTGATGTCTCTTGAAGAAGAATTTGACTGTGAGATCGCAGATGAAGAGGCTGAGAACATTACAAACATTCAGCAAGCAATAGACTATATCAACGCAAACACGTAACAGCTTCAAAAAAAATCCTTAAAGGCGCTTTCTATTGTATAAAGCGCCTTTTTTATATATTATAGTACTAAATTCAACTACTAAAAACACGAATAAAAATACTTTCTGGCTGCATTCGCAAGACATAATAACATCATATGAAGAAAAGAAGAGTTGTTATAACAGGTTTAGGTATGGTTTCACCTGTAGGTAATACTGTAGCTGAAGCTTGGCGTAATATTCTAAAAGGTGTTTCTGGTATAGCTACACTCGAAAATATTGACACCGAAGGTCAGGCTGTGACTTTTGGAGGCTCAGTTAAAAACTTTGACATTTCTGAGTACCTTAGCCCTAAAGAGGCAAAAAAAATGGATATCTTTATTCATTATGGTATGGCTGCAGGTATTCAGGCTATCAAAGATAGCGGAATAGAGGTTACTGAGTCAAATGCTGAGAGAATTGGAGTTGCTATTGGTGCAGGTATTGGTGGCCTAAAAACCATCGAAAAAACAGCAGACCTTTTCCGTGAAAAAGGTCCTAAGAGAATTTCACCGTTCTTTGTACCCTCTTCAATTATTAACATGGTTTCTGGCAATCTATCAATTAAGTATGGCCTCAAAGGACCGAACTTTGCGATTGTTACCGCTTGTTCGACAGGAACTCATAATATCGGCGACGCTTCAAGAATTATCGAATATGGCGATGCCGATGTGATGATTGCCGGCGGAACTGAAATGTCGACAACCAACTGCGGTCTTGGTGGCTTTGCTGCAGCTCGTGCGCTTTCTACACGAAACGATGATCCAAAGACAGCCTCTAGACCTTGGGACATTGATAGGGATGGTTTCGTCCTTGGTGACGGTGCAGGTGTGATGGTTCTAGAAGAGTATGAGCATGCTAAAAAGCGTGGTGCTAATATTTACGCTGAACTATCTGGTTACGGCATGAGTAGCGATGCTTATCACATAACTCTACCTTCAGAAGGTGGCGAAGGTGCCGCAAGATGCATGACAAATGCCATCAATAATGCCGGAATCAATCCAAATGAGGTCGACTATATAAATGCCCATGGAACCTCAACTCCAGCTGGTGATATTGCAGAAAGTGATGCAGCTAAGTTAGCTTTAGGCTCACATTCAAATAACATGGTGATGAGCTCAACAAAATCAATGACTGGTCATCTATTAGGCGCCGCAGGGGGTATTGAGGCAATTTTTTCTACCCTTGCAATCAGGGATCAGGTAGCTCCACCAACAATCAATATATTTAATCAAGATCCACAGTGTGATTTAGATTATGCTGCAAATGAGGCGAAAGAAATTAACATCAATAATGCCATCTCAAACTCGTTTGGTTTTGGTGGTACCAATGGTTCTATCGTAATATCTAGGGTAACCTAACCTTCTTCTATAACGATCGATGATATATCCGAGATATCGGAACCTGAAATCAGTTTTTCTACAATTTTATAGATACGAATGGCACCGTTTGTGACACTATGAAGAGCCTCTTGCTTATGAATGATGAGTTGCCAGCTGCGTTCATCTGAGTCAAACCTAATGGCACCACCAATGAGGGCTAAAGCTATAATCGCACCTAAGAAAAATTTAATCACTTACATTCAAACCTTGTTTTATATTGAACACATTTTACCCAGTTTAAGAATGATTTACTGCAATTCCAGATGCCTTTAACAGTCCTTCAATTTTAGGTTTGCCACCCCTAAATTTTATATATTGCTGCATAAAATCAAGACTACCACCTACTTCAAGAATGCATTCCCTAAAATGATGTGCAGATTTAGAACCAATACCCCCACTCTCTTTGACAAAGTCATAGGCATCAGCCGCTAATACTTCTGCCCATTTATAACTATAGTATCCTGCAGCATAACCACCACTAAATATGTGGGAAAAAGAATTAAGAAAACGATTCTCATCAATAATTGGTATCAGAGAAGTTTTCTCTCTAACCATATCAAGAATCTTATAAGTATCTAAATCCATGATATGCGTATTGATGTCCCACAAAGCAAATTCACATTGACGGAGCATCTGCAGTCCTGATTGAAAGTTTTTTGAAGCAACAACTTTATCAAACAAATCATCTGGTAATTTTTCACCAGTCTTCCAATGACCAGAAATACTGTCTACAACCTCTCTTTCATAACAGAAGAACTCCATGTATTGACTTGGTAACTCAACTCCATCCCATGGAACTCCGCTAATCCCAGCAGCGCAAGGAAAAGGAACTTTTGTTAAGATGTGATGTAATGCATGCCCGAACTCATGAAATAAGGTAACTATTTCATCAAACTCAAACAGCGCTGGTTTATCTTCTGTTGGCGTGTTTAAGTTACATACTACAAAAGCAACAGGTAAGTTGTCTTTATATAGACTTTGGTAGTCCGACATCCAGGCGCCACCTCGTTTATATTCTCTTGAGTAGACATCTAAATAAATTCGACCAATTAGACCACTTTTATCTTTTAATTCCAAAACTTTTATATCTGAGTGGTAAGTGTCTTCTTCAATTTCAACCAAAACAATGCCATAGAGTTTTTCAATGGTAGAAAAAAGTCCACTCAAAACACGGTCTTCAGGAAAGTAAGGAGTCAAGTCTGAGCGCCTATAACCAAACTTTTTTTGCTTTAATTTCTCTGAGTAATACATTAAGTCCCATGGCATTAACTCATGTCCAGAGAATGACTTAAGTTCTGCCAATTCAATTTGGGCTTGTGATCTTGAATATTCTACTAATTTCTCGAGAAACTCTATCACTGCTTCTGGAGATTCAACCATCTTTGATTTAATTGAAAGCTCCGCATAGTTTGAGAAATCTAGAAGTTTTGATAACTCTGAACGAAGCTCAAGAATATTTTTCATCACATCACGATTATCAAACTCTTTAGAAGTAATACCAACATCAGATGCTCTAGAAATATACGCTTGATAAACTTCTTCCCTTAGATTCATGTTCTCAGCATAAGTCATGAGATCAATATAGACGGGTATTTGAAGGTTAATAACATACCCAACACCCTCTTTGACCTTTGATAACTCAGCTTCTCCATAACCCTTAAGATCATCTATAGTGACTGTTTTTTTCCAGGAATTAGTTGCCAGCAGAACGTTTTTTGAAAACTGATTACTTAAAATACTTAGCTGTTCTTGGATAGCTTTAAATCGATCTGAATCCTCGCCCTCAAGTCCAACACCAGAAAGCTCAAAACCTTTAATAGAATCTTTCACAATATGTTTTTGTTGCTCATTAAGGCTTGATTTTTTTAGCCTCTTAAAAGCATTATATAAAGATTTATTAGCTCCAATCTCACTATAGTAATTGGAAATTATTGGTAAAGTTTTTTCATATTCTTCATTGAATGACTCAGAAAACATAACTGCATTGAGATGAGAATTTACACTCATTTCTCTCCCAATAAGATGCTCAGATTCATCTAGTAAATCAACCACACTATGCCAGTCATCCCCCTTACTTGCTAGTTCTGATTGCTTTAAACCATTCTCTGTCAACTGAGTAATGTTGCGAATGATATTCTTAGGATTAAAATTTGGCGATTGATTGGTACTCATAAGGAAAATATCACTAATTTGAAATAGCAATTAATTTTGCCATAAATTACTAACTAATCAAGTAATTGATCACTTCGTGCACGATCGCTGACTATTGCTTTATGATCCTTGGTAGTCTTACCATAAAGATCTTTAACACGCTGTGGGTTGCCTAAAATACCTGGCATTTCAGTAAACGATTGAATCAATAAAAGACGATCTTTGTTGCCGGTATTATGCGTCACTTGGTGTAGAGAAAATCGACCCAAGAAAAACTGCAAATCTCCTTCATTTAAGTTAAGACGTTTCACTCTAGAGCAATCACCATTGAGTACTTTTTTTACCTCATCAAAGCATTCATCATTCTTTGTTCTAAGATTTGGGACATATTCAAAATACCCACCCGACTCAGCACCTCTTAGTAAAAATGTTATTGTAAATTCATTTGTATCAAAATGCCAGTTAAATGTTTGCCCAGGCTTACAAAGATTAACAATCATATTAGAGACAGGATCTTCATAAATATAGAGTTTTTTCTTACTCAAGCAGGCGGCAAGAAATTCTCTTAGTGGTTGCCAGTGGTACAACTTATAGGAATAGGTTCCTTTACCTAATAGGTCGGCCGTAATAAAGCCATTAGTACGTTCCATAAAAATATTTTGTGGATGACTCTCTGCCTCATTGGGGTTGCCATTCGCTAGATACACATTGCAAAGCTTCGACTCAGCATAATAGGCTTGAGATTTCCTTTCTTCGGCCTCATTCCCGATAGTGTCAAGACCCTCAACGCTTAAAAAATTTGACAAAACAGAACAACCATCTTCAGTAAGATCTAATCGAACATACTTGACTATTTCCAAATATTCAGCACTATCTGGTTGATGTATTGGATAATTATTAAGATCAATTAAGTTTTCAACATTCATGTTAAATATCTTTCAATAAATTAGTAATCTTGTCGACCTTTAATTACCACCTCATAGCCAAGCTCTTCAGGCTCATCATCTATCATTTCAGGAGGAAAGCCTTCTCCTAAAACTTCGACATCTGCCCTTTCTTCGAGCCTCTTAATGATGTTAGGTGAGAGTTCACGAGGACCATAACGCTTTTCACCATCTTTAAAAATATCAACTATGAGAGGGGCAATTTCTAGGTCTAAACCTTTACGCTTAGCTAGCTCATTAAAAATTCCAACATCTTTGGAAACTAAATCCATTGTAAAACTTATATCCCTACTGCCATTAAGAATAACCTGTGACTCAGTTTCATGAACAAACGAGTTTCCAGAAGATGCTTTAATTGCTTCATAGGTAACGTTCATATCCATACCAAGGACTTTCATTGTTGTCAATGCTTCAGCAATTGAAGCTAAATTAACTATTGCTAAATAATTCGTCATAACTTTAAGCTTAGAGGCCGTTCCAAGATCACCAGTATGTAATACTCTGCGACCCATAGTTGTCAATATTGGCAAAGCAAGCTCAAAAGCCTCTCTTTTACAACCTGCAAAAATTGAAATATTGCCAGTATCAGCTCTATGACAACCTCCAGAAACCGGGCAATCAATTGGCAAAGCGCCAATCGCATCTACTAAAGCGCCAATACGTCGAATTTCAGCTTCATCAGTTGTGCTCATTTCTAACCATATTTTTCCCTTACTTAGGCCAGCCAAGATTCCATCCTTAGACTCCATTACCTCTGAGCAAACCTTAGGTGATGGTAGGCAAGTAATTATCACATCACAATGTTCCGCCATTTCTTTAGGGGAACGTCCACTATTGGCGCCTCGTCCTACAAACTCATTAACAAATTTTTTATTTAAATCTCTAACTGTAAGATCAAATCCATTTCGTAGTAAGCTGCCAGCAAGCTTACCACCTGCATTTCCTAAACCAATAAAACCTACTTTCATTGATACCTCCTAAAAACTATATATAAATTTAATCATCTTCAACATGATAAGGATTTGGATCCATCGAAAGATGAAGCTTTTGTCCCTTATAAGGTGAGTAGGACTCAACAACATCAAGATTAAGCTCAACACCTAAGCCTGGCTTATCTGAAGGAATAATATCTCCATTACTCCAATTTAAAGGCTCCATTAAAACTTCCTCATGAAATCCATTCCAAGTCTTGATGCTTTCCATAATTAAAAAATTAGGTGTTGCAGTTGCAAGCTGAATACTTGCAGCAGCGCCTACAGGGCCGTTATACAAATGAGGAGCAATTTGGGCATAGAAGACTTCAGCAAGGCTAGCAATTTTTTTTGCTTCTAAAATTCCACCAACTCGTCCCAAGTTCATTTGGATTATTGATGCAGAATTGTTTATTAAAATATCAAAGAATTCATACTTTGTGGTCAACCTTTCTCCAGTTGCAATAGGAATGCTAGTTTTTTTTGCAACTTCTGTCATTGCGCTTGATTGTCCAGGTGGAACAGGCTCCTCAAACCATAATGGATCAAACTGCTCAAGTCTTTTCGCTAATCGTATTGCAGAAGCTGGGGTCAACTGGCCATGAGTTCCTATTAGAATATCGCAGTTATCTCCTACAGCTTCCCTCACTTTTCGACAATAGTTTTCACAATGTTCTAAACGACTCATCGATATTTGATGCCCAGAGTAAACAGAATAAGGCCCTGCAGGATCAAACTTAATTGCACTAAAGCCTTGTTCCATAAAATTAACAGCAGACTCAGCTCCAAGCTCTGGATCCTCATAATTTAGAACTCCATTTTTATCTTCTGGATACAAATAGGTATATGAGCGTAGCTTGTCATGAACCTTACCACCTATAAGCTCATAAATTGGCTTATTCGCTGCTTTTCCAATAATATCCCAACAAGCCATCTCAAGGCCACTCAAAACGCCCATCATCGTTAAATCTGGGCGCTGAGTAAAACCACTCGAATAACACTCCCTATAAAGTCGCTCAATATGGTGTGGATCTTGTCCTTTTAAATATCGTCCAAAAACATCTTTAATTGCCTTAACTACAACTTCTGGATGAAAAGATGCTGAATAGACTTCACCGATACCTGTAATTCCACATTTAGTTTCTATAGATAGAAAAATCCAATACATCCCTCCTATATGTGGTTGTGGAGTTCCAACTATATATGTATTTAATTTGACTACTTCCATAACAGTATCAATAAAATAGTATTTGAAGATATTGGTGTCATTTTTATACGTATATAGAAACAGATGCAAGTCATCTTGTCATGGGTTAATTAATTAATAATTATTTACAGATCTTTCAGGACTGCCTTTACGCTGAGAGTTTTGCCAATTGGGGTCAACCCAAACATTAGCGTTATTTGCTTCAAGTGGCTTATTGCCTAATATAGCATCAGCCATTTTTTCAGCTACCATGATGGTAGGCCCATTCAGGTTACCGTTAGTTATAGTAGGAAAGATGGAAGAGTCTACCACCCTCAATTTATCAATACCATTTACTTGACCCTTATTATTTACAACTGCCATTGGGTCATTCTCAGAGCCCATCTTGCAAGTACAAGATGGATGATAAGCACTCTCAACATTAGCCCTAACCCATGCATCTATTTCATCGTCGGTATTGACTTCTAATCCTGGATTTGCCTCATCACCTCGAAAATCGTCAAGAGCTGGTTGATTTAGTATTTCTCTCGTCAACCTAATACAATCCCGCCAGTCTTGTCGATCTTGCTCACTTTGCAAATAATTAAACAAGATGGTTGGTTTTGCTTCCGGGTCGGGACTGTTAATTTTTATACTTCCTCGACTCGTTAGAGTATTGACACCAGCATGAACCTGATAACCGTGACCATCCATAGATGCTTTACCGTCATAACGCATCGCTGCTGGAAGGAAATGGTACTGAATATTAGGCCATTCAATACCCTTTCGAGAACGAATGAAACCACAAGATTCAAAGTGGTTAGTAGCACCCAAACCTGATTTAAATAGTAGCCAACGTGCACCAATAAGTGCCATACTCAAATAATTTAACTTGCTATTAAGGGTGATCGGTTTTTTACAATGATATTGAAAATATACTTCCAGATGATCTTGTAGATTTTCACCAACACCCGGTAGCTCATGTTGTAACTCAACACCTGCACTTTTCAAAATATCCGCAGGTCCAATTCCAGATAGTTGGAGTAATTGTGGTGAGCCTACAGATCCAGCACTCAAAATCACCTCTTTGTTGGCGTTGACTGTTTTAATTTGATTATTTATTTTGTACTCAACACCTATTGCAGTTTTTTCTTTGAGCAAAACTTTTTGAACTAAAACACCTTGAATTATTGTCAGGTTTGGCCTGTTTTTTGCTTGATTAATGTAGGCATTAGAGGCTGATGCACGAATCCCTTGATTAACTGTCATATGCATAGCGCCAAAGCCTTCTTGCTGTTCACCGTTATAGTCATCAGTTTTTGGGTAACCCGCTTCATAACCTGCCTCTATAAAAGCTTGGTAGAGTGGATTTAATTTCATATTGTTACCACCACAAGTTGCTACAGGACCCCTTCCGCCACGATAATCATCTTCACCGCCCTGCCAACTCTCAGAACGCTTAAAGTAAGGCAGACAATCTTTATAAGACCAACCCGCTACTCCTTGCTCTTCCCATTGATCATAATCACGTGCATGACCACGAACATACACCATTCCATTTATCGAAGAAGAGCCGCCCATTACCTTTCCTCTAGGGCAATGCATTTTGCGATTGTCAAGATAAGGTTCTGGTTCAGAATAAAACTGCCAACAAAACTTTTCAGTGTTCATTGGATAAGATAAGGCTGTCGGCATTTGGATAAGTATATTCTTGTCACTACCACCTGTTTCTAGAAGCAGAACTTCATTTTCTCCAGATTCTGTCAATCGATTGCCTAAAACACAACCTGCTGAACCAGCACCAACAATAATGTAGTCAAATTGTTTAGTCATTTCAATAATTCCAATTAATATGGATTCTCTAAATCATCTAGACGAACAAAAATACTCTTAACTTGAGTATAACTTTTTAGAGTTTCGGGTCCGTTTTCACGCCCTATTCCAGACTCCTTGTAGCCACCTACCGGCATCTCTGCAGGCGAGTCACCCCAACTATTAATCCAACAAATACCGGCCTGCAATTGATTAATAACGCGATGCGCACGACTAATATCTTTAGTAAAAACACCTGCTGCCAAACCAAACCTTGTATCATTTGCTCTCCCAATAACCTCTGTTTCATTTTCAAAACTCAATACAGACATTACCGGCCCAAAAATTTCATCAGTTACATTGGGTGAACCATCTTCGCAATCAGCAAAGATAGTTGGCTCCACAAAGAATCCGTTTCGAGTTTCAATTGAATTGTGACGGTTACCTCCACACACTAGGCGTGCCCCTGATGATTTTGCTTTATCGATATAGCTCATAACTTTATCAAGATGTTCAGCACTAATCAATGCACCCATCTGGGTTTCTAAATTCATCGGGTTACCAAGCTTAATCTTGCTACTACATTCACAAATTTTTTCTATAAACTGATCATAAATACCTTCCTGCACAAAGACTCTTGTTCCGTTTGTACAAATCTCTCCCTGAGTATAAAAGTTAGCCAACAATGCGCCTGAGATGGCATTATCTATATCGGCATCATCAAAAATAATTAATGGTGACTTGCCTCCAAGTTCCAAGGTTACCTCTTTCAGCGAGCTGGACGCATCAGTCATCACTTTTTTTCCAGTCTCACTTTCACCAGTAAAAGATATTTTCGCGATTCGTGGATGTCGTGACAAAAATTGTCCAACACGATAGTCGCCCTGAACAACATTAAATACTCCTGGCGGCATTCCAGCTTCGGTATATATTTCAGCAAGTTTGAGGACACTTAATGGTGTCTCTTCAGAAGGCTTAAAAACCATCGAATTTCCAGCAGCTAGACAGGGAGCTGATTTCCAACAAGCTATCTGAATAGGGTAATTCCAAGCACCAATCCCTGCACAGATACCTAAAGGTTCTCTCTTTGAAAGAAAAAATGTATTAACATCTAAATCCTGTTGAGTGCCCTGGAGTGCTGGAACAAGACCGGCATAATACTCAATCACATCTGCCCCACTATGAATATCGACACAGTTAGCTTCTTGCAATGGTTTTCCAGTATCCATAACCTCTAAGGCGGCAAGCTCATCATTGCGTTCTCGCAAAATAGAGACGGCCTTTAGTAAAATCCGACTACGTTCCACAGCCCTCATCGAAGACCACACGGCGAAACCTCTTTCAGCTGACTCAATAGCTCCTTCAACATCCTTAAGACTAGCTTGACCTATTTTCTCAATTACCTCACCCGTTGCTGGATTAATTGTCTCAAAAAATTCACCAGAGTTTGACTTAACATAGGTGCCATGAATATATAATGATTTTTTCATAATGATTAACTAAACTGTGATTTTTTATTTAAATGAAAATTGCATTATATAGCAGGATTATAATATCTAACATGAAAGACAATTTCAAACAAGAGCGTGTTAATCTCGCTGCAGCTTTTAGATGGGCTGCTCGATTAAATATGCATGAAGCTATTGCTAATCATTTCAGCTTAGCAGTTTCAGATGACGGTTCTCAATTCTTGTTAAATCCTATTGGAATGCACTTTTCACAGATTTGTGCAAGCGACCTACTTTTAATAGACTCAAATAATACTGAAACAATGTCTCAACCTAACGCCCCAGATGCCACAGCTTGGGCTATCCATGGAGCGATGCACAGAAACAATCTTCATGCGCGCTGCATACTTCATGTTCATTCAAAATATGCCACCATTCTTTCCTGTCTTGAGGATAAAACAATGAAACCTATTGACCAGAATACAATGCGCTTTTATGAAAAAGTGTCAATTGATTATGATTATGATGGCATGGGACTTGGAGATGAAGCTGAAAGATTATGCACTATTTTGGGTGATAATCCAGTTTTATTAATGGGAAATCATGGTGTAATGACGGCTGCTGACTCTGTAGCACAAGCATTTGACTACCTCTTTCATTTTGAAAGATCCTGTGAGACCCTAATTGAGGCCTATCAAACAGGTAAAAAATTGCATTTAGCCAGTCACGAAGTGGCAACGAAAACTGCCCAACAATGGGAAAAATATGATGCCTCAGATCTTCATTTTAATGCTCTAAAGGCAATACTTGACAAAGAAGAGCCTGATTATAAAAACTAATTCAACAAAATTAAAACATACTCAGTAATAAGGAAGAAAAATGTTTATTAATAATATCTCATTGGATATAGACTATGTAAGGGCTCAATTTCCTGCTTTTAAAGACCCATTAAGTGCCAAGTGGTCTTTCTTTGAAAATGCTGGTGGAAGCTATGTCCCAATTAATGTTATTGACCATCTAAATCAATTTATGACGTCAACAAAGGTTCAGCCCTATGCGGAGTTTGATACCTCTGCAATTGCAGGTGATAATATGGACAAGGCAACGAACTTATTTGCTGAAATGATTAACGCCAAGAATGATGAAATCATTATTGGTGGCTCTACAACTATGAATATATATGTTCTATCTAATGCAATGAAAAGTCTTTTAAATCCTGGCGATGAGGTCATTGTTACCAATCAAGATCATGAAGCTAATGTTGGTGCATGGCGACGACTTGCTGAACATGGAATGATCATTAAAGAGTGGAAAATCAACCCAGCTTCTGCCGAACTTGAAATTGATGACTTGAAAGCACTTTTATCCGATAAAACTAAAATTGTTGCAGTCACGCATTGCTCTAATATTGTTGGCTCAATAAATGATCTCAAATCCATAGCTAAAATAGTTCATGAGCATGATGCCTATATTATTGGAGATGGCGTCTCTTATGCGCCTCATGGGTTTCCTGATGTGAAGGATCTAGATGTAGATTTTTATGCATTTAGCCTTTATAAAACATACGGACCTCACTTAGGGCTTCTTTATGGGAAAAAAGAGATTCTCAATAAACTACCTAATCAAAATCATGAATTTTTGGAGGGTGATGTGCCCTACACTCTTAATCCCGGTGGACCTAACCATGAAGAGTTGTCTTGCTTAGTGGGTGTATATGAGTATTTTAATAACCTACATGAACACCACTTCCCAGGAAGTCAAAGAACAACGAGAGACAAAATTGAAAAAGTTAATGACCTAATTGCAAGACATGAACAGGAGATAGCAAATCCACTCCTAGACTATATCGATTCTCGTGATAACATTAAACTTATTGGCAAAAGCAAGATAGAGAACAAGAATAGAGCACCAACGATTGCCTTTACTGTTAATAATAAATCATCAAAAGATGTTAGTAGCGAACTAGTCAAGAGTGGCATAGCTACAAGAAATGATAACTTTTATGCTTGGCGTTGTTTAATGGCTCTAGGTATCGATGTGGATGATGGTGTTGTAAGAACAAGTATGGTTCACTACAACACCCACGAAGATGTTGATAATCTTATTAATGCTTTAAAAAAGATATAAAGAAGCTCGCTATGTTATTCACAATTAGCTCTCCTTATAAAGGGTTGGAAACATTTTTCCATCTAAATCATCGCCATTTTGATAACCATTTGCAACCATTATCTCTCTTTCCTCTTTTGCCCAGTCACCTCTATACTCGATTTTAGAGCCTTCTTTAGCCATTCTTAAAGTGTATCTGTGAACGTCATTTTTTGGAGTGATTTCATTCAAATTACCGTGCAATGTTCTCATATCAAAAAACACACAATCACCCAATTCAAATTCCCACTGTAAAAATTCATAATCATCTTTGTTTTGAAGTATGTTAGGGGTAGTTTCATATTTTTTGCCATTAACAACACCAGCTTGACCATCAACTAAATGGCCGTCATTGAATCTTGTTCTTACAAACAACTTGTTCCAGAGGTGAGAG
>Ga0209554_1000510_pt1 | contig 33017 bp, 26 predicted proteins | sample MarorgKNORR_S2LV_5_FD_188221 | JGI IMG/M metagenome (GOLD analysis project Ga0209554, IMG submission 188221) | Marine microbial communities from the Southern Atlantic Ocean, analyzing organic carbon cycling - Bottom_A/KNORR_S2/LV (SPAdes) (version 2) | ecosystem: Environmental > Aquatic > Marine... | reverse complement strand
TTGCCGGAGCCGCGAGAAATACGAGCGTCCAGCAGGCCAGGAAACCACGCTGCAGACCGCCGCCCGCCGCTCGCACGAACCTTCGTCGCGGCCATCCCAACATCAGAACTCCAGCTCCGATCCGGTCCAGGCGAGCTCGCGGTCCACGGAGCGCACGCGTGACCACTCGAAATCTGCCAGCAGTTCTGCCGGCGCGACCTCTCGAGCCTCGGGCAGCAGGCCTGCGGCCACGGCCAGCAGGCCGCAGAGCGCGGGCCCCGAGTAGACCCCCCGGAGTTCGTCCGCGGAAACCGCGCCGTGAAACTTGGCGAGCTTCGCGCCCCCACGGCGCTCGAGCAGCAGCAGGTGGTGCCGGTAGACGGGGGTCGGGAGATCGAGCAGCCGTTGCAGGGCCACCTGGGTCGGCGTGTGCAGCGCCAGGTCGCGGCCGCGCACCACCCGCGTCACGCCTCCATTCGCGTCATCGACGACGCTGGCGAGGTGGTAGGCCGCAACGCCGTCGCGTCGCCGAACGACCGGGTCCCCGAAGTCGCGGCGCGGATACGAGACCGGCACGCTGGCGTCCTCGCTGGGGACTGCCACCTCGGAATCGTCCAGCCGAACGCGCAGGGATTCACTCGATTTTCGCCAGCCGCCCGCGGGCAGGGCACGCCCGAGGCAGCGCCCCGGGTAGCGAAAGCCTCCGTCCGGGGCACGCGCGGTGTCGGCTGCGATCTGGCTGCGGCTGCACTCGCAGGGGTAGAGCCGGCCGCTCACTTCGAGAAGATCGAGGGCCTTGGCGTGGGCCTCGCTGGCTTCGGACTGGAACTCGACGGCATCCCAGTCGAGGCCGAGCCAAGCCAGGTCGTCGACAAGGTCGCGGCTGTGACTCGAGCTTGCGCGCTGGGGGTCGAGATCCTCGAGCCGCAGGCGAATGCTGCCACCGCGAGAGCGCGCATCGAGCCAACACAGGAGCGCTGCGAGCAGCGTCCCGGGATGGGCGCGCCCGGTGGAGGAGGGCGCGAAGCGACCGACGTCCACGGCTCCGTCTCCTTGTGTGGCGTGGGTTAGCATCGGCACGATGCTCGACTCGCTGGTCCGCGCCGTTCTCTGGTTAGGGTACCGCGTGCTTCGAATCAGCTGGCTTTTCCACCGGCCGCAACTCGTGGGAAGCTACGTCGCAGTGTGGCACCGCAAGCGCCTGCTACTGATCAGGAATTCCTATAAATCCGGCGAGACACTCCCGGGTGGTGGCATCCACCGGGGCGAGAGCCCGCGAGAAGCCGCCCGCCGTGAACTCGCCGAGGAAGTCGGGCTCGAGGTTGCCGCCGACCAACTCGAATTCGCCGCCGAAATCGACTACCGCGGGAGCCGCGCGGACGATCACGTTCACTTCTTCGAGCTGCATCTCGAGAACGAACCCACGCTTGCGATCGATCGGCGCGAAGTTGTCTGGGCGGGCTTCTGCCCGGCTGCAGAGCTGGCGGATCGGCCGCTGATCGGCTGCATCCGCGCCTACATCGAGGGAAGCCGCCGAACCGGCTAGCCGGACGCCTCGAAGAGGCGGCCCCGCGCCAACACCCAGCGCGGACGACGCAGCGCTGCGAGGTCTCTGAGGGGATCCCCCTCGACGATCAAGATGTCGGCCACCGCTCCAGGGCGCAGGCGCCCCACCTCTGGACCGATCCCCAACGCGTCCGCCGCCGTGGACGTCGCGGCCCGCAGCGCCTCCACGGGAGTCAGCTCGGCGAGTTCGGCAAAGGCGGCCAGCCCTTCTGCCAGGCGATCGTGGGGCACTCGCGGGATGCCGGCGTCGGTCGAAGCCACGAGCGGTACCCCGGCCTGGCGCAGCGCGGCGAGCACCTTCCGCATCTGCAGGACGAAGCGCGCAGCGGCCTCGTGCCCCTCGCCGTCGCCGGCTGCCGCCCGCAAGCGGCGCCCCCAGCCCAGGTTGATGGTCGGCGAAACCCAGGTGCCCGCTTCGGCGACCGCAGCGACCACCTCCGGTTGCAGGTCGCGTCCGAAGCCACCCGGGCCGGCGAACGAGCAGTGTTCAATGCTCGCGACACCGGCGCGCGCGGCGTTTTCGATGCCGGGGGTTCCGTGGCAATGCGCGGCCACGCTTCGCCCACCCGCCGCCGCGGTGGCCACGACGAGCCGCAGCTGTCGCTCGTCGAACTGGGCCGCGAAGGGGTCCGAGGCCTTCGTCATCACGCCGCCGGTCGCCATCACCTTGACCCAGTCGACCGCGTTCGCGAGCTGGCGGCGCACCACCGAGACGATCTCTTCGTCGCTAGAAGCTTCCCCGCCCCAGAAGTGGCAATGCCCCCCCCGTGAAGTAAGCGGCTGACCGGCACACAGAAGGCGCGGCCCGGGGACTTCGCCACTTGCAATGCGCTCGCGCAGCGCCAGCTCGAGCCCCTCGCCCCCGCCAAGATCGCGCGCCGTGGTGATCCCGGCGCGAAGCATCGCCTCGGCTCGCGCCTCCATCGCGCGCAGACGCTGCGCCGCAGGCGCCACGACCTGCTCCAGCGGGTCGACGATCTCGGGGTCGAGCACCAGGTGGACGTGTCCGTCGATCAATCCGGGGATCGCCGTACATCCCGGAAATAAAAGGGTTTCTGCGCCATCCGCGAGTGCGGCCTGCGGCCCGATGTCGACGATCCGCTGGCCCTCGACCCGTAGAGCCGAAGGCGCCGGCAGCGCTGCGTTCGACTCGCCGTCCCAGATCCGAAGATCACCGAGCAGCATTGCCATTCGCCAAGACTAGCGGCGCAATCGACCACCCGAATATCGAGGGGTTTTAAACACATGACAGAATCTCGTGCCCCTCATTGCGTTTTCGGCCGCGCCAATGCATCTTGAGTGGCGGTCCCCAACATGAGTCGGCCCGTGTGGGGGGTGCGGGGGGCACCCGAGCACGAGGCCGGACGATTCGCGCAGGCCCTCTGGGTCCGCCGAAAGCCAATCGAAAGGGCTCTGAACCATGTCCGATAGTGAAGTTCTCGTCGTCGCCTCGAAGGTGAAGAAGTACATCCGAGACTCCGGTGACATGAAGACCTCGGCCAGCGTGCTGGAGGCGCTCTCGAACAAGATCCGGGGCATGTGCGACAACGCCGTCAACAACGCGCGCGGCGACGGGCGCAAGACGGTGCTGGACCGGGATTTCGAGTAGAGCCGCAGCAGGAGCACGGGCGTCTCAAAAGAGACGGCCCCAGGCACCCGCTCTAGCGTCTAGCCGCCGACCTTCCGCCCATCCGGCGGGGCCGGAAGAGCGCTGTCTTGCGCGGTGCGCGGCTGCAGCTTCGGCGATCAGCCCGCGAGGCATTCCGCGAGGGCGTCGCGCAGCAGCGCTTTCGAAAATGCGTAGCCGACGCGCTCGGCCACTGCGGGGTGCACCTTCTGGCCGGGCGAGATCGAATAGGCGAATTCGCCCAGCACCAGGCGCGCGAGCGGAAGGGGAACCTGCCCCAGGATTGGTCGGTGCACGGCCCGCCCCAGTTCCCGCGCGAACTCGCCCATCGTCACCACCGCCGGCGAGACCACGTTGACCGGCCCGGCCCAACTCGCCTCGAGGGCGTGCCGGGTAAGGCCCACGGCATCATCGTCGTGCACCCAGGGAAACCAGTTCCCCTTGGAACCAATCGCACCGCCCAGACCCAGCCGGTAGGGCGCCTTCATCGCCGCGAGCGCGCCACCGCGCCTCGAGAGCACCACGCCGAAGCGCAGGCATACCACCCGCACACCGTGGCGCTGGGCACCCGCGGCGGCCGCCTCCCAGTCGACGCATAGGCGAGCCAGAAAATCCCTGCCCGGCGCGGCATCCTCACGCAGCAGCGTGCCTCCTCGCGGCCCGTAGAAACCCACTGCCGAAGCACTGACCAACGAGCGAGGGGGGGACTTCGCCGCCGCAATCGCGTCCACCAGGTGGTTCGTCGTTTCGACCCGCGAAGCCACGAGGACCCGCTTCCGGGCGGCACTCCAGCGACGCCCGGCCACCGACTCGCCCGCAAGATTGATGACCGCGTCGCAGCCGTCCAGCGCCCGCTGCCAGTCGCCGGGACCCGTGGCGTCGCCCTGTACCCATTCGATGCCATCGCCCCCCTGCGGCTTGCGCGAGAGCGCCACCACCTCGTGACCGTCCTCCAACAGTTCGCGGCAGAGTCGCTGACCGATCAGGCCGGTCGCTCCGGTGACGAATGCGCGCAAGGGTTTGCCCTCTCTCGTCCGTCTCAGGACTTTTCGTTGGGCAGGCGCAGCGCCACGGAAGGGCCCTCGGCGCTGGCCCCCTCGTAGCTCGCGATCGAATCGGGGTCGAAGGCGATCCGCAGCAGGTGGGCCGCCACGAAGCCGGGGGTGTTGAAGGCATCGTCGCGCTTCAACTCGTGGAAGCGCGCGACCGCCGGAAAGCGATCGGCGTCACAGTCGCGAATCGCCTCCTGCATGGCCGTGTCAATGACCCCCGGAGACACAGAAAACGCCCTCAGGCCGCTTTCGGCCTCTTCTTCCTGGACACATTCGGTGAGGCGCTCGACGCCCGCCTTGGCCGCGCAGTACGCCGACCAGCCCGCGTAAGCGCTCCAAGCGGCCCCCGAGGAGATGTTGATCAGTACGCCACCGCCGCCGCAGCTTCGACGGTGGCGCACGAAACTGCGACTGCCGGCGAAGACGCCCACCAGATTGGTGTCGAGATGTTCGCGAAATGCATCGACGGCGAGATCGCGCACCGGGCCGATCGGGTCGAGCACGCCGGCGTTGTTGATCCAGAGGTCGATGCCCCCGAAACGGGCCGCGACGTCTCTGGTGAACCTTTCCAGCGCCTCGGCGTCGCGAACGTCCACGCGTTCTGCGAGCACCGCGTCTCCAGCTCGCAATGCGGGCTCCCCGCGCGAGCAGAGCCCGAGGCGGATTCCGCGAGCGTGGAAATCTTCCGCCAGCCCCGCCCCAAGGCCACGACTGGCTCCGGTGATCACCGCGGTCTTTCCGCGCAATTCGCCGAGGCTCATCGCGTGTCGCCGGCCGCGAAGCCTAGCTTGAAATCGCTCTCGGCCTGGTACACCCGGAGCCCGAATTCCGGGAGGATCGCAAGGATGTGGTCGAAGATGTCGGCCTGGATCGCCTCGTAGGCGTTCCAGTTGGTGGTGCTGGTGAAGCAGTAGATCTCGATCGGCAGGCCTTCCCCCGCCGGCTGCAGTTGCCGCACCAGCAGCGTCATCCCCTGGTGGATCTGGTCGTGATTTTTCAGGTAGCACTCGATGTAGGCCCGCAGCGTGCCGATGTTGGTGAGCCTGCGGATATCGGCGTTGATCGCGCGGTCGCGGCCGGACTGCGCGTTGTGTTCTGCGATCTCCGCCGCCTTGGCTCCGATGTAGTCGTGCAGCAGCGCGTAGCGGCCGAACGCCTCGACTTCTGCAGGCTCCAGGAAGCGAACGGTATTGACGTCGAAGGCAAGCGAGCGCTTGATGCGACGCCCCCCGGATTCAGACATCCCGCGCCAGTTCTTGAACGATTCCTGGATCAGGTGATAGGTCGGGATCGTCGAGATCGTCTTGTCCCAGTTCTGGATCTTCACGGTGTGAAGCGCGATCTCGATGACGTCGCCGTCGGCACCCGCCGCCGGCATCTCGATCCAATCGCCCACCCGAACCATGTCGTTGCTGGCGATCTGTAGGCTGGCGACGAAACCGAGGATCGTGTCCTTGAAGACCAGAATCAGCACCGCGGTCATGGCGCCAAGACCACCGAGGAAGATCATCGGCGAGCGGTCCATCAAGATCGCCAGGATCAGGATCACACCGACGATCACCACGGCGATGTGAAAGATCTGCAGGTAGCCCTTGATCGCGTACTGGTTCGCCGCGCTGCTCGACCGGTAGATCACGTCGATCGCGTCGAGAACGGCTCCGATGACGCGGACCGCGATCACCACGGCGATCGAGTGGACCAGCCTCTCGAGCAGGACCAGGAAGCTCTCGGGGAGTTCCGGGAGAAAGTCGATCCCCTGCAGGATGATCACGATCGGGATCACCGCCATGAGGCGCTCGAAGACGTGCGATTCGTGGATCGCATCGTCCCAGGCAAAACTCGTGCGACGGATCACGCCCTCGATCAAACGCACTAGGAAGCGGCGCAGGACGACGTGCACGGCCTGCGCTAGGAAAAGCAGTCCGGCCAGCGCGGAAAACGCGGTGGTCCGGGGGTGCTGGGCCAGCCAGGCGAGGGTCTCGGTGTAGAGGTTCTCCATGACCGGGAGCATATCGCGCGCCTCCGGGCGGATGCCAAAGATCTGCCAACCGGGGTCGGCCGAGGATGAGCCGGGAGGGGGGCTTCGGGTATCCTTGGCAGCCGCTCATGGAACTCGACCACATCCTGATCAAGGGTGCGCGCGAGCACAACCTCAAGTCGATCGACGTCCGGATCCCCAAGAAGAAGTTGGTGGTCCTGACCGGCGTGTCCGGCTCTGGGAAGTCCTCGCTCGCCTTCGACACCCTCTACGCCGAGGGGCAGCGCCGCTACGTCGAATCGCTCTCGGCCTATGCCCGGCAGTTTCTCGGCCAGATGGAGAAGCCGCACTACGAAACGATCCGCGGGCTCTCCCCGACGATCGCGATCGAGCAGAAGACCGCCGGGACGAACCCGCGCTCCACCGTCGGCACCATCACCGAAATCTCCGACTACTTGCGGGTCCTCTTCGCCCGGGTCGGCACCCAGCACTGCCACCAGTGCGCACGCGTAGTCGCCTCTCAGAGCGCCCAGCAGATCGCGCGCGAACTCGCTGGGATGAAGTCGGGCACGAAACTGGTGCTGATGGCGCCGATTCTCGTGAATCGAAAGGGCGAGCACCGCGAACTCATCGAAGAAACCCGGAAGCAGGGCTTCGTGCGGCTCCGCGTGGACGGCGAGATCCGACCCATCGAAGAAATCGAAACCCTCGAGAAGCGCAAGAAGCACACCGTCGAGGCGGTCGTCGATCGGCTGGTGATCCGTGGGGGGCTGACGAAGCGCCTCACCGATTCGGTCGAAACCGCGCTGCGCGTCGGAAAGGGCAGCCTGATCGCCGCGGTCCCTGGCGAAGGCGACCGGGTCTTCTCCGAGGACGCGGGGTGCAGCTTCTGCGGCATCTCGTTCCCAGAACTGACCCCCCAGGCCTTCTCCTTCAACTCTCCCCAGGGCATGTGCGGAGACTGCAACGGCCTCGGCACCCGCGTCGAAATCGATCCCCGGCTGGTGATCCCCGACGAGAACCTCACGATCGACCAGGGCGCGCTCAAGCCGTGGGGGGCCGACGTGTCGACGAAGACGAGCTGGTCGGGTCTGCGGGTGCAGATCCTCGCGGAACTGGGGGTTCCCTTCGACGTGCCCTGGAAGCGGATCCCGAAGAAACTCCGCGACGTGACGCTCTTTGGCACGGGCGAACGCGAATACAACGTGCGCTGGTCGGGGAAGCGCGGGGGCGAAGGCACCTTCGTGATGACCTTCGAGGGTGTCATTCCCCGGCTGATGCGGCGCTTCCGCGAAGCGGGTTCGGAGCGCGCAAAGCGCTGGCACGCCCAGTTTCTCGCCCAGGCCAAGTGCAGCGCCTGCGGCGGCACTCGCATGCGACCCGAGAGCGCCGCGGTTCGCGTCGGCGGGCGCACGATCGTTGAGATTTCGGCGGACACCGTGGAAGATTCCCGGAACTACTTTTCAGATCTCCGCCTCGAGGGATCGGCCGGAGTGATCGCCCGCGAAATCCTGAAGGAGATCCGTGCGCGTCTCGAGTTCCTGCGCTCGGTCGGGCTCAGCTACCTCTCGCTCGATCGTTCGGGGCCTTCCCTGTCGGGAGGGGAGTCCCAGCGGATCCGCCTGGCCAGCCAGGTAGGCTCGGATCTCACCGGCGTCATCTACATCCTCGACGAGCCCTCGATCGGCCTGCACCAGCGCGACAATCGCCGCCTGGTCAAGACCCTCGAGCGGATGCGCGACATCGGGAACACCATCGTCGTGGTCGAGCACGACGAGGAGACGATTCGCTCGGCGGATCACGTGATCGATTTCGGGCCGGGGGCCGGGGTGCACGGCGGTCAAGTGGTCCACACGGGCACACCGAAGAGCCTCGAGCGCAGCAAGAAGTCCCTCACCGGCGCGTATCTCTCCGGGCGCACCGAGATCCCGGTGCCCGCGAAGCGGCGCATCCCAACGGGCAGCCTGAAGATCGTCGGCGCCAGTGCCAACAACCTGCGCAATCTCGATGTCGAATTTCCGTTGGGGGTGTTCACCGCGGTAACCGGGGTGTCGGGAGCCGGAAAGTCCACCCTCGTCAACGACATCCTGCACCCGGCGCTGGCCCGGCGCCTGCACCATTCGACCCAACCCGTCGGGAAGCACCGCCAGGTTTCGGGTCTCGAACAACTCGACAAGGTGGTGGACATCGACCAGCGCCCCATCGGGCGAACGCCGCGCAGCAACCCCGCCACCTACATCAAGGTCTTTGATGAAGTCCGCCGCTTCTACTCGATGCTCCCCGAGTCGAGAGTGCAGGGCTTCAAGCCCGGCCGCTTCTCATTCAACGTGAAGGGCGGCCGCTGCGAATCCTGCGAGGGGGGCGGTGTCCGCAAGATCGAGATGCACTTCCTCCCCGATGTCTACGTGCGCTGCGAAGAATGTGACGGCAAGCGCTTCAACGACGCGACCCTCGAGGTTCGCTACAAGGGCCTGTCGATCTCCGACGTGCTCGGCCTCACGGTGGCGGAAGCGCTCGAAGTCTTCTCCGCCCACCGCAAGATCGCCGGGCCCCTGGCGCTGCTGCAGCGCGTGGGGCTCGACTACCTGCACCTGGGGCAACCTTCGCCCACGCTTTCTGGCGGGGAGGCCCAGCGCATCAAGCTCGCCCGGGAACTGTCGCGCCGGGCGACCGGGCGTACGCTCTACATCCTCGACGAACCGACCACCGGCCTCCACTTCGACGACGTGCGAAAACTGTTGGCCGTACTCCAGGAATTGGTCGATACGGGAAACACCGTCGTCGTCATCGAGCACAACCTCGATGTCGTGAAGTGTGCCGATTGGGTCATCGACATCGGACCCGAGGGAGGTCCCGATGGCGGCGAGTTGGTCGCCTGCGGTCCCCCCGAAAAGGTGGCCCGCACGAAGGGTTCGCATACCGGCCGCTACCTGAAGCCCATCCTGCGCGGTCGCAAGAAGGCACGCTCCACGTCGAGCCGGTAAACTGCGAGCCGTCGCGCCCGAGGCGACGCCGAACCCGAGCCGATCGAACCCGAAAGGAAAGCCCGCCGATGATCCTGCGCACTGCCGTCGCGGCCGCACTCCTCGTAGCCCCCGTGGCGTTCGCCCAAACTACGCCGACCACCGCCGTTGAGAAGGTCTTCTACCTCTACGGGCTGGGCTTCGGCATGAATCTCGATTCGATGCACCTCGAACCGGCCGAAGTCGAACTCGTTGTCGCGGGCCTGCGCGACGGCTATTCGGGCGCACCCCCGAAGGTGATTCCCGGCGAGAACGAGGACCCGATCGAGAAACTCAACTCGATCGTGCGAGACCGGGCGCGCGCCGCGACCCGCAGCTTCCTGGCGGAGCAGAAGAACGCATCCGGCGCGCAGATCCACCCCTCCGGGTTGATCATGACCGAGATCGTTGCGGGGACCGGCGCCCAACCGACGTCCACCCAAACCGTGAAGGTTCACTACCACGGGACGTTGCCCGACGGCAGCGTCTTCGATTCGTCCGTCGAACGCGGAACCCCTGCAGAGTTTCCGCTGAACCGCGTGATCGAGTGTTGGACCGAGGGCCTCGGCAAAATGAAGGTGGGTGGCAAGAGCCGCCTCGTTTGCCCGCCGGAGATCGCCTACAGAGACCGCGGCTCGCCCGGGCGTATCCCGCCGGGGTCCGCACTCGTCTTCGAAGTCGAACTGCTGGGCATCTCCGAAGCGCCCTGAGTCACCGCGTAGAAGAGCGGCGCAGGACGATTTCGGTGATCTCCGCCGGCGCGCCGAGCCGCATCGGCGGCCCCCAGAAACCGGTGCCGCGACTCACGTAGAGCGTCGACCGCGCGCGCCGATGCAGCCCCTCGACGAAGGGCGTCGAGAGCCGCACGAGGTAGCGGAAGGGCCAGATCTGCCCGGCGTGGGTATGCCCCGAGAGTTGCAGGTCGACGTGGTGACGGCTCGCCTCGGGAAAGGTCGCCGGGTCGTGGGCGAGCAGGACTACCGGCATCTCTGCGGGGATGCCCGCGAGCGCGCGCTCGAGATCCTCGCCTCCCGCGTCGCCCGTCATCGATCCGCGATGATCGTCCACGCCGGCGATGGCGAACGCGCCCTCGCCCTTCAGCACGTGACGGTTGCGCAACACGCAGAGCCCGAGTTCTTCGACCCGCGCGACCCAGTCTTCCGCACCCGAATAGTGGTCGTGGTTGCCGGTCACGAAATACACTCCAAAGGGAGCCCGCAACCCGGAGAAGGGTTCGACCTCAGGCCCGATCGCCGAGACCTTCCCATCGACGAGGTCACCCGTCACCGCGACGAGATCGGCGTCGAGGGCATTCACCCGCCGGGTGAGCGACTCGGCAAAAGCGCGGCCCCGCAGTGCACTGATGTGAATGTCGCTGATCTGGACGATTCGAAAGCCATCGCGTTCGCGGGGCCAGCGCTCGAGTTCGATTTCGACGCGCCGGATGCGCGGCTGGCGCAGCCCCTCGCGCAGGCCCACGCCCGAGAGCAGAATCGTGGCGGCCAGCACCATCCCCGCCTGCAGCCGATAGAACGCTTCGCTGCCCTCGGGAAGGGCTTCGCCGAAAAAGACGCTCGAAAGGCCGCGTACCAGGCTGAGTGCCAGGTCCGAAAGCCCGAGCACGACGAGCCCGAGGAAGGCAAAGCCCATCCACACCGAGGCCGGCCAGGCCAAAACCCGGGAGCGCCCACCCGAAAGACGACGCGCCGCGATGGGCTCGGCCACGAGCAGCACGCAGAACGCTCCGATCAGGGTGAGACCAGCGATCCTGAAACCCGTTGGCCAATTGGGGTCCAGGACCAGTCGGCTGGCGAGATAGCAGTGCGCGCCCACGACGACCGTGAGGAAGAGCGACAAGAAGATCGTGGTCGCGGTGATCCGCGACCGGCGGCTGCGAGGGGGGGCCATCTCGGCGAGTCTAGCCGCCCCCTGCGCGATGCGGTTTCACCAGGGCACAGGGGCCGATAGGATCCCGGCGCCGGGAAATCGACAGCGGCAGGGAGAGACACGACGTGAAAAGGGGACCCGAACTAGACGGCTTCCAGCGCAAGCAACTCAGGAAGTTGGCGCACAGCCTGCGCCCAGCGGTCGCCGTCGGCGAGGCCGGCGTTACCGCCGGCGTGATCGGCGCGATCGACGTGGCGCTTGGCGACCACGAGTTGATCAAGGTGCGGCTGCGACAACCCGAGGACAAGCGCGCCACCGCTGCCAAGTTGGCCCAGGCAGTGGGAGCCGCACTCTGCGGATTGGTGGGCCACACCGTGATCCTCTACCGACCGGACCGCAAGGAGCCGCGCATCGAGATCCCCACGCGCGGCCAGTAGCCGGGTTCGAAAGGCTCTACCAACCGCGCAAGTCGATCTCGAGCACGTCGACCACGCGCTCCCCTTCGAGACAAAAGACGCGTTCGTGGTACGCCATGGTGGGATCGCAGTGCGCCGGCAGGAGTCGCACGCGGTTGCCGACTTTCGGCATCGGATCGGCGGCGAAGCAGGTGTGCTCGTCTGAGCAATACCAGACCGTCGCTCCCGGGATCCGCGGATCACCGTGATCCATTCCGAGGGTCTTCAGGCCCGCGTCGCAGACAGCATGGCGCTTGGATACCGAGATCACGGTGGCTTCGATGGCAATCGCCTGACGGAAGGGGAGACCCTGCTTCGCGTAGGCGGTGTCCATCACCGCGTAGGAACCCGCCTGGATTTCGGTCGCCAGCGAATTGCAATCGAAGGTGCCGGTGCCGCCCGCCGAGATCACATCGCCGCCGACGTCGGCGTGCGCGCGCGCGAGGATCTGCATCGCCGTGGCACAACCTTCCGAGCGCTTCACCCGGTCTTCGAGTCCCACGACGTGTCCCTCGTAGCCCATCACACCGCGCACGCTGAGGCCACGCTGCCGGGCTCGGTCGGCCAGGGCTCCCGCCTCGGCTACAGCGCAGCCGCAGCGCGGCAACCCGACGTCGATATCGATCAGGACCTCGGCGATGCCCGCCGTCGCCGCGGCCTCAATGGTCTCGACGGAGTCGACGGCGACAGTGACCCGCGCGTCGAGCGACGCGAGTGCGTCGAGCCGCCTCGGGTCGACGATTTCGTTCGCCAGCAGAAGATCGTCGCCGAGGGATGCTTTTGCCATCCCGATCACCTCGCGAGCGGTGGCGCAGGTAAAGCCGCGATGCCCCCGGACCGCCTGGAGGGCGGCGATGCGCGTGCACTTGTGTGCCTTCACGTGGGGACGGAGCCGATCGCCCGGAAGCACCTCGCTCATCGCGGCGAGGTTCGCGTCGAGCGCTTCGACGTCGAGCACGAGCGCGGGCGTGGGGAGATCGTTGCGGTTCTCGAATTCCATCTCCAGGCTTCTCCCGGGTTTCGAATTCAGACGTAGTGAAGCCAGTCCGCTTCGTTCGGGTCGCGTCCGCTGACCGCTTCGAAGTAGGCCCGCTGCAGCATCTCGGTGACCGGGCCCCGCCGCCCACTGCCGATCATGCGGTGGTCGATCTCGCGGATCGGCGTGACCTCCGCGGCCGTCCCGGTGAGGAAGACCTCGTCGCTCACGTAGAGTTCGTCGCGCGTGATGGCATCCTCGACCACTTCGAGACCGCGATCCCGGGCCAGTTTGATCACGGTATTGCGTGTGATGCCATCGAGAACCGAGTGGATCGACGGGGTCCTCAAGATGCCGCCGCGCACCAGGAAGAGGTTCTCCCCGGTCGCCTCGGAGACCAGGCCGTGGGGGTCGAGCATGATCGCTTCGTCGAAGCCATCGAGGAGTGCGTCGCGCTTCGCGAGAATCGAGTTCACGTAGTCGCCGCAGGTCTTCCCCAAGGTCATCTTCGAGTTGACGTGGTGCCGGGAAAAGCTCGAGACCCGCGCGCGAATGCCGCGCTCCATCCCCTCTTCGCCCAGATATTTTCCCCAGGCCCAGGCGATCACCGCCACGCGCACCGGGTTGTTGGCGGGGTTGAGCCCCATCGCGCCATCGCCGAGAAAGACGAGGGGGCGCACATAGCCCTCGTCGAGATGGTTCTCCCGAAGCGAAGCCGCAATCGCTTCGGTGATCACTGCGCGTTCGTAGGGAATTTCGAGGCGGTTGATGTGCGCGGAGTCGTAGAGACGTTGCACGTGCTCGCGCAGCCGGAAGATCGCGGAGCGCCCGTCCACCGTCTGGTAGGCGCGGATCCCCTCGAAGACGCCGAGGCCGTAGTGGAGCGTGTGCGTGAGGACATGCACCCGCGCGGCGTCCCAATCGATGAACTCACCATCGAGCCAGATCTTCTCGCCGCCCACGAAACTGCTGGCACTGTCACCCATCTCGTCTCCTCCCAAAACACCAGACCGCCAAGAACCACCCGCCTGGCGGGCTGTGCGCCCGCCGGACCGAGAGTTAGAACGTCCGCGGCCCGCTCGCCAGCAGGGGCGGGAACCGGCGCCCGATCTCGACTAGTCGCGCTGTGAAGCCTGCGCGCGGAGGCTCTCCGTAAACGGCGGGCGCGCAATCCCGGCTTCGGTGATGATCGCGTCGATCAGCGAAGCCTGCGTAACGTCGAAGGCCGGGTTCAGGGCGGGCACTCCCCTGGGAACCAGTCGGCGCTCGCCCTGTCTCGTGATCTCGCTGGGATCGCGCTCCTCGATCGGAATGCTGTCACCCGAGGCGGTCCCGAAATCGACGCTTGCGAGCGGTGCGGCGACGTAGAAGGGAAGGCCGTGGGCTCGCGCCAGGACCGCCAGCGAATACGTCCCGATCTTATTCGCAACGTCCCCGTTGCTCGCGATGCGGTCGGCGCCCACGATCACGAGGTCGACCTTCCCGCGGCGCATCAGGTCTGCGGCCATGCCGTCGGTCAGGACGCTCACCGGAATCTTGTCGCGCTCGAGTTCCCAGGCAGTCAACCTGGCTCCCTGCAACAGGGGACGGGTTTCGTTTGCCAGCACCTCGATGTTTCCAAACCGAGCGGCGGCGGCGCGCACCACACCGAGCGCCGTACCGAAGCCCGCGGTCGCAAGCGCTCCCGCGTTGCAGTGGGTGAGCACCTTCGACCCGGCCGGAATCAACGAGGCGCCGTGCTCCCCGATGCGGCGACAACTCGCGACATCTTCTCGCAGCAATGCCTGCGCCCGCTCCAGCAGCCGCCGACGAAGCACCGTGGCGTCGGCAGACGCGGTTGCAACAAAGCGCTCGGCCTCCTTGCGCATTTCCGAGAGTGCAAAGAACAGGTTGACGGCGGTCGGCCGCGTGCGGGCGAAGCGATCGAAGTGCCGCTCGAGTTCGGCTATGAGATCCTCGGGGGTCGCGGCCTCCGAGCGCATGGCTGCCAGCGCGATCCCGAGTGCCGCAGCGCAGCCGATCGCCGGGGCCCCGCGGATCGCCATCGTTTCAATGGCCACGGCCACCGCCTCGGGCTCCTCGAGTTCGAGGTAGACCTCGCGCTCGGGGAGTTCACGCTGATCGAGAAGAACGACCTTCTCGTCGCGCCAGGCGATCGTGAACCAATCCTTCAAGGCGACCGGACCGACCTGGGCCCCACCGACACCTCGAAATCTTCGAGCCCAAAGCGCCCCGACGGATCCATTCTGAAACTGCCACGGAGCGTCGCCGGCCGGCCGACGGGCTTCGCATAGGCTCCCTCGACGTCGAGTTTCGCATTCCCGGCGTCGATTTCGAAGGTGCCGCGGCGGGCGCCCCCTGCCTGCCACCAGAGCGTGGCCCTGATCCCGAGGCGACCTTCGAGGTCGACGTTTTCGATCGTCATTTTTGCTCCGCGGATCTCGACGTCGACGTGCACCCGTTCGGGGCGACCGGCGTCGAAGAAGACCGAGATCAGGCCGGTCGCAAGCCCCTTCGAAACCCCGCCGACGTCCCCCCACTCCGCCAGGGGCCTTACTTCGAGGCCTGCAATTTCAAGACTCGCGTCGCCTCGATCCGAGGCGCCGATCTGCCCGCGCAGGGCCAGGCTTCCCCCGGAGCCCGCGCGCGCATGCGCTTCGAAGAGGCCCGCACCGGTGTCCGGGTCCGGTTCGAACTGGGCGCGGAGATCAAGAAGGAGGGGCGCTTCGGTCCCTTCGGGTCCGGCCAGGACCACCACGACCTCTCCGTCCAGTAGAGACCAGCGGAGATCCGGCTGCGCTTCGGTCGCATCCTGGCCGATCGCTGCCGGGGGCTGCTTCGGGGCGGCGCTTTCGCTTGCAGCGGGCGGCACCTGCTTCGCTTCAGCCGAACTCGACCCGGCCCCAAAGAGATCGCGAAGGGAGTCTGCCTCCGGGTCGAATCTCAGGAAAAGGCCACGCAGCGTCCCCGCTCGTGGACGCGCGATCCCTCGCCGCAGGGAATCGAGTTCGACCTCGAGAATGACCTGCTCGGCCTCGAACAGCGGCCTTTCGTTCCGCACCCGACCGGCACTCACATCGAAGATCTCGATTCGCGGGGGATCGAGCGAAACCTCGACACGATCCCAGCTGACCGGCGCAGGAAGATGCTCCTCGAGAAAGAGCGTCACCTGGTGACGAATGAGTTCCTTGGGACCGACCCGCGGCAGGAGCGTCGTCACGAAGGCGACGACCAACGCAATTGCAACGATGCAAAGAGCGACCCAGCGTCCGTTCACAATTCCCCCGCGCCCGTCCCTAACCGCCGAGCTTCGCGGCCAGCAGTTTTCGGGTCGTTCCCGCGTCGGCCTTCCCCTGGGTCTTCTTCATCACCTGACCCATCAGGAAGTTCAGCGACTTCTGATCCCCGGCGCGATAGCTCTCCGCGGCCTTCGGGTTCGCATCGATCGCCTCCTGCACCGCGACTTCGAGTGCTCCCTCGTCCGACACGGCCTCGAGACCCCGCTCGACCATCAGGCTCTCGGGGTCGCCACCGTGCTCCACCAGCAGCGCGAAGAGATCGCGCGCATTGCGTGGGGTGAGGCGACCCTTCTCGACGAGTTCCAGCAGGGCCGCGAGCTTGTCGGGCGTGAGCGCCGAGGCTTCGAGTGAAAGATCCAGCTGCTTCAGTGCCTGCAGGAGGTCGCGCAGGATCCACTTCGCCACTTCCTTTGCCCGCTCTGCTCCGGTCCGTGCAACCACCCGATCGAAATACTCGGCCAGTTCCTGGCTTTCGGTGAACTGGCGCGCATCCGCCTGTCCGAGGCCGAAGTCCCCGACGAAGCGCGCGAGCTTCGCGTCCGGAAGCTCGGGCATTTCGCGGCGAATGCGCTCGACTTCGTCGGCGGGGATCAGCAGCGGAATCAGGTCGGGATCGGGGAAGTAGCGGTAGTCGTCGGCGTTCTCCTTGGTTCGCAGGACTCGCGTCGTCTGCGTGTCGGGATCAAAGGCCATCGTCGCCTGCACGATGCTTCCCCCCTCGTCGAGGATTTCTCCCTGGCGCTCGATCTCGGCCTCGATGGCCGCTTCGACGTAACGAAACGAATTGAGGTTCTTGAGTTCGGTGCGCGTCCCGAACGGCTCGGTGCCGATCGCGCGCAGCGAGACGTTGGCATCACAGCGAAACTGCCCCTTCTCCATATCGGCCTCGGAAACGCCGATGGTGCGGAGGATTGAACGCAGCGCGCGCAGGTAGGCGCCCGCCTCGGACGCAGACCGCAGGTCGGGCTCCGACACGATCTCGAGCAGCGGTACGCCGGATCGATTCAGGTCGATGTGCGTCCCCCGACCCTTCGTCACCGCGTCATCGTGGATCGATTTTCCGGCGTCTTCCTCGAGGTGGGCCCGGGTGATCCCGATCCGGCGGGTTTCCAGCTGGCCATCGTCCCCGGGCAATTCGATGTCGAGCCAACCATTGCTCACCACCGGATCTTCGTACTGGGAGATCTGGTAGCCCTTGGGAAGATCTGGGTAGAAGTAGTTCTTTCGCGCGAAGACCGAGCGCAGGTTGACTTCGGCGTGGACCGCGATGCCGAGCCGGATCGCCAACTCGACGACACGTTCGTTCAGAACCGGCAGTACCCCGGGAAGCCCGAGGTCGATGACGTGGACCCGGTGGTTCGGGGCGTCACCGTATTCGACCGGCGCGGGCGAAAACAGCTTCGACTTCGTCGCCAGGTGCGTGTGCACCTCGAGCCCGATCACCGGTTCCCAGCGCTCCAGGGTTTCTTCGATCATCGCAGCCACCCGCGCGGCGTCTGGGCATGGTGGTCGGTGCGCCGTTGGAACGTATCGGCGGCCCGCAGCAGCGTGGCCTCGTCGAGCGAGCGGCCGAGGAGCTGGAGCCCGACCGGAAGCTCGTGGGCGAAGCCAGCCGGAATCGAGATCCCCGGGATCCCCGCGAGGTTCGCCGACACCGTATAGATATCCGAGAGGTACATCTTGAGCGGATCGTCGGATTTCTCGCCGATCCGGAAGGCGACCTCGGGGCTCGTGGGGGTTGCGATCACGTCGCAGACCTCGAAGGCCTTTTCGAAATCGCTCCGCAGGAGCGTTCGCACCTGTTGGGCTTTTCGGTAGTAGGCGTCGTAATAGCCCGCGGAGAGGACATAGGTTCCGAGCAGGATCCGCCGCTTGACCTCGGTGCCGAAGCCTTCGGAGCGCGAGAGCGTGTACATCTCCGACAAGGTCCGGGCTTTCTTCGAGCGATGCCCATAACGCGCGCCGTCGTAACGCGCGAGGTTGCTCGAAGCTTCCGCCGTGGCGATCAGGTAATACGCAGCAATTGCGTAGGGCGTGTGCGGCAACGTCACTGCCAGGGTCTTCGCGCCGGCGCGTTCGAGTTCGGCGATGGCTTCGCGCACGACCTCGAGGACCACGGGGTCCGCCCCCTCCGCCTCGAAAAACTCCTTCGGGATTCCGATTCGAAGGCCCCTAACGTCGCCGTCGAGCGCCGAGCAGTAGTCCGGAACGGGCTCTGCGAGCGAAGTCGAATCTCGGGGGTCGTGCCCTGCGAGAATCCCGAGAAGGATCGCGGCATCCTCCGCGGTGCGGGCGAGGGGGCCGATCTGGTCGAGGGACGATGCAAAGGCCACGAGTCCCCAACGCGAAACCCGCCCGTAGGTGGGCTTCATCCCGACCACCCCGCAAAACGCCGCGGGCTGCCGGATCGATCCGCCGGTGTCGCTCCCGAGTGCTCCCGCAACCAGGCCCGACGCCACGCTCGCAGCGGCCCCGCCCGAAGATCCACCCGGGCTTCGCTCGAGATCCCAGGGATTTCGGGACGGCCCGTGGATCGAATTCTCGGTAGAAGAACCCATCGCGAATTCGTCCATGTTCGAGCGGCCGACGATCACGGCACCGGCTTCGCGAAGGCAGGTGACCGCGGCCGAATCGTAGGGCGAGACGAATCCTTCGAGGATCCGGGAGGCGCAGGTCGTCTCTTCCCCGCGCTGCACCATGTTGTCCTTGATCAGCACCGGAATCCCGTCGATCCGGGAGAGCGGCTCGCCCCGCGTCCGGCGCTCGTCGGCTTCGACGGCCTCGGCGCGAGCAGCCTCGGCGCGCAGGCCAACGACCGCGTTCGCCTCGTCTCCGCGGCCGGCATGCGCACCCAGGACGGCGTCCAGTAGATCGCAGGATGACAGCTCGCGGGAGGAGAGCTGCGCTGCCTGCAGAGCCAGGGTCAAGGCCGGGAGGCTCACCCCGCCCCTTCCTCTCCGATCACCTTCGGCACCACGAAGGCCGTGCCCGCACGTTGCGGCGCATTCGAGACCGCCAGTTCGGGATCGAGCGGCGCCTCGGGCTCATCGCTGCGCAGGGGCGTCCGATGCGGCAGCGCGTGGGCGGTGGGTTCGATCCCGGTGGTGTCGAGTTCTTGCAGCTTCTCGACGTAGCTGAGAATCTGGCCCAGATCGGCGCTCATCGCGGACTGCTCGTCCGGAGAGAGCTGGAGACGCGCGAGGGCGGCTACATCCGCAACTTCAGACTTCGAGAGACCCGCCATCGGGCCAGACTAGCACGACCGTTGCGCCGGATCGGCGGTACAGATAGGCTCCGCCTCGCCGATGGCCCCCTCCCCCAATCTCTTCGACGATCTTCCCGACAATCTCCGCGCCGCGGTGCATGCGCTCGGCTGGACGGTACCGATGCCGGTCCAGGAAAAAGTGATTCCGCTGATGCGCGGCGACCGCGACCTGATCGTTCAGGCCCACACCGGAAGCGGCAAGACCGGCGCCTTCGGCATCCCGCTGGTCGAATCCATCGATATCGACTGGCCCGTGACCCAGGCGCTGGTGATGCTCCCCACGCGCGAACTCGCGAACCAGGTCACCCAAGAACTGAGCTCTCTCGGCGGCCCCTGCGGCGTCCGTTGCCTCGCGGTATACGGCGGCGTCGGCTACGGCCCCCAGCTCGAAGCCCTCGAAAAGGGCGCGCATATCGTCGTCGGCACCCCGGGTCGGATCCTCGACCACCTCGGCAACGGCCGCATGGATCTCGGCGACGTCGCCCAGCTGGTGCTCGACGAAGCCGACGAGATGCTCTCGCTCGGGTTCTGGCCGGACATGCGCGAGATCCACAGCTACCTGCCCGCCAAACGTCACTCCCACCTGTTCTCGGCGACGATCCCCGAGAAGGTGCGCTCGCTCTCGCGCTATTTCCTCAACGACTCGGAGTTCGTGAGCCTCTCGGAAGGCCAGCTGGCCCCGCAAGAAATCGAACACTTTTTCTACCTCGTAACCGCCCAGGAAAAAGAGGGGATTCTCGCCCGCATCCTCGAAATCGAGGATCCCGATAGCGCAATCATCTTCTGCAATACCAAGGCCGACGTTCGCTACGTGACGGGCTTCCTGCAGAAGCGAGGCTTCGATGCCGACCAGATTTCGGGCGACCTTGCACAGGCTGCTCGGCAGGCCGCGATGAATCGAATCAAGGGGGGCACGCTGCGTTTCCTCGTGGCCACCGACGTCGCCGCCCGCGGCATCGACATCAGCGACCTCAGCCACGTCATCTCCTACGCGACCCCCGACTCCCCCGAAGTCTACGTGCACCGTACCGGCCGCACCGGACGGGCGGGGAAATCCGGCGTGGCGATCTCGCTGGTTTCCGGTCTCGACATCGGAAACTTCAAGCACCTGCAACACGTCAACAAGATCAAGATCGAAGAGCGTGAGATCCCCTCGGAGAAAGTCCTCCTCGAGCGCATCGCCGACCGGATCCGCGTGAAGGTCGAGCACGAGATGCGCCACGTCCCCGAAACCGAACTGAAGCTCCAGGTGGACCGACTGGTGCCCGTGGTCGAAAATCTCACCGCCACGGCCGAGGGGCGCCGCGACCTGGCGGCGATCTGCGCCTCGTACTTGCGCGAGCACCGACCCGAAACCAGCGTCACCACGTCCTCCGACGAGGCGGCGCCTGCCCACCCGGATGCCGGGTCCTCCGATCACGGCTCCAATTCGGGACCCCATCGGCGGAGTTCTTCGGGGCGTGGTCGGCGGCGGCGTTAGCCGGGCTGCCCCGGCGTCAGCCGAACCGGAATCCGGGCACCCGACCGAATCGCTTCCTCGCTGACCCGGATCTCCGCCCGCAGAAAGCCCGCTTCGATCCGGTAGGCGCCCGTCGCTGCCACCGCGGCCGAAGTCGCTTCGGTCGAATACGGCACCCGGAAGGAGAAGTGTCCCGCGTGATCGCCTTGCGCTCGCGCCTGGTACTCGAAATCGGATGCGTTCCCGGATCGGAGTGGTAGGCGCAGGGTGACTGCAGTCCCGGGATCGGTGACGCCTTCGAGTGTGGCCCCGGGTACGATCTCGAAGATGCGGTAGAGCGGCGACTGGTGTTCGCGCCGCCCGAGCAATGGCACCGACTCGAAGATCAGGCGGTGCCGCTCGAGGGCGGGAACGTGGCGTGGCGTCCCCGCGCCGCCTTCGCCCACGACCCACTTTCCGCTGCCGCGGAAGCGGAAGAGACGATTGTCGAGACGGTAGGCGTTGGCTGTATGCAGACGCTCCGGGCCGGGATCGCGGACCCACACGTAGCGGACGTCGATCCCGTCGAGAAGTTGAAGTGCTTCGCGCTCGTTCGCGGCAGAGTAGAAAGCGCGAACCAGGGCCGAATTCTCCGGGGCGACGTCGTCGCCAAAGTTGTCGTGGAGGACCGCCCGGTGCCCGACGTACTTGAGGACGTGCCCTGCGGACCACGGCGCGAGAACGGCGTAGCCAGGCGCGTCGCCCGCGCCCAGCCCTCCAGCGGCCTCGGCCGAGTGTGCTCGCTGCCAGGCCGCCGTTGCACTGCGCACGGCCTGCAAGCGCGCGAGATACACCGGGGCCACGGGCTCACCGGCCACCCAGGCGGCCAGGTTCTCGATATGCCGCCACTGCGTTCGCATTGCGGGGGCGTAGACAGTGGCGAGAACCGCGAGCGCAGCCGCGACCCCCACGACGCGCAGCGCCGGTCGGCCGGTGCGGCTCCGCAAGAGGCTCCGCGCGATCGGCACCAGTGTCATCGCCGCCAGGATCGCGAAGGCCACCGAGAACGAGTTCATGAAGCGAAGCTGGAACAGCGTCGCCCCGGCAAGCACCGCGGTCCAACCGAGAAACAGCCAGTCGGCGGCGGCCAGGGGACGACGCTTGCGACCGAATGCGATCAACAGGATGGGCAGTGCGTACAGAAGGCGAGTCAGCAACTCTTCGGGTCGCCGGACGCCATCGCGGAACAGCGCCTTCGATTCGGCAACGCCGGCCTGGAAGGGCTCGGCCTTGAGGAACCAGCCGAAGGCATCACCGGCGCCTGCGCCGATTTCGGGCACGACCAGGAGGAGAACCACAACGCCCACGAAGCCGAGGGCCACGCCTTCTCGCAGGCGAGCGCGCTGGGGGGCGGCGCTCGCCGTGCTCCGCCACCAGCCGCCCAGTCCGAGACTCCACAGGGCAAGCGCGCCAAAAAACAGTGGCTGAAAGCGGCTCAGGACCAACGGCGAAGTGTCACCCCAGAGATCCCAGTGGTTCCCAGCAGAAAAAGGAAACACCAGAAGAAGCGCCAGGACGTTCGCGCAGCCGCTCCGCAGCGCCCAGACGACCGCTTCATCCCGCGATTGGGATGTCACGAGACGCAGTGCCAGCGCCGCTTCTACGACGGCGACATGGAGTAGGCAGCCCGGCCAGACCAGCAGCGAAATCGCCAGGAATGCGCCGAGACACCCGACGCGGGTCGACCCGAACCGGGCTCCTCGGTCCGAAGGCAGGCGCAAGAGGGCCATGGCGGAAACCAGCAGCCCCAGCGTGACCAGCGCCGTGACGACGTGGTGGTCAAAGAAACCGATCTGCGAATACCAGATGTGGGCGGGCAGCAGCGCGAGGAACGCCGCGGCGACGCAGCCCGCGGCGCGCGAATCCCAGGCACGCACGAAGACGTAGACGCCCGCCACCGTGAGCCCACCCAGGATCGGCGGGAGCCACGCGAGGGTCGCCTCCATCCCCGCCGGGTCATCGGCGCCAAAGAGCACTCGAACCAGCCCGGCCGCCAGCCAATCGACGGTGGGCGGCCAGATCGCCTGCCCGCCCTCGGGAAAGTTCATGTACGGATCGCGCCAGAGGACCGCGGGAAAGTGCAGCACCGAGTAGGCGACGCGCCGGGCGTGGTAGTAGGCGTCGTTTCCGAAGAAGAAAAGCCCGCCATCGCCGCGCAGCAGCGAGGGGTAGGGGAGCGCGCGAATGAGCACTGCGAGCAAGAAGAAGCCAAGCGGCTCCCACACACGACCCACGCGGGCGTAGGCACTCAAGAAGTCTCCCCCCCCGGCGACGCTCCCGGCCCCACGTGCCACACGCCGCCCCCGCCGATGATACGGAATCGCTGCCACGCCTCCCCCATCCTGTCTATCATGGGCGCGGTGCAGAGCGTGGGGCGACCTTTGGGGGACGACCGATCGATGCGATTCGGCCTGGCGCTGGTTTTCGTGTTGGCCCTCGGGGTCCGCGCCCTCGGGTTCGAACGGGTCTTCCCCGAGGACGGCAGCGTCGTGTTCGCCGCCGGCGACGCGTACTACCACGTGCGCCGCGCCCTCTTCGGGGCCGTGCACTTTCCCAGCGTGTTGCAATTCGATCCCTGCCTCAACTGGCCGGACGGTGCCCGGGTCCCTCATCCGCCCGGATACTCCTTTGGGCTCGCGGCACTGGCACGCCTGCTGACCGGAAATCTGGCCTCGGCGCAGGTCCTGTTGGCCTGGGTGCCGACCGTCTTCGGAGCCCTCTGCGTGCTGCCGGTCGCAGCCCTCGCGCGCACACTGGGCGGTCGCGGGATGGCCCTCGGCGCGGCGCTGCTCTACGCGACGCTCCCGATCGCCGCCAGCTACGCCGCCGTGGGCAATCCGGACCACCACGCCGCCGCCAGTTTCTTCGGTGCCTCCGCCATCCTTCTCTACGCGCGGCTGCTGGACCCCGCCTGCACGGGCCGACGACTCGTCTGGACCGCGGCCGGCCTTGCCGCCGTGCGTGTCGCGCTGATGCTGACCTGGCACGGAAGCGCACTCTACCTGCCGATTGGCGAGGCCGCGCTGATCCTGGCTTTCTGTGCGACCCATCGGCGAGACGCCCTGCTCGCCGACGCCGCGAGTGCGCTCGCCAGTGCGGCCTGCCTGGCGCCCTTCGTGCTGCTATCTCCGGCCGCCACCGCGGGGGCGTTTTCGGCGACAGAACTGTCCGGGCTCCACCTCCTTGGACTGGCGAGCATTGCAGGCCTCTGCCTCGCTGGCGTCGCACTCCAACGCCTGCGACCGATGCCTTCGGCGCTGGGCCGAACGCTTCGCATCACAGGGGTTGCGGGGGCCCTCGGCGCGCTGGCTCTTGCGATTCCGGAAATTCGCGAGGGTCTGCTCCACGCGCTCGACTTCGTCGCGAAGCGCGATGACTGGGGAGACACGGTCCAGGAACAGCTCCCCCTCTTCTTCTTCGAGGGCAGGCTAACGGGCCTAGGGGGCCTGATTCGCATGGGAGGCTTCGCCTTCCTGATTCCGCTCGTTCCGGTGGCTTTTGCACTCCTCGATCGGCGACCGGCCCTGCGCAACCAGGCGCGCTTCCTCTGCGCCTGGTCCCTTCTCCTCGCTGCGCTCGCGCTCTACCAGATGCGCTTCGCCAACGACTTTGCACCGGTGGCCTGCGTCGGCTTCGCACTGCTCCTTTCCATGGCAGCCGAGGGACTGGCTGCACACACCCGCCTCTCGCGACCGAGCGCCTCGGTCCTGGCCTGGGTCGTCGGGGGCGCTCTCGCGCTTCCCTCGTTTGCGCTCGCGCTCACCCCCCTCGCGGCAGCGAGCCTGTCGCACCTCGCGGGTTCGCCGAGCCCCCATGATCGTGCACTCGATTCGATCGCCGGCACGCAGTTTCGCTTCGCGCAGCGGGTCTATGACTCGACGCCAGTCCAACCCGGCTGCCGCCCCTACGATTCCCGGGAAGAACGCCCGCACTACGGCGTCCTCGCACACCCGGCCCTCGGCCACGTTCTCCACCTCGTCGCCGAACGCCCGACACCGGCGGATCCCTTCGGGCCCTACATCGGCGACGCAAACTACCGCAAGGTGATCCGATTTCTGGCGGCACCGAACGAGGCCGACGCCCTGGCACTGGCCGCCGATCTGAAAACGCCCTTCGTCGCGACCGCCGCGGGCATCGGAAGCCGCGCGGACTTTCCGATGGATCATCGACTCCACCAGGACGACGGCAGCGCTGCGGGCGACCAGCCCCACCTCGAGCGCTTTCGGCTCATCACCGAAAGCTCACTAGACGGGGTTCCGATTGCGCAGCTCTTCGGGCGCAGCGACGTGGTCCGCGTTCCCTACAAGCTCTTCGAAATCGTGGCCGGCGCTCCGCTCGAAATTCGGGCGACGCCCGGAGTCGTCGTCGAAGCGAGCCTGCGCGTCACCACCTGGAATCGCCGCGGCTTCTTCTATCGTGCGCGTGGCCGGGCCGGAAGCGACGGCTGGGCTCGCATCCGTGTCGCCTACGCCTCGGGTGCCCGCGGCGACGTCGCGACCGCCGACGCTTACGAACTGCGATCCGGCGACTGGCGCGGACGCGCCCTGGTTTCCGAGGAGGCGGTCACGAGGGGCCTGCCGGTGCGGGTGGGTGCCGAGGACGAAGCACCTCCGTCGACCTCCACCCTCCGGTAGGTCGTGAAATCGCCCTCTTGCCACGAGCTTCGGTAGTGCTTCTCGAGGAAGGCGACGAGGCGTGGGTGTCGGCCTAGTTGAAGCCGCGATTCGATTCCCTCGAGGTCGTTCGCATCGTCTTTGACGACCACGAAGAAGCGGGGGGGATGCCCCTCCAACTCGGCCAGAAGCTGCGCCTCGTGGGTCTTTGCGAGGTCGCCGAAGGCTCGGCTCAAGGGATAGTCGTAAAAGAATCGAGACACCGGCCTGAGCCCGGTGAGCCAGTAGAGCGACGGCTCGAAGCCCCACACGAAGAGCGTTCCGGCACCGCCGGATTCTCGCCGCAGACGCCGCGCCGCCGCCAACGTATCTCCGTAGTCGTAGTCTTCGCCGCCCCAGCGGTAGCCCGAGCGAACCGCGTCGGCATCGACCTTGCCCCTTGCGAACGACACCACCTCCCGCTGCCCGAGATGGGTGCCGAGATCGCGCCAATGGGGGAACGCGAGCGCGAACGCCACCAGCCAAACGAAACCCCAGGCGGCCACGCCTCCCACCTTCGGGCGCAGCGCATCGGCCGCCCCTTGCAGCCCCAGGCCCGCAAGCAGCGACAACGGCAACAGCAGCACGAAATAGTGGTAGACCCAGAACTTCGCCTGGAAGAAGACTTCTCCCAGAGCGATGCCCCACAAAAGGAGTCCCGCGACCCAGAGGGCGTCGCGGCCCGGCCTCACGGCTCGCTGCGAGCCGCGGGCGTGGAGCCAAAGGAGCACGAGCCCCGCAAGCGCAGCGACGTAGAGGGGTCGCAGGGCGGCCGAAAATGGGAGGACCCCGGCGAGCCAGTCAAAACCCTGCGGCAGCTGGGCCTGCAGCCCGCCCCGGTGAATCCAATTGAACTCGACGCTCGAAAGCCAGAAGGACTCGAAGCGACCGGTCCCCGCAAAGACCGCGACCAACGCAAGTGCGGGGAGACAGACACCGACGAGTGCTGTCCCCAGCAAGCGCCGCCGCGCTTGCCTTTGCACCCCTTCGCGGGGCAGGAAGAGCAGCGCCAGAAGCCCTACCAGCGGAAGGCACGAGTACTTGAGCCATGCAATCGCGACCCCAATGGCAACTCCACCCCAAAATGCTCCCCGCCGACGCGCCAGTGGATCTTCGGCCGAACCGAGAAACCCGAGCAACGCCAACACCACCAGGGGATCGACGAAGACCTCCACCTGGGCGCTCGACCAGAAGCCGCCGAAGGCGGTCCCGGCGGAGAAGACGAGGTAGAGAACGCTCGCCGCCAGGCTCCCGCTGCGGTCGAGTCCCTGTCGGCGCGCCAGCGCGAAGAGCAGCGCCGCCGTCGCGAAGAGCGCGCTGGCGTGAAGCGCCTGAACCGCGGCGGGCGTCGCGCCGAAGAGGGCCACTCCCAGCGCGTAGACCCCGATCACGCCCACGGGCTTGTGCTCGAAAATGTCTTCGTAGAAACGGCCGCCGTCCAGCCAGGTCGAGGCTTCGGCCAGAAAGAGGCCCTGGTCGCGGCCGGGAGGCTCGACCACGTGTGGGAGCCGGACGAGCGCGGTGACGGCGAGGAGCAGCAGCATCCCAAAGCCGAGAGCGAAAGGGGATCGCCCGGCTCCAGGGGCCCGCTTCATCCAACCTCTCCGGGAGGAGGCGTGGCCCGGAGCGGATCCAGTTCGCAGCCAGCGTCGCCGTCGATCAGCCGCAACGAAGCGTCCTGGGACCAGAGTTGACAGGCCCAGCCGGCACCCGAAGTGACCGGGGCCAGCGGCTGGGAATCGCTCCCATCGGCCTCGACGCTGATCCGGGTGCCGAAGCGATCGGCCATCGCCACCCGCGAGCCGCCCTGCGAGGGGCGCTTTTTCAACCAGTCGACACAGGCTTCGACCCGCGTGAAGCGTTGCAGGCAGTCCTGAACGAGCAGGGTGGCCTGCAGACACGGCTCGCGGTCGGCACTCTTTCGTGGCGCCAATGCGAGCGCGAGACCCAGGTGGTTGATGCCCGCAATCGCCGTTGCAGACCAGGGCCGGGCCACCTCCACCGAACCAAAGCCCACTTCGGGGAGGCTGCGCCTCTGCATCCAGCCGTCGGCCGGATCGAATCGTTCGGAACGAAACACGATCCCCGAACCGCGCTCCGCGCAGTCGCTGGCACCGACCTCACAGCCGTTCGCAGGCTCGCGCGACAGATCGAGTCGGTTCTTCTCGACCAGCGCCTCGAGCGAGACGCCCGCGGCCAAAGCGATTCCGGCGAGGCGTTCTCCCTGATGAGGATAGTGGCGAACGATCTCCCGCCCGATTCCAGTTCCAAGAACCCGCCCCGTTGCCAATCCGCGAAGCCCGGGGCGCCGCCTTTGCACAGACAGTCCGTCGGCCTCGAGCGCCCGACGAATCGACTCGCGCCAGACCTCCCCCTGGGCCCGGCCGAGATCGCGCGGCGCGCCGGAGCAAGCGACAATCTCTCTCAAGCCGGCTTCGCCGAGCCGACCGCCAGCCCTTCGTTCAGCGAACCCATGCGGTAGCCGCTCGGATCGACCTCTACCTCGCGGAACCCGAGGGGGCGAATGGCTTCGACGATACGCGCCGTCATCTCAGGGCGCTGGGCGCGGGCGAGTTCCGAAGGGTCGATCTCGATCCGCGCGAGGTCGCCGTGGTGACGCAGACGGAGCTGCCGAAAGCCGAGATCGCGAAGCCTCGCCTCGCCTTCCTCGACCTGATTCAGTCGCTCGATCGTCACCTCGGTGCCGTAGGGCAGGCGCGATGAGAGACACGCCGAAGCCGGAAGATCCGCCGTGGGAAGCCCGGCTCGCCTGGAAAGATCCCGGATCTCCGCCTTGGAGAGTCCGGCCTCGAGCAGCGGCGCACGCACAGCGTGCTCGCGTGCGGCCCGGTGACCCGGGCGGAAATCGCGGGTGTCGTCCTGGTTGATTCCGTAGGCGAGTGCGTCGAAACCCTCGGCTTCTGCGATTCGATCCATCGTTTCGAAGAGTTCGCTCTTGCAGTGGTAACAGCGGTCGGGGGCGTTGCGCCGGTAATCGGCGCGCTGCATCTCGAAGGTTTCGACGAATCGGTGTGGGATTCGAAAGCGGGTCACCACCTGCAGCGCCACGATCCGGTGCGCCTCGGGATAGGAGGGCGAAACCGCTGTCACCGCCAGCATCTGGTCGCCCAGCACCCGGTGGGCCGCAAAGGCGAGCAGGCTCGAATCCACCCCGCCCGAAAAGGCGACCAGCAGACGGCCGGCGCCCGCGAGAACGGCTTCGAGCGCGCGCTGCCGGTTTTCGATTTCGGCGTCCGGGGAGAGCATGAATCGAGAGTACGAACCTCCCCAGGAGCGGTCAAGCGGCTCCCTGTAAACCGGGATATGCTGGCCGCGGAAGGCATCGCCATGACGCGACGACACGTGGGCCTGGTGTTCGGCGGGCGATCGGTCGAGCACGCCGTTTCGATCGCCTCGGCGCAATCGATCGTCGATGCATTCGACCCCGAACGCACTCGCGTGAGCCTGCTCGCCGTCGATCCCGATGGGCGCTGGTCCCTGGGCGACGGCGCGGGCAGCCTCGAAGAAGCGTTCTCGGGAGCCGAGGTTCTCCTCACCCCGGTTCCCGGAAGGGGCCTGCTCGTCGCCGAGGACGACTCGGGGAAGACTTCTCGGCTCGAGGTCGACGTGATCCTGCCGATCATACACGGACGCGGGGGAGAAGACGGGGCCCTCCAGGGCCTCCTCGAACTCTCCGGAATCCCCTACGTCGGATCGGGCGTGCTCGCCTCGGCCATCCAGATGGACAAGGACATTTCGAAGCGACTCCTCGCGGGCGCAGGCCTGCCGGTGGTCGAGGGCCTCGTCCTCGAAGAGCCGCGCGAAGATCCCGCACGGCGCAGCGAATTCGCCGCGAAGGTCGAAGCCGACCTCGGGCTTCCGGTCTTTATCAAGCCCGCCAACTCGGGCTCGTCGATCGGCATTGCCCGGGCCGACGACTCGCGCGAACTCGCCGCCGCCATCGACGACGCCTTCCGCTACGACACGAAGATCGTCGCGGAGAGAGCGGTCGACGCGCGAGAGATCGAAGTGGCGGTGATCGGAAATGGCGAATACCGCGCTTCGCTTCCCGGCGAAATTTACAGCCCGCATCGCTTCTACGACTACGAAGCGAAGTACCTGGCGGTTGAGACCGAGCTGAGGATCCCCGCGGATCTCCCCGAAGAGGTGATCGAGTCGCTGCGCGAGATCGCCTGCCGGGCGTGTGGCGTGCTCGGCGTCGAGGGCATGGCCCGCGTCGACTTCCTGGTGGCACGCGGGAGCGGGGAGATCTTCGTCAACGAACTGAACAGCCTGCCGGGGTTCACACGCGGGTCGATGTTCCCGCAGCTCTTCGAAGCCTCGGGCCTCGCCTTTCCCGCGCTCCTAGACAAGTTGCTCGACCTCGCGCTCGAGCGACACCGGCGTCGTGCGGAACTGCGCACTGCGTCTGGCGCGCGCGCGCCCCGCGGCGCTGCCTGAGCGACCGGGTGGCCCCGTCTCAGTGGTCGTCGGGGGCCGCGGTCTCGGCCGCGGCTTCGCGCTCTAGCGCCTCGCGCTCGCCCTTGCGCTTGGGATCGCGCACCTGCGGCAGCGAGTAGCCCAGCGCCCGCAGCTGCCCCAGGCGCATGGCATCGATCTCGACCGTGGGCATGTTCTCCCAGGGCGTGGCGGCTTCCGCGAGGAAGTTTGCGAGCAACTGCTCCATCTCTTCGACCTTCGCGGCTTCTGTGGGCGCCACGTTCACCCTCTCGCCGGCGTCGCTCTCGTGGTTGAAGAGGGCTTTCATGCCCGAGGGCTCCATGCGGATGAAGCGATAGGGTTCGTCGACGATCGCCACCAGGTCGAGCGCGCCCTCCTCGAGGGGCTGCCCCCAGCGTTTATTCAGCTGCGAGTAGACCGGTCGCGTGGCCAACTCTCCCGCCTGGGACTCGTCGCCCGCAGCCGCCGCTTCGATCAGCGGCAGCAGGGATTGCCCCTCGGCACCGGGCAACGACGGCAACCCCATCAGGTCCAGAATCGTCGGCCAGATGTCGACGTTGGCGACGCGGGTTTCGACTTCGATCCCCGGGTCTAGCCAGAACGGCAGGGCAATGATCAGCGGAACGCTCTGGACCTCGCGGTAAAGGTCTTTCGCGTGACCCTCGACCCCATGCTCGCGAAAGGCCTCGCCGTGGTCCGAAGCGACCACCACGATCGTGCGGTCGGCCATGCCGAGCTCTTCCATCTCTCCCAACAGCGACTCGACGTTGCGATCCACCCAGTGGATGGCGTTGTCGTAGATGTCGGAATACGAGGTCCCAAAGAGCGACGACTCTGCATCGTAGAGATATTGATGGACGTCCATCAGGTGGAGGTAGAGCATGAATCGATCGTGCTGGTGATTGCGCATGAACTCGACCGCCGACTCGGTCGCGTCGAGGTCGTTTCCCCGAATCTGGCGGTTCAAGTTCGACTCGGCCTCGATCTGCGCCGCGCGCCTCCGGGGTTTCGGCGATACGTAGAGGTCGAAGCCCTGGGAGAAGCCGAAATTCGGGCTGACCCAGCCGTTGCGATAGAGCCCGGCGGTCGCGAAACCCTCGTCCCGCAGGATCTCTGCGGGCAGCACCGCCTCCTCGGGGATCCCGTCGGAGAAATGATCGATCCGCGTGCTGCGCGGATACATCCCGGTCCACATCGAGGCCATCGAGGCCTTGGTCCAGCTCGACTGACTCTCGACATTTTCGAAGCGGATGCCGCTCGCCGCCATGCGGTCGAGGGTCGGGCTGGTGTTGCGCGCGTAGCCGTAGGAGCCGAGGCGATCGGAACGCAGGGTATCGATCACCACGAAGATCAGGTTCAGATCTTCTCGACTCGCCAGTTTCCGGATGTCCAGAACGGTCCCCTGGGAGCGCTTCGGGATCTCGATCTCGAACTGGGTGAAGAACACTGCGAGCAGGAGCACGAGCGCCGCCAGGTAGTAGAAGGCGGCGCTGTCCAGCAGCCTACGAATCATCCCACCCCCTCGAAGTTCCCTGGCCGCAGTGGCCACCCGCCAGTCCGGCGCAGGCCATTCTAACGCTTCGCTTCGGGCTCGCCTCGCTGCTGCAGCCGGGTTTCTGCGCGTGCACGCGAAAGCGCGATGATCTTCTGCTCTGGGTGCAGCGCTTCGGCATGCCGCAGATCGGCCACCGCGGCTTCGAGGTTCCCGGCCTCGAGATGCGCCAGCCCGCGGCGATAGACCCCCGGGCCATCGTCCGGGAGCATGCCGAGAAGCCCGTCATAAGCGGCGACGCTGGCCTGCCAGTTACGCGACTGCTCGTAGAGCAGCGCCAGCGAACGCCACGCGTCCACCGTCGGATGACTCGCGAGGCTGCGGCGGAAGGAGTGCTCGGCTCTCGCCGGTTGGCCCCGGGCGGCGTAGAGGCGACCCAGACGCTCGTACGACCGCGGGCCCTCGCGCCCGAGCCAGCCGAGACGTTCGACCGCGACCGCCGCTCGCCGCACATCCCGGCTCGCGATCGCCCGCTCAAGGGCGCCCTCCTCGAAGAGGGCCGCGAGCCCCAGCGCGATGCAGACCGAGCCGACCAGCGCGAGGCTGCGCAGGCCCCAGTGCCGGGAGGACCCCGTCGTCTTTGGATTTTCGCGCTGGGCCCGCAGCAACACCTTCGCGATCCGTCCATCTCGGAGCTTCCAGATGACGCCGTCGAGCACGAAGTGGTGCAGGTTGACGACGGCAGCCACCAGCACCGCCAGCCCGGCTTCGTGCGGCACCGACCCCAGCAGGCTCGGCGCGAAGACCAGTGCCGGGACCGTCCAGACCGCGAACCCCGCCAGGGCGGTACGTCCGAGGTAGCCACCGGTCGAGGGGGCTCGGCCCGAGGTCTTCGCGAAGTAGGTGGTGATCCAGAGGTATTGCACGGCGTGGGCCGACGCGATCCAGAGAAAACCGTAGGCGTCGTAGATCCCCGCCAACCCGGGAACCGAGCCCGGGCCCAGGCCGTAGCGCAGCGCCACCGGCAGCGAGAACCAGAGCGCCTGGGTGACGAGGACCACCGCCGGGGGACCCAGTTGAGCCAGAGAACTGCCACGCCACAGGAGCGACACCGCTGCGATCAGGCTAACGCCGTAAGCCCCTAGGAGTCCCCAAAAGAGGGGAACCGAGACGGCCGCAGGGAGACCCAGGGGAAGCAGTTGGTAGATCGTTCCGGCATAGCTGACGGGCGCGTACTGGCCCGGTCGGTCGAGACCGTGAATCGCCAGGAAGGTCAGCGCGTAGGAGAGAATGAAGGACGCGTAGAGCAAGCGTTTTGCGGTGGGGCTCACCGCGATGCCCCTGCGACGCGCCAGGATCAGGAACACGCCGTAGTTCTGTCCCGTGTAGTGCCAGGGGCTCCAGGTCAGGTAGATCGTCAGCACCAGCGAACCGAAGAACGCGCTCTGCAGGCCTCCGATGAAGGCCATCGCCAGCAGCGTCGTGGCGCCCACTGCGACGAGCGAATAGCGACGGCGATCCTCGGGCAGCTCGTAGACGCGCAAGAGCGTCGCGCCGTAGTGCGGCAGGGAAAAGAGCAGCACCAGCAGCGCTCCGGGAACCCAGAGCGAAATCGCCTCGGCCTGGAAGACCAGGGCCAGGCTGATTGCGATCGAGCCAAGTCCACAGCCAAGAAACAGGTCCGTAGCCGGCCCAAAAAGCCAGCCACTCTGCGGATTCGCCGGTCCCGCTGCCGTTGCCAAGGCCCTGCTCTCTCCCCGCTCTTCAGAAAGACCGTGCGGGCGGCACCCTCGATACCCCCCCGCGAAGCGCCGAGAGAGTCTACCCG
>Ga0209554_1000506_pt1 | contig 33068 bp, 23 predicted proteins | sample MarorgKNORR_S2LV_5_FD_188221 | JGI IMG/M metagenome (GOLD analysis project Ga0209554, IMG submission 188221) | Marine microbial communities from the Southern Atlantic Ocean, analyzing organic carbon cycling - Bottom_A/KNORR_S2/LV (SPAdes) (version 2) | ecosystem: Environmental > Aquatic > Marine... | reverse complement strand
GAGAACGAGATCCGGTAGACCCGGGTCACGATCGGCGCGACGACCTCTCCCGCGTTGAGGTCCTCCATGTTGCTCACCCTGATGACCCCGTACTCGTTCTCGACGGCCACGAGACCGTGGCCCGCCAGGATCGTCCCCAACGCAACATCCCAAGGGGTGTCGATGATTTCAGCGGTCACGAAACCGGCGACGCCAACGCCCTGGACGATCGAATTACCGGAGAACCGGGCGAACGCGAGCAGGACATCCGCGATCGGAGCCTCCGTGAACGTCATCGAGACGCGGGACATCTGGCTTGCGCCCTGCTCTCCTGGCGGCGACGCCTGAGCATGGGCTTGGGCCGGCGCCATGATCGCCAGAAGTGCCAGAGCCGCGAGGACCCGAAGCGTCAGCACACGCGAGCCATCAGTCCCCCGCCGGCACCCCGGAATTCCATATGTCGACGACGACCTTCCAGGACCCGTCTGCTTGTTTCTTCCACGTATGGAAGTCGCGGACCTGATCCCTACCAGGTGGGCCCTCCGCCTGATTGATCGTGATCTCGCCGATCGCGATGGTCCAGCCGATATCCCCTGCTTCCGACACCTCGACCCGGAGTAGCTCGAACTCGAGCTCGACCCCTGCGGTCTCGATGAAGCCGAAGCGGTATCCCTGGACGCCCCCGAGGCCTCGCACCAAATCGGCATTCGGCGGCACCATGAGGGCATCCTCGTCGTAGAGTGCCACCACCGCTGCCGCATCCTTGGAGCTCGCCGCCGCATGATAGGCCTCGGCTGCTGCGCGCAGGGCGGCTTCCTCCGCCGCCATGTCTACCGCGGCACCGCCCGCACCAGTGTCAGCCTGCGGCTGCGCCGAGCAGCCGACGGCGACAAGCAACACGGCCGCAGCAGCACCGATCGAGCGGTGCAAGGTCACCGCGCGCCGATCACCTGACCGCCCATTGGACCACCCGCGGGCGCCGCACCCGCTCATCGGTTCGTCCATACGTTGTCGCTCGGATCGCGGTCCGGGAAGCGTCCATGGGGGTCGAGCGTGATCTGCTCGATGCGGCGGCTGCCGAAGTCCAGCTCGGCCTCGAAGGTCTTGCTGCCGCCGAACCAGACGTCGACCGGCCAGGTCACTATGGCCGTCACGTCATCCACGATCTGGGCGTTGGGCATCGACCGCAGTGCGGGCCCATCGGCGGCGAACTGCACCTCGAGAACCACCGGGGACGGCATCTGCCCGTCCTGATGCACCGTCACGATCGTCTCAGTCCCCTGCACTTCGACGTCCTGAATCGATCCGTCGACGGAGTCGGTCGACCACAGCCAGTAGTACCAGAACCAACTGAGGTCCTGGCCGAGCTCCTCGTTCATGAAGAACACGAAGTCCCACGGCGAGGGGTGCTTGAACGCCCATACGTCCGTGTACTCGCTGATCGCATCTTGAACCGCCTCATCTCCCACGATGCCGCCCAGCATCGAGAGCATGAGGGGCGTCTTGCGGTAGGTCTGGAAACCGTACATCGGGCCGCCGTAGTTCGCCGCCCACATCATGGGTGGCTCGGTCTCGTCGCCGCTGATGTTGCCGTAGCTCTGGCCGCGGCCATCGAGGTTGGGCTCCTCGCCACGCCGATCCGCACCGGACAGGATGTTCATGTACTGGTTGAAGCCCTCATCCATCCAGCCGTACCAGGTCTCGTTCGTGCCGACCATCATCGGCCACCACTGGTGTGCGGCCTCGTGGTCCGCCGCGCCACGGTTGGAGTTGATGACCATCGGGTACTCCATGCCGGCGCTCGGGCCGTCCTGCAGGGTCAGCTGCGGGAACGGGTACGGAGCCCATAGCTCCGAGTAGAACTCGAGCGCATGGCGCGTGATCTCGCCGGCTCCCTCGAACAGGCTGGCCCGCTCCGGCAGGTAGACCATGTGGATCGGGACGGGTCCCTTCCCGGGGATCGTGGCGCGCGTGACCTGCCAGATGAAGTTCTCGGCCGTCGCCCACGCGAAGTCGTTGACCTGGTCTGCCACGAAATGCCACTCCAGGCGATCACCATCGGCGGTGGATCGTCCGGGGCCGACTTCGTCCTCACCGACGATCGTGGTGATGGCGTCCGAGTCGAGCGCACCAGCGAGCCGCTCGCGGGCGGTCGCGGTCAGAACCTCCTCCGGGTTCTGAAGAACGCCGGTCCCGCTCACGATCCACCCGGCCGGCACGTCGATACACACGTCGAAGCGACCGAAGTTGTTGAAGAATTCGGCGGGGCCGAGATACACCGATGTGTCCCACCCTCGCAGGTCATCGAACTTGGCCACGCGTGGGAACCACTGCGTCGGCTGGAACAGGTGGTCCTCCCACCGCTGCGTCATCCTGTGACCGCGGCCCGTGTCGCCACCGGGCAGCTTCGTGTGCCATTCCACCTCGAGCGTGGCGGTCGCGCCTGCCGCGATCGGCGTCGCGAGCGAGATCCTGGCGACCGTCTGATCGAGCCCGGAGGCGGCCAGCCTCGGAGGCCCCTGGTTGCCTCGCCCTCTGCCACGGGGGGCGGCATTGAGATCGACGTTCTGGCTGTCCACGCTGATGCGCGTCACGACCATGCCGTCGGTGGTCTCGGCCGGCACCGACGAGCCGCGAGGGACCGTGGCGCGGAAGAGGTTGTGGTCGAGCCGTAGGACGATCTGGGTCATCTCGTTCGGAGAAGTGTTGTGAACCTCGATCGTCTCACTTCCGGTGATCGTCTGCGTGCCGGGGGCCAGGCTCGCCTCGATCGTGTAGTCGGTGCCAAGCTGCCAGTAGTCTGGCCCCGGTCGGCCCGTGAAGTCGCGCGTCCCGGCGTCGAACGCTCGACGGATCGCGTTGGTGAGCGGCACGTCCCGGCGTATCGCCCGGTCCGGAGCGGCGGTCGGTGCGGCCTGAGCACGCATCGCGGCTTCGCGTCGAACCGCCTGAGCGTCGACAGAAGCGGGTTGTAGAGCGACGAAACCGAGGAGGGTCACACAGAAAGCGATTCGGGCATTCACAGGAGATCTCCGACCTCGACGAGCGTCGTCGGTGTGGTGGCGGGGAGGAGCGATTCTCACGCTACGGCTCGCGAGTGGAATGTCAAACGCTGCACGGCGCTCTTCGTTCCTCTTCGCCGGAGGGTGCGGCCACGTCGATCTGTGGCGCTCACGACTCCGACGAGGCATGATCGGGCCCCGGGTTCCACCATACTCCGAATCAAAGGGGTCGAGGTTGAACGGGAGGCCCGCGTGAAACACGCTCAATCCAGCTTCGAGACGGCTTCGGACGCCGACCTCATTCGTCAGGCTCGAGCAGTACCTGAGCGAGGCCCAGCTCCATCCGCACGTGAAGAAAGTTCTGAGCGTCGGGCGGCTTCGCTGGTTCAAGTACTTCCACTTACGGTTCGAGGAGTGGCAACGTAAGGCGCTCATCGTCGCCGGAGCGGCCTTCGCGATCCCGGCGCTGGCCTTCAGCGCATGGTTGGCGGTGCCGCGAGGAATCACGATGCCCCTCGAGGTGGTCCTCGCCCTCCCTCTCATCTTCGTCGTGCTTGCAGTCGTCGTCGTCTCCAGCGCCCACCTGCGTGATCGTGTACCGAACGTCTTGATCGACCTGGTCGCGGGCTCCGCGGGTTGGCTCAGCGCGATCCTGTTTCTGCGTCTGATCACGGTCCGGCAGCTGGATCTCGGCTCCGTCGAGCGACTGGCCAAGAAGGACTAGGCCCGGGCCGCGTCAGTACAGACGTGTCTTGTCCAGCACGTTCTGCATGTCCTCTACTCGACCGTCCAGGTAGCAGCGGAGGTTGTGGCAGAAGATCTCGGTGATCTTGCGGTTCTCGCTCGCTACGGTGCTCGATGAGTGAGCGCTCACGATGACGTTCGGCATGTCCCACAGCGGGCTGCCCGATGGCAACGGCTCGACCGCGAAGACGTCGAGGCCGGCGAAGGCGACCTGACCACTCCGGAGCGCATCGATCAACGCGGCCTCGTCGACCACCTGGCCGCGCGCGACGTTGACGAGCACTGCGCCGGGCTTGAGGGCTTCGAAGGCTTCCCGCCCGATGAGTCCCTCCGTGTCCGGCGTGTGAGGTATGGCCAAGACGAGCGCATCTGTCTCTCCGAGCATGTCATGCATCCGGTCGCTCGCGAAGAGCTCGTCGACGCCGATCTCGTCGGCCGTGCGCTCGGAGCCGGGGCTGGCCAATGCCACCACCCGCATGCCGAACGCGCGTCCGACAGCCGCGACCCGCCGTCCCACGGATCCGACGCCGATGACGGCGAGGGTCTTTCCCTCGAGCTCGTCACCACAGAAACGCTCCCAGTGATGTGCCGCCTGCTCGGCGCGCATATGGTCCTGCCGCTTCGCGTGACTGAGGAGCGTCAGGAAGGTGAACTCGGCAAGCGGGCCCGCGTGCACGCCACTCGCGGTGGTGATGAGGACGTCCGAGTCGACGAGGCCCAGCGCCTTCACCCGCTGGCCGACGCCGGCGCTCGTCGTCTGGATCCACCGGACGTCGGGGGCGTGTGCCAGTCCTTCACTGCCGTCGGCCGCGATGGACGGAAAGTCCCACAGGATGTGTGCCCGAGCGAGATGCGTCAGCCATCGGTCCTCCTGCTCCGAGGTCCGCGCGAAGCCGTCGATACCTTTGTGGTCGGCGGTGTAGCGGAGGGGTGGGAGGAGCTCCGCATCGTATACGACCTCCAGCCGATCGGGCGCGAGTGACCCGATCGTCGCTACATGCTCGGGCTCCAGCGGCGTCGCGATGAATACGACGAGAGATCGGCTGTCGGCTGACGAGCTGTCGTTCACGATCTTTCTCCGGATCGAAGTCCTCTCCGGGAAGCAGAGTCGTACCTGCCGACGTCCGACGCGACCCCCCTTGGGCTGCGATCGCTCAGCGATCAGTCACGTCTTGACTGGGAGCATGAATGCTAAAATATTAGCGGCATGCTAATAAACTAGCACCTACGATTGGGAGGGTGGTGTGGCCAGGAGCTCACGGGATGAACTCAGTCGACGAGAGCGGCAGATCATGGACGCGATCTACCGACAGGGCTCGGCCAGCGTCGCCGAAGTGCGGGAAGAGATCGCCGACCCACCGAGCTACTCGACGGTCCGGGCACTCCTCGGGGTTCTCACCGACAAGGGTCACCTCACGTACTCGACTGATGGCCCCCGATACGTCTATCGCCCGACGACACCGCGCGAAGAGGCCCAGACCTCGGCGCTCAATCGGGTACTTCGCACCTTTTTCGACAGCTCGCCGACGCAGGCCCTGACCGCCCTGATCGACCTCTCGGCGGCCGACATGACCGATGAAGAGCTAGACCAACTAGAAACACTGATCCAGGATGCCCGGAGGCAGGGACGATGATGACGACGATGACGTTGGTGGCCCTTCGGGGTGCGGGGATTCTGATCGGTGGCCTCTTGGCGAGTGTGCTGCTCAGTCGGGCCTCGGCGTCGGTCCGCCATTGGTGCTGGAGGCCTTCCTCGACGCCGGGAATCTGTCGGACGGGGATGTGTCCCAGTTGCTCGGGATGAGCCACACGCTCGAGTCCGACCACCAGCTCGCAACTCTCCTCGAGCGGATCGCGCGCGAGTACTCGCTCAGCGGCTCGCAGATTACGGCATATCTCGAGGCAGCGTCTACGATCGAGAGTAACCATCAGCTCGAAATGACTGCCAGAACCATCATCGAGAGAGCAGACTTCACCGGAGAGCAGTTGGACCTCGTCCTGGCCATGGCCGACGGCGTCGGTTCGGACCACCAGAAGGCGATGATCCTTCAGGCCGTGATCGACAGGCGAGACCTCACGGCTGGCGAGGTGGACCGCGTCCTCCGGGTCTCCGAAGGACTCGAGTCCGACCACCAGCTGTCGGCTACGCTCATGCTCCTGGCGACCGAGCAGGATTTGTCCGGATCAGGCGTGTCGGGAGTCATCGAGACGGCCAGCCGGATCGAGTCGGATCACAACCTCGCATCCGTGCTGGTGACGCTCGCGGACCGGTACGAGATCGAAGGCACAGCGAGGGCGAGGTACCGCGAGCTGGCCGACGGCATGGGGTCACATCAGCGTAGCCAAGTGCTAGCGGCTATCGTACGATAGCGTCGGCCCCGGCGGCTATGCGCGGGGGCTCGGGAACTCAGAACGGGTAGTGGTGATCCAGTAGGTAGGCCCGAACCCGTTCGGGTGCCACTCAATACGTGTGTGGAGCTTTCGTGACCCCGTCGTCGATACATGCCAGTCCCGCCGAGCGGCTGTCCGGCATACTGCCGGACGCCGAGATTGCGGCGCTCGAGCCTCTGATTGAAGAGATCGACGCGCTCAAGGATGAGCGGCGCGCGGTGATTCTGGCTCACAACTATATGACGCCGGATATCTATCACGGCGTCGCCGACATCACGGGGGACTCTCTCGCGCTGGCGCGCATGGCCGCGGAAGTCGAGGCCGACGTGATCGTAATGGGCGGCGTGCATTTCATGGCAGAGACCGCCAAGATGGTCAACGAGGACCGGACGATCCTCATCCCCGACCTGGACGCCGGCTGCTCGCTGGCGGAGTCGATAACCGGAGCGGATGTCCGCCTTCTCCGGGAGCGTTACCCGGGCGTCCCTGTCGTCACGTACGTCAACACGACCGCGGACGTGAAGGCCGAGTCGGACATCTGCTGCACCTCGGGCAACGCGGTCGAGGTCGTGGAGTCGCTCGGTGTCGACCGCGTCATCTTCCTCCCCGATCAATATCTCGGGAAGTGGGTCGCGTCGAACACCGACGTGGAGATCATCATCTCTGAGGGCTCGTGCATGGTCCACGAGCGCTTCACCGGTGCGCAGCTGCGGGAGTACCGGGCGCTGTACGCGAATCTGCAGATCATCGCGCACCCGGAATGCCCGCCCGACGTGCTCGAGGAGGCCGACTTCGTGGGCTCCACGGCGGGGATGATCGGATGGCTTCGGCGGGAACAACCGCCGCGCGTGGTCATGGTCACCGAGTGCTCGATGAGCGCCAACGTGGCCGGCGAGTCGCCCGACACGGAATTCATCCGCCCGTGCAACCTGTGCCCTCACATGAAGCGCATCACGCTCGCCGGCATCAGGGACAGCCTCCGCGACCTGAAGCATGAGGTCGTGCTCGCACCGGAGATCGCAGCTAGGGCCCGCATTGCCGTGGAGCGCATGCTCGCCGTGGGGGCGTGACGTCGGAGGAGTCGGACAGAATACTGCGGGCGGCGCTCGAGGAGGATCTCGCCGAAGCGGGTGACATCACTTCTCAGGCCACGGTAGAGGCGGAAGCCGTGGCCAGCGCCATCGTCGTCGCGCGTTCTCCCGGCTGCATCGCGGGCATCGACCTGGCACTGCGCGTCTTCCAGATCGTAGACGACGGCTTGGCGATCGAGGCATCCGTGGACGACGGGGCCGTCGTGCCGGCCGGCGCCCGCCTTGGCCGTGTCACCGGACGCGCTCGCTCCTTGCTGGCAGCCGAGAGGGTCGCCTTGAACTTCCTGGCCCACCTCTCAGGCGTCGCGACCGCCACCCGTGCGCTCGTGGACCGTGTCGAGGGCACGGGCGCGACGATCATGGAGACGCGCAAGACCACCCCAGGCCTACGCGTGCTGGAAAAGATGGCCGTCAGGGCGGGAGGAGGTCGGAACCATCGGCTCGGGCTCTTCGACGCAGTGCTGATCAAGGACAACCACATCGCCGCCGTCGGATCGGTCGGAGAAGCGGTGCGGAAGGCGCGGGCCCACGTAGGTGACGACATTCGCGTTGAGGTCGAGATCGATCGGATCGATCAGCTCGAGGATGCCATTACGGCGGGCGCCGACATCGTCATGCTCGACAACATGGCGCCGGACGAGCTGCGCGCCGCCGTACAGCTCATCGACGGTCGTTGTCTCACCGAGGCGTCAGGGCGCATCACTCTGGAGACCGTCCGAGCCGTAGCGGAGACCGGAGTGGACATGATCTCGGTGGGATGGATCACGCACTCCGCGCCCGCCCTCGACGTGGCGTTGGACTTCGAGGCATAGGGCTCTACGAAGACCACGCCGAGGGCGTCACAAGCGGGACCATCCAATCCTCTCTTCTCTAGCAGGGCCTAGCGGCCACCGGGCTCGTCCGCGAGTAGCTCGAGCGAGCGGGCTCGATCCACAAGGGTGAGGAACTCGGCCCTATAACCTTCCGCGTCCTCGCCGAGCGCACCCCTCGCGAGACGCGCTACGTCGTCGAGCGTGAAGTCCTGGCAGTGCTCGGAGCCCCGGAGCAGCATGCCCCAAGCTGCGACTGATGCGGCGAAGCGGAAGTCGTCGGACGTCTCCCATTCGATCGACCCGACCGCTCGGGTGACGAGCTTGCTCGCGGACCCTCCGGGCTCCTGGTAGCGGAGCTTCACGAACAGCAGCTCCTCACTCTCCACCAGGTCCGGCCGGATCGGATTCCGTTGATAGCGCAGGTCATCCACGTCCTGGATCAGCACGGGGCTGTCCACGCCCACCGGAACGATCTCGTAGAGCGCGATGACCGAATGACCCGCTCCGAGCTCCCCCGCGTCCTTGGTGTCGTCGTTGAAGTCTTCGTTGGCCAGCAGCCGGTTCTCGTAGCCGATCAGTCGATACGCAGCGACCCGAGCCGGGTTGAACTCGACCTGGATCTTCACGTCCTGAGCGACGGTAACCAGCGTGCCGCCCATCTCGGTCACGAGCACCTTCCTCGCCTCGAGCTGACTGTCGATGTACGCGTAATTCCCGTTCCCGTGATCGGCGATCTGCTCCATCTTGGCGTCCTGCAGGTTGCCGGTGCCGAAGCCGAGGACGCTCAGGTATGTGCCCTGTTCGCGTTTTTCCTCGATGAGGCGGACCATCTCCGAGTCGCTCGAAGCGCCCACGTTGAAGTCGCCGTCGGTAGCGAGGATCACACGGTTGTTTCCGTCCTCGATGAAGTTCTCGGCAGCCACCGCGTAGGCGAGGCTGATGCCAGCGCCTCCCGCGGTCGAACCCCCTGCCCGCAGCTGCTCGAGCGCGTCGAGGATCGTCTCCTTTTCACTCCCGGGCGTGGATGGCAACACCAGACCGGCCGCACCGGCGTAGACGACAATCGCCACCCGGTCTCGCGGGCGGAGCTCGTCGACCAGCATGCTGAACGCTTGCTTCAGGAGCGGAAGCTTGTCGGGCCGGTTCATCGAGCCGGACACATCGAGCAGAAAGACCAGATTGTTCGCCGGTGCTTCGGCCAAATCGATGGCGCGCGCCTTCACCGCGATGCGCACGAGATAGTGCAATGGCTGCCAGGGGGCGGGGGCAATCTCAGGGCTCACGAAGAGCGGCACATCGTCACCCATCGCCGGGGCCGGATCGGAATACGTGAAGTAGTTGATCAACTCCTCTATGCGCACCGCGTCGATCGGCGGCCGTTTCCCGTCTCGAATGAAGCGTCGGACGTTCGAGTAGGACGCTCGGTCCACATCGATCGAGAACGTCGAGAGTGGGTTGTCGACGACACCCACGAAGCCGTTCTCTGTGATGTGGGCGTAGGACTCGCGGTCGGCCGCGATTCGATTTGCCTCAGCGGCGGCGCGGGAGGCGGCCTGGAAGCCGCCGCGGGTCGCATCCATGGAGGCCTCACGGCGGCGCGCCCTGCCTTGCACGGCCTCCACGGCTAACCCGTCGAGGTTGAGAACCTGTACCGTCAGCGCGAAGTCGAGCGTGTTCGCCCCCGCGGCGAGCGTCACGCGGGCCTGGGTGGCCGCATATCCAATGCAGGTCACGTTCACAGCGACCTCCCGTCCGATCCATCCGTCGTCAAGCAGAAGGACGTACTCGCCGGAGGCACTGGTCAGCGTTCCCAGCGAAGTCCCCTCGATATGGACCTGCGCGGCCTGCACTGCCGACCCGTTCGAAGCGTCTGTGACCTGACCGACGATGCTGACCGCCACGTCGGAGGACACCACACTCCTCGCGACGGCCTCGGGCCGCGCCGCGATGAGCGTTACAGCGCCCACGAGTGCAAGTAGTGACCGGTTCATGGTACCTCCTCGGTTACGGCGACCTGTGTGAGACGCGGTCTGCGCTCGGGTCTGCCCCTCTTATCGGATGACGACCACGCTGGCGGTGTCTTGCACAAAGCCTGCCACCGCACGTCTGACGTGGGGGGGGGGCGATTTCTCTTCCGCGGCACAGGGGATATGATGCCCGGGGGTGACCCGAGCCCGGCTCGACGTCGCTCCGCCGGCACAATGAGGAGGCCCCATGAGAAGAAGCGCCGCATCAGCCCCGCCCGCATCACTACTGCTCGCATCAGTCGCGCTCACATGCCTCGCGCTTGCTGCGGTCAGTGCCCAGCCGGCCGAAGCTCAGGCCTCGTCCGACGCGGTCGCGCGCCTCTCACTCGCAGGGCCAGCGAAGCGGTTCTGCTCGGGGATCTGGGTATCTGAGCGTGATCGGCGGGAGGCGCTCTACAACAGCGTGCTACTCGGGGACCGGTTGGTGCGTGAGTACGAAAGCGGCGCCCTAGGGTTCGAGATCGACGACGAAGGCCGGATCGTCACAGCGACCCGGGGCGGCGTGTCCGCGAGGGCTCGTCACTTCGGTGACCAGGGCTGCGTGATCCTTCGCCCGGAGACGGACAACACGATGTTCACTCCGACGGATGTGGTCAGCAGCCTGCCTGAGGCGGCCTCGACACCTTGGCCGATGGGAGACGCGCTGCCGGACGACCCGCTCCCGGACGAGGTCGACGCCGACCTCTTGGACGAGGCGGCGCGGGTCTTCTTCTCGAACGATCTGGACCGGCGCGCGGCGTTCATCGTCGTCCACCAGGGAAGGATCGTGAAGGAGGCATACGGCTCGGGCGCTCACGCCGACATGCAGCTAGAGAGCTGGTCGATGGGCAAGAGCATGACGGCCACCTTCATCGGTCGTCTCATCCAGATGGAGCTGCTCGACCTGTGGCAGCCCGCCCCGGTCCCACGCTGGCAGAACACGCCGGACGACCCGCGCGCCGAGATCCGCATCGCCGACCTCCTGCGCATGTCGAGCGGCATCAGGTTCAGCCGGAACGGGACGCCCGAGCAGATGGCCGCGTCGTACATCCCCGGGCAAGACGATCACATGCTCGGCTACTCGGCCCCGATCGACATCTTCCAGCTCGCCACGAGCCGGGACCTCGAGTATCCGCCGAACACAGTGGGCCGATACCGGAACTCCGATCCGTGGACGCTGGGCTACATCGTGCGCCGCACGGTCGAAAACGAGCTCGAGGAGGAGTACCTCACGTGGCCCCAGCGTGCGCTCTGGGACAAGATCGGCATCCGACGCTTCATTGCCGAAACCGACATCTATGGAAACTTCATCCTCACCGGTTACAACTACGGAACGGCCCGTGACTGGGCGCGCCTCGGGATGCTCTACCTACAACGGGGCATGTGGAACGGAGAGCGACTCCTGACCGAAGATTTCGTGGACTTCGTCAGGATTCCTGCGCCCGCCTGGGAGAACCGTGAGTACGGTGGCCTCTTCTGGCTGAACCCGGCGGACGAGAACGGCCGAGGGAGCCGCGTCCCAACGCTTCCCATCGACGCCTACAACGCGGCAGGCGCCGGCGATCAGTACACCTACGTGATCCCGTCGAAGGAGCTCGTCATCGTCGTGATGAGTCACCGGGCGGGCGCCAACTTGGCCCCCGACCGGCGCACTCGGGAGCACGAGGCGCTCGGTTTGGCGGTGAGGGCGGTGGATCCGAATTGGAGCGGGCGCTAGCCGCCGGAGCCCAGATCGATGCGCGACTAGGACCCGTTCCTAATTGCGCCCCGGGTCCGGCAACACCTGTAGCGTCCGGTTGTAGTCCTGACCGTCGATGGTGAGCGTGAGCGCATAGGCGCCCGTCCCGACTCGGGGCAGCGCGTTTCCACGGCCTCGGCCTCCTCGGCCTCCACGGCCCCCGCGGCCTTCGCCTGCACTCGCGCGCGCCGAGACCTCCTCCTCGGTGCGGTCGCGGCGCAGGTCCCAAATCACCCGATGTAGGCCTGCCGACGTTGCATCTGCTACTAAGGAATCGCCCTCGAGCGTGCGGATGAGGTCGTTCTGCGCCGTGCGCACGGTCAGCGTGACCTCGTCGGCATCGTCCTCCAACGCGTAGTAGATCACCGCGCCGTCCACATGGTTCTCGGCGTAGAAGCGGTCGTGTCCGTACAGGTCGCCTCGCCGCACCTCGCGCGGACCCCACAGGATGGCTGGAGCCGGGTCGAACAGATGAGTCGTGTGTGACGCGGCGTCGGTCATCTGGCGTAGATGCGTCACGTCGAGGATCCACAGGCCGCGACCGTGCGTGGCCGCGACGATCTCGCCGGCGGTCGGGTGGATCGCGACCTCCTGCACCGAGTTGGTCGGCATGTTCGAATTGATCTTCGTCCATGTCGTGCCGCGATCGATCGAAGCGAACATCCCGAACTCCGTGCCGGCGTACAAAAGGTTCTCCTCGTGAATGTCTTCGCGTATGACCCGCGTCGAACCCATGGTGGGCAGCGTCCCGTTCAGCGACCTCCACGTCTCGCCGAAGTCCTCACTGACGTATGCGTAGGGCGCCTCGTCGTTGGACCGGTGTCCGTCGAACGCGACGTAGACGCGGCCTTCTGAGAAGTGACTGGGGTCGATCGTGTCGACGAAGCGGAGTCCAGGCAGACCGACGTTCTCGTCGATGCGGGTCCACTGCTCTCCGCCGTCCCGCGTCACCCACATGGCGCCATCCGTGTAGCCGACGTAAAGGACCTCGGGGTTCATCGGGGATTGGGTGACCATCGTCGCGGTCCCCTCGTCCGACACGGACATGTCGAGCGATATCGGGAACGGATCCTCTCCACGATTCAGCGACCGATACACGCGCTTGCCGGCGGTAAAGAAGGTGCGGGAGTTGTGCGGGGACAACAGAATCGGCCCCTCCCAGCTCCAGCGCTCATCGTCGGCCTCGGGACGGATGTTCACCGTCTCGCCAGTCGTAATGTCCATCCGACGCAGGTTCGTGTTCTGCGTCTCGTAGTAGAGCGTCGTCGGGTCGTCCGGATCCACCGCACACACGAAGCCGTCCGCGCCGCTGATCATGAGCCAGTCGACGTTCCCAGCGCCTCGATTCCCGCGCATCCCGCTAGGAGCGCCCCAGTTGCCATTGTCTTGCAGCCCCGTGTACACCCAGTACAGCCGCTCCGGGCTCAAGCACACCGAATACGACTGTGCGATGGGCAGCCCCCCTATGAAGTCCCAGCTGTCGCCGTAGTCGTACGACTGAAACAGGCCGCCATCGTTTCCGAGAATGAGGTGCGCGCCGTTCGTAGGATCGATCCACAGCTCGTGGCTGTCTTCGTGAACGCCGGTGGCCAGATCCTGCGTCATCGTCGCCCCGCCATCGGTTGAACGGTGCGAACGCGTGGCCATCGTGTAGATCCGCTGGTCATCAGAAGGATCGACGCGGATCTGGCTGTAGTACATGGGCCGCACGGCGATATCGCTGACCTTGGTCCAGCTCTCGCCCGCGTCCTCCGAACGGTAGATGCCGTTGCTGCCATCTTCGATGCGTGACCCGCCTGTCTGCAGGTACACGATGTCGGGGTTGTTCCGATGGTACGAGATGCCGGTTCGCCCCATGTCGCCCTCGGGCAGCCCTTCCGTCACTTCATACCAGTTGTCACCCCCGTCGACCGTCTTGTAGATGCCGCTCTCGGGCCCGCTGCTGATCATGGGCTCACCACCCTCGAAGGCGTCCCGGCGACGTTGATACGCTGCCGCCAGAAGCTCGTCGGGGTTGCCAGGATTCATCTGCAGCTCGATGAAGCCCGTGTCGTCGCTGACGTGGAGGACCTTCTCCCACGAGTCACCGCCGTCGGTCGTCCTGTAGACGCCTCTTTCTGCGTTCGGACCCCACAGTCGTCCGAGGGCGCCGACAAGCAGGACGTCTGGATCGGTCGGATGCGTGGCGATTCGACCGATCTGGAACGTCTCGCGCAGCCCCATGTTGGTCCACGTCTCGCCACCGTCCGTCGACTTGTAGACGCCGTCGCCCCAGGACACCGAGTTCCGCGGGTTGTTCTCACCCGTGCCTACCCAAACGATGTCCGGATTGGGCTGGAACACCGCGATGTCCCCGATGGAGATCGTGTTCTCCTGCTGGAAGAGTGGGTCGAACGTGACGCCGTTATTGATCGTCTTCCAGACGCCGCCCCCTGACGTGCCCAGGAACCACACGCTGGGGTCGCTTTCGACGACATCGATGCTCAGGATGCGCCCGCCTGCTGCGGCCGGACCCACCGAACGCCAATGAAGCCCCGCCACCCACGACGCGTCCATGGCGAGCTGCGGGGCCATGCTCGACTGCTGCGCGGTGGCCCACTCCGGGGCGGCGAGCAGCGTAAACAAGGCGATCGCGAGGGTCGTGCGAACGATCTTGGCCAATGCCATCATGACTCGGTCTCCATGGGGTCCGGGAGCATGATACGAGGGGCCTCGTCGGCTGTCGACGCCCCCAGGTGGCGTCTAGATTGCCCGCCCGTGTGGGTTCGCTGCGACCCCACGCCTGATCCAACAGAGTACTGGTGGTCGGGGCCAAGGGCCTGATCGGCGTCGCACAACGCCTGAGCGGGAACCGGGTGCACCTCGACCATGAGGCCATCGGCCCCCACCGCGGCGGCCGCCAACGCGAGCGGGATCACGAGTTCCCGCCGGCCAGCTGCGTGAGACGGATCCACGATGACGGGCAAGTGCGTGAGTTCCTTGAGGACGGGCACGGACGAAACGTCCAACGTGGCGCGAGTCGCCACCTCGAACGTCCGGATGCCTCGCTCACACAGAACGACCTGGTGGTTTCCGCCGGCGAGGATGTATTCGGCAGCCTGTAGAAGCTCACGGACCGTCGCGCTCAGTCCTCGCTTGAGAAGAACGGGCGTGCGAAGCCGCCCTATCGCCTTGAGCAGCTCGAAGTTTTGCATGTTGCGGGCGCCCACCTGAACCATGTCCGCCGATTCCGCCACCAACTCCACGTCCTCGACCCTCAGACACTCCGTCACCACCGGTAGGCCGACCGAGCGCCCCGCTTCGGCCAACAGGTCGAGTCCTTCCGTTCCCAGCCCCTGGAAAGAGTATGGTGAGCTTCGGGGCTTGAACGCCCCTCCGCGAAGGATCCCGGCCCCGGCCTGGGCCGCCATCTCAGCGGCGGTCATGATTTGATCTCGACTCTCCACGGCACACGGCCCGAGTATGAGCGCGAAGCGATCACCTCCGATTTCAGTCGCCCCGACCCTGACGACCGTTCGCCTGCCGCTCTCCGGCAGGCTCGTCAGCAGGGACGCATCCCCGGAAGGGGTCGGCACCGGGCACTCCTCGGGAGCCTCGACTGCCGCCGTCAGTGGTCGAGGCGGGAGCGCAACGGCGGGCTCTGCACCGGTTCTGCACGGATAACATCCGAGCACCCTCAGGCTCCCGGTGAATTCCCGTATCGAGTCGAGGGCCTCGCGGACACGGTCATCCTGCACGTTGCCCTCGATGTCGACGTAGAACAGATACTCCCACGGTCGCTCTGGCAGAGGCCGGCTCTCGAGCTTGGAGAGGTTCAGGCCCTGCCGCGCGAATACCTGCAGGCAATCAGCGAGCGCTCCGCGTTCGTGGTTGACGGTGAGGAGGAGTGACGTCTTCGCTGGGAGCCGGGGGTCCACTGCCTCGGCCATCCGCGAAAGAAGCACAAACCTGGTCCGATTGTCCTCGTGATCCGAGACCTGACTCGTCGCGATATCCAGCCCCGCCAGAGCCGCCGCCTCGGGGGAGCAAACCGCCCCGACCTGGCGGTCTCCAGATTCGGCTACCGATGAAGCGGCGGCAGCGGAGTCATACCAGGTTTCGGCCTGCACGCCTACGAGGCCCCGGAGGAATCCCTGGCACTCCTGCAGCGCCTGGGAATCAGATCGCACGACACGAAGTTGCTCCGGAGCGGCACCTGGTAGCAGGGCGAGACAATGTGTGATCGGTAGCACCTCTTCGTCCACGAGATGCACCTCTCGGTGCGCGATCTCCCGATAGACGTCGTGCATGCTCCCCGAGACGGTGTTCTCGATGGGGAGGAGGACGTAGTCCACATCCCCTCCTTCAAGGGCGTCGAAAGCCCCGGAAAGGGTCTCGAATCCGGTGCTGTCCGCTGGACCGCCCATCCTGGAGTGCAGGAGCTTCTCAGCGGCGAGGGCCGAGTGGGAGCCGGCTCCTCCCCGGTACCCTACGCGGACACGAGAACCCGCCACCCCGGACCCGGGGCGCAGGTGCCGCTCCTGATCCCTTCGGGAATGCGACAGGATCTCCCTGAGGACCCGCCCTAGAAAGAAACTCGGCAGTCCCGCCTTTTCCCCCTCCACCGCCCAGAACTCGAAGAGCTCGTGCTCCCGTCGCGGGTCATAGAGCGGTATGTCCTGGTTCGTGCCCTTGTGGGCGCCGATCTCCTTGATCGTTTTCATGCGCCGACCGAGTAGAGCGACAAGCTCCTTGTCGATCTCGTCAATGTTCGCGCGCGCGTCGTTCAGCGGAGTCACGGGGCATCGCTCCTAAAGTCGAAATACGTCGTAAAAAAGGAGAGGCCCCGCCGATCGAATCGGCGGGGCCTCGTGTTCTTCGGTCTTAAAACTCTAGGAACAGTCGCGCACCCCACCGTCGATGACGGTCCGCATAAATGAAAACGCGAAAGGCAGGGTGATGACTCTCAAGATCTTCCTCGGGTTTGCAACGGCTAGCTGCCGCTGTTTTGATCGGTGAAGGGTCGGGCGTCTGGCGCCGCGGCGCGGCTACCGAATACGTTACGAAACTGAATCAGTCTGATGCGCCACCAGCACTGGAGGCTACTATGCTCCGCGCCACATCCCGACTCGCCGTTGCCCTCGCTCTCATCATCCCCGCCACGATCGAGGCGCAGACCATCGCGTCGGATGAAGGCGTCGTCGAGGCACTCGAGGTAGCGCGCATCTGGCTCGACGCACAGGTGGACTACGAGCGCCTGCCCGCGATCTCGGCTGCGATCGTCCACGATCAGGAGTTGGTCTGGAGCGGTGCCGTGGGGATGGCCGACATCGGGGACGGCCGCGCCGCGGCGTCGAACACGCTCTACTCCATATGCTCGATCTCGAAGCTCTTCACGAGCATCGGCATCATGCAGCTGCGAGACCGGGGCCTGCTCGACCTGCGCGATCCGGTGTCCACGCACCTGCCTTTCTACGACTTGGCGCAGAAGTTCCCGGAGTCCACCCCGGTGACAGTCGAGGGCCTGCTGACGCACTCCGCCGGGCTGCCACGCGAGGCCGACTACCCCTATTGGAGTGGTCCGGACTTCGCGTTCCCTACCAAAGACGAGGTCATCGCGCGCCTGAACGGCCAGGAGACGCTCCATCCGTCGCGCACCCAATACCAGTACTCGAACCTGGGCCTGTCCCTGGCGGGTTACATCATCGAGGAGATCACTGGCCAGTCGTACCACGACTACGTTCGCGAGCATATCCTCGACCCGCTCGGGATGGCGGATACGTACAGTGACATGCCGGTTCAGCACGTGGGTGGGCAGCTGGCGACCGGATACGGCGGCCTCACCCGGGAGGGTGTGCGCAACGCAGCGGACTTCTTCGAGGCCCGCGGCATCGCCCCGGCGGCCGGCTATGCTTCCACGGTCGACGACCTGGCCAAGTTCGCTATGTGGCAATTCCGCCTGCGCGGCGACCGTGAGGAGATACTTCACGCTTATACGCTCGCGGAGATGCAACGCGTGCACTTCGCAACGCCGGGCTCCAACAGCCTGAGGGGCCTCGGCTTTTCGGTGTCCGCGCGCGACGACGACACGTTCGTGGGCCACGGCGGAAGCTGTCCCGGCTTTCGGACCACGTTCTCGATGCAGAACGAGGACAAGATCGCGACGATCGCCTTCGTGAATGCGACGGCCAACGCAGGGAAGTACGCGAACGGCGTCTACGACCTCGTCGCCGACGCGATCACCGATGCGGTGGCCTCGCGAGCCGCTGTGACCGACGACGGCCACGGCGAAGACGGCGGGGAAAATGGAAACGAGGGTAACGGGAGTAACGACCGCGGGTCCGACATGCAGGAGGTGGACTTCGCGCGCTACGTCGGCACGTACACCGGTGGTCTCGGAGGCAACGAGTCCGTCATCGTAAACTGGAAGGGCAGCATCGCGCTGCTCAGCCTGCCGACCGACGACCCCCGAGGGTCCCTGGGCGTGCTCCGCCACGTCGAGGGGGACACGTTCCGTCGAGTAGACCGCGATGGAGAGCTGGGCACCGAGGTGATATTCGAGACCGATGCCGAAGGCCGCGTGACCCGCATGCTGACACCCCCGAACTTCCGGACGCGCGTGCGTTGAACGTTCGCGGCGGGTGCTCGCCTACATCATCGGGCGTGCACCCGCATAGAACATCGCGTTGAAGATCATTCGGAACGTGCCCACGGGCTGACCACGCCATTGCGGCTGAAATCCGATGAGGATCACGTGACCCTCGCCGAGATTTGCGTCCAACGCCGCCGCGCGCCCGCGCATGTACTCCTCACCGGTCAGGAAGCCGGAGCGGAGGACCGCTCCGTCCGTCGGGTAACGCGCGAGGACGCTACCGTCGAAGTCGTCCGGGAGCGCGAACACGGGGCTTCTGTTCACCACGACATCGGTCCTGGCCGGCATTCCCGACGTGACCGGATGGGACGTGTCGATGTCCGCCGCCATGATCGAGATCCCGGCGAAGTACTCATCGCGCGGCAAACCGGCCACGACGTTCTCGACCGGCAACCCCAAGGCTTCGATCGCAGACGTAGCACCAGCGTTCCAGAACAGCGCGGTGCCGCCCGCACGCACGAACTCTTCGACCCGCGGAGCGGGGTCCTTTTCAGGCGAAATGTCACCACCACCGCCGCCTCCGCCCCCACCTCGACCGCCGCGTCCCCCTCCTCTGCCAAGGCGCTGTGATCCGAAGACGATCACGTCGAACCGTGACGCCAGATCGCCCTCGAGCAGCTCCTCGGGCGTGATGAGCGTGTAGTTGAACTCGAACGTGTCGAACAACCAGGTCGTCCAACCCAGATCCATGTCGCTCCGCGATCCCTGGTACAGCCCGATGCGCGTGGGGACCTCGACCGCTCCAGGGACCTCGGCGACCGCTTCGGCTCGGACCCAGAGCTCCTCCGCCCATGCGTCTAGCTGCCCCCGATCCACGCCGGACACGACGTAGCGACCGGCACCGAAGTCCTCGCTCTGTCCCACTCGCGCGGACGCCCGTGAGGTCGGATCGAAGCGTACCTGACCCCCAGCCCTGATCGCACGATTCATGAGCCGGAAGGACTGGTTCTGAGAGGGATCGAGCAGCACCTGATCGCCGCTCCCCCGAATTCCGCCGTCCGCCGGGACGATGCCCGCGGTCTGCGCGTCGGTTTCGAAGCCGGCATCCGGCGTCGCATCCCAGTCCAATGCGTCACCCTCGATGGAGCTGAGCGCCGCCCGGAACTGATCCGAGAGCGGCGTCTGGGCAGCGTCGACCTGCACGCCCATTTGGAACGGCAACGTCCATCCGCCCGCGTCATAGGGTGTGTCGTCTCCCAGGTCTGGATACACCTGGACCTCGAAGAGCTCGCGAGCGAGCTCGGCGAACTCCTGATCCATCGGGATGACCCACGTCCCGGTCGGATAAGTCGTGCCATCCTGCGTCACCGCTCTGTCCAGCTGCATCACACGAAGTCCCAGGAACGACATGCGGCGCAGAAGCTCGACAGGCGCCACGGGGTCGTGCTGATCCTGCGGAATGATGTACGCGTAGGGCGCCGAGTTCCGGTACTTCTGAATGGTGTTGCGGCCCGCTTGATACCGGTTGTACAGCAGCTCGACCTTGAACTTGGCGGCGTACTTCAGCGTGGCCCTCGACGCGGTGACCATGTAGTCGACCGCGTCCCGGAGCGTCCAGGGTCCGCCCTCCCAAGGGCTCAGATAAAGGGTCTTGGGCTCCAGAGCGCGGTATGCCTGTGAGAAGTCCTCGGGCTGGCGGTCGTCTTTCGGCGTCGCGCATCTCCCGCCCTGCGTCTCTGTCCAAAACGCCGGGATGTTCTGATAGACCGGCATGTAGTCGACGTAACCGGGATACCAAGCGTCGTACGTGGCCAGCGCATGTACCGCACCCGGCTGCCCGTTCGCATCGAGCTCTTGAGCGATCGTCATGCCGATGGTGCTGATCTCTCTGGCCGGGATCGGCGGAGCGTAGCGACCGACCGGATCGGCGAACGGGGGGAGCCAGATCCGCGTGGGTTCCGGCGCGGTCTGGTGATGCACGTATATGATGTGCGGTTCCCATACCCTCCATGTCCGAGCCGTCACGCGGGACTCGATCATGTTGAGCATGTAGCTGTCACGGTTGTTGTCGTGACCCACGTACTTCTGATACAGGTCCATCCGCGGTGGATCGTCCACACCCTCCGAGGCCCGGCACCAGTCGACGACGATGTTCTGGCCGTCGGGGTTGATCGATGGCCACAAGAACAGGATGACGTTGTCGAGGATTTCCTGGATCTCGGGGTCATCGGCCCGCGAGAGCAAGTCGTACGCAAACAACGGCGTGTGCTGCGAGCCGGCGATCTCGGACGCGTGCAGTCCGCCGCTGATGTCCACGAAGGCGCGCCCCTCGCGGGCGAGCGCCATGGCCTCTGCGTCGGTCAGCCCCGCGGGGCGAGCCAGCCGCTGATTGATCTCCTGGTAGCGGTCCAGATTGCGCAGGTTCTCGGCCGACGAGATGAACGCCACCGTCCACGGCAGTCCGAACGAGGTCGTCCCCACCTCCATCAGGCGGATCATGTCACTCGCGCCCTCCAGCCGCCGGAAGTACTCGATCGACTCCTCGTAATCGAACAACTCGCCCTCCGCACCGACCGTGAAGCCGAAGACGGACTCGGGCGTCGGGATCGAAGTGTCCTGAGCGGCCGCATCAGCGGCGCTCGAAAGCGTCACGGCCATGGCAACGACCAGCGCACTCATCACCTGCAGATACTGCTTCCCGCTCATGCGAACTCCTCTCTCATGGACGCCACGGTGCTTCGACCGTCGGCAAGCCTGTTTTGTTGAAGTCAGCTCCCGTCGCTCACTGGCACGGTTCCTGTCGGCTTCAAGTAGGTCTCCCACCAGCCGAGCTCGTTGATCATCCGGTGGACGCCGTTCCAATGGCCGCGGATGCCGTGAGACATGCCTTCGTAGATGATCAGCTTGGTCGGCACTCCCTGCTTCTTGAGGGACGTGTACAGCTGAATCGATCCCTCCAGCGGGACGCGGTAGTCGTCCTCACCGTGAACGAACAGCGTCGCGGCTTGGACGCCACCCGAGTTCAGATAGGCCGACTGACGGATCATCACCTCGCGGGCCTCGGGATCCCACGGTGGGCCCAGAAACTCGAGCTCCTTGGTGCGTGCGACGTCCGAGAGCGCGTAGTTGCTGGTCCAGTTCGAGGCCCCCGCGCCCGGCACGGCCGCCTTGAAGCGGTCCGGATACCGGGTGATGAGCCAGTTGGTGAGGATGCCGCCGTACGAGTGACCCGTCGATCCGACACGATCAGCGTCGATCGGGTACTGCTCGACGAGGTAGTCCACGCCGGATAGGACATCTTCGCCATCATTGGTGCCCCAGCCGCCCCAGGTACCCCACTTGAAGTCGTCACCGTAGCCGGTCGAGCTGCGGAAGTTCGGCAGGAACACGAAGTACCCGTTCGCCGCGAAGAGCATGTTCTTGAAGCTGAAGCCGTACCCCGAGGCCGAGTGCGGACCGCCGTGATTCATCACGATGAGCGGGTAGGGACCACCCTGATCGTCGTACCCGTAGGGGTAGAGCAGGAAGCCCTCGATGGGTGTGCCGTCGTAGCTCTCCCAATGGATCGTCTCCGCGGGTCGGCTGGCGACCTCCACTTCGGCGAGGAAATCGGCATGAATGTCGGTGAGCTTCCGCTCGTTCCCGCCGTCGATATCGGCGACGTAGATGTCCGAGGGCTTCTCGAACTCACCCACCGTGTACGTCATGCGCCTGAAGTCGGGCGTGATGTCGAGTCCTCTTATTCGGCGAGCGCCCGTCGTGACCTGCTCGACCCCACCGCCATCCGGCGAGACGCGGAAGAGGTGCGTCGCCCCGCCGATCCCCGCGGTGAAGTACATGTAGTCGCTGTCCGGCGACCACATGGGGGAACCGGCGTCGAGGTCCCAGTCCCGCGTGAGGTTGATCGCGTCGCCGCCGTCGGCGGGCCGGATGTAGAGGTCGCGAGGCCCTCCGTGCCGGAGGTCTCGATCGATGATCATGTTCGTGCCGAACGAGCGCGTGTACGAAATCCAGCGACCGTCAGGGGAATAGCCCACACCGGAGTACGTGTAGCCATCGTCGGTCAGGCGGTCGATCACACCATCTACCGTGACGGTGAAAAGGTCGGACCGGCCGTATGCGAGTTCGTCGAGCACCGACTCGTCGGCGGTGAAGAGGATCTCGCGTCCATCGGGCCTCCACCGCAGGCCGCCCGGGCGTAGGCCCAGCCACGTCAGTTGCAGGGCCTCGCCGCTTCTGTCCGCCGGCGCGAGCACGATCTCCGTCAGCGCCCGGTCGCCCGAGTCGGGCAAAGGGAAGCGCTGACCGTCCCGCCGGAACGGATACCAGTCGAACGCATCGCCCTGGAAGCGCTCTTCATGTCTGCGCTCGAACGCGGTCATCTGGATCTCGGGCTTGGGCGGCCTCGGCACGTCTTGAGTAAGAGCCAGCCAGCGACCGTCGGGGCTCTCCAACCCCAACATCTCCACGGTCTCGTCACGCTGGCCCGATCCGGTGGGCTCGTCGGGGTCGATCAGCCAGGCAGTCTCGTCCTGGCTAACGCGCAGCAGCCCGTCCTCGCTCCACCGCGGCCCCGACACGTTCTGGCCGTTCCGCTGAACCAGAATCGGCTGCCCGGACCCGGCGGCTTCGACGATCCACGTCTGGGTGATGCTGCTGTTCGTCTCCTCCACCGGCGTCGAGACCGTGTACGCGATCCAGTCACCGGCGGGCGAGATCCGTGGAGAGCCCACGCTCTTGAGCTGGTAGTAGTCCTCTACCCTCAAAGCACGCCCGGACATCTGAGCGGACATGGGAGCGGCTGCGAGTAGAACCAGACCTAGAGCGAGTACGATTCGGCGCATGTGTCACCTCGACTGTCGAACTTCTGGTAAGCCTCCCGCCACCCTAGGCACGGACCCATGCGTGGGCAAGCGCAGTTGCGTAGTGTGGGGTCCTGCATCCGCGACGAGATCCGGGGACGATGCACGGCGCACGCGAACCGGGACCGAACTAAAAGGGACTGCACGATGAAGAGACACCGACTCCAAGTCTGGCCCTGCATCGTGATGGGAGCGGCCCTACTCGGTGGCTGCGAGCCACCCCCGGCGCCCATCGAGGTCGTGGAAACGACGATCGCACAGATCCAGGACGCGATCACGAGTGGGCAAACCACATGCCGCATGGTCGTTCAGGCCTACCTCGACCGGATCGAGACATACGACCAGCCGACCGGCTTGAACGCGATCACGGTCGTGAACCTCAACGCGCTGACGCGGGCCGACGAGATTGACCAGGCCGTCCAGGACGGCACCCCACTCGGGTCTCTCTTCTGCGCGCCACTGCTCATCAAGGACAACTACGATACGCACGATCTGCCCACCACGGGCGGCTCGATCGCGCTCAAGGAGAGCATCCCGCCGGACGACGCCTTCATGGTCCGCAAGCTTCGTGAGGCGGACGCGATCGTGCTCGCCAAGACAAACATGGCGGAATGGGCCTTCAGCCCGCGTCAGACCGTGAGCTCGTCGTACGGCACGACCGCGAACGCCTACGCCCTCGATCGGGTGCCCGCCGGCTCCAGCGGGGGGACTGCATCGGGAGTCGCCGCGAGCTTCGGTGTCGCCGGAATGGGGACCGATACCGGTAACTCGATCCGCGGGCCCTCGTCACACTTGGCGCTCTTCGGCATCCGATCGACGATCGGGCTGACCAGCAGAGACGGCGTCATCCCGCTGTCGTTCCAGTCAGACATCGCCGGTCCGATGGCGCGAACTGTCGAGGACGCCGCCAGGATCTTCAACGTCGTCGCCGGCTACGACCCTGCGGACCCGTATACCGACGCCGGGCGCAGCCGGAAGGAAGCCGACTACACCGCATTCCTGGATGCCCAGGGATTGGCCGGAGCTCGCATCGGTGTGCTCCGAGAGCTCGTGGACACGGACAACGCCGACGCTGAGGTCATCGAGGTGTTTGAGCAGGCGTTGGTGGATCTACAGCGGCTCGGGGCGGTGATCGTTGATCCGCTGGAAATCGCGCCCATACGCGAGTTGCGGAGCGGTGGCGGCGGATGCTCGACGTTCCGCTACGACGTGGCTCAGTACTTTGCATCACTCGGTGACGCGGCGCCGATCCGGGACGTCCTCGAGGTCCTCGAGACGGGCCAGTTCTCCGAGTACGTGGAGGGCCGTATTCGCGGAGCCGGGCGATCGTCGCTCGACCCGCCCGAGAGTTGGGACCCGCCCTGCCTCCCCTACGCCATCAATCCAGGCCGGCAAGCGTACAAGGATGGTGTCGTAGCTGCGATGGACGCGGCGGACGTACAGGTCATCGTCTACCCGACGTGGACCAACCCGCCCGCGCCGCTCGAGACCGCGTCGGAGGACTACCGTGGCGACAACAGCCAGATCGTGGCACCGGGTACGGGCCTGCCTGCCGGTACGGTGCCTATGGGCTACACCCGCGGCACGCTGCCTGCGGGGCTACAGATTCTGGCGCGCCCATACGATGAGGGCACGATATTCAGAATCGCCTATGCCTACGAGCAGGGTACTGCGCATCGACGCGCACCGGACGGGTTTCCAACGCTGTTACCGCCTGCGAACTGAGGCGGGGGAGGCCCGGCGAGCTTACGTGGGAGGCCTGGCGAGCTAGTACGAAAGTTTAGATTGCACGGTCGATGAGGGGTGTTGTAGCGTTAATATGCAGCCCCCAAATCAGGAACAGATCGTGTCACGCATTTTACGCCACGTTTTCACGGCGATAGCTGTCATAACCGTCACCGCCTGCGCGGTTGATAGCCTTGGTACCGCTCCCGAGGACCCCGATAACGTTTCCCTGCTCTCGTACGTAGGGTTCGCGGAGCCGACCGTTGAAGTAGAAGCGGACGACGAGGTGCTCCTGAGAAAGGGTGGGAAGAAGGGCAAGGTAAAGAACCCGGGTGGCGGGAACGACGACGACAACGACGACGATGATGACGACGACGACGGTGGTGGGCCGCCGGCTCCGGATCCGGAGCCTCCCACGCCGACCGAGCCGCGGCGTGTCCGACAGTACGCGGCGTATATCCAGATCCCCCCGATCTACAAGTGCCAGTTGAACCCGTTCGAGGACCTAGACGGAGACGACTTTTCTACCGTAACGGTCGGAGGGAATGGTATCACGGTCACCGATATCGTGAACGAGCCGAACGCGATCGTCATGATGTCGAGGTACGACGGCACGAGGTGGTCAGTCACACACATCGGCCGCGCCGATTGGAGCGGAACGGTAGAAACACTCAACAACGCTCTGTTCGGCAAATATCTTGCCGTGGCGCAATTGGTGGAGGTTGCGACCGCCTCAGGCTCAGACGCGGCCAACTTCGTCGGCTCTTTGACCGGCAATGAAGGCGGCGACCTGTCATCCGTCCCGCTGGGGCCAGGCGACCCCGCGATCGCGCTCCTCGACAGAGCCATGGCGAGTAACCCACTCGTATCGGGCCGCTGCCAGCTGTATTCCAAGGCGCCTGGGGACGTCAAGACCAACCTCATCCGGCCCAACGACGCGGGCGTATAGCCCCGAGACTGACGAGGCCGGAACAGCCCTAGTCTGTCTCGGCCTCGTCGGAGTCGTCGCCCTCCTCCACATCCTCCCGTTCGATCTCGATCGTGCACTTGGTCACGATCGCGGCGACAGCGCCGACGGCTGCCCAAACGGGCAGCAGTAGCGCACCTGCGACCCCGATCGATACCGGGAACTCGATGAGCGTGCGCCCTTCGTCGTTCTTGATGACGATGTGACGGACGTTTCCCTCACGGATTAGCTCCTTGATCTTGCCGACGACTTTGTCGCCGCTGACCCGGTGCTGCTCGCGACGCCCGCTGCCACCGTTGGCCTCCTCCTCCTGTCCTTCTTCTTGCGTGTCTTCGTCCGTCATGGTCGGTCTCCCGCGATGGTCGTTGATACTGGACCTACGAGAGTGACGGCACAGGAGTTCTGTCAAACGCCACTGGCAACTGACCTATCTGCCCGGTTTGAACTCGTTGTAGATGATCGGCACTAGATCGGCGGCGGTCCACGATGCCACCTGACCCCACTTCTCGTCGTGTTCAGCAGTGGGGCCCGCCTCGAGGACCTCTTCCAACGTGCGGCCTCGGGCGATCAGCGTGGTGACCTCGTGGCGAATGTCGAGCATCATGACCAGCACCTCGAGTAGCCCGGCCCGATCGGTGAATCCGAAGCCGTGCCCAGGGATGACCTTCGTGTCGGGGCCAGCCAGGCCGATCGCAATCTCGAGCGCCTCGATCATCCCCGAGAACGTGCCGCCGTTAAACACATCGATGATCGGGTACATGTTGGTGCGGAAGACGTCACCGAGGTGGAGGACGTCCGATTCGGTGAAGTACACGAAGCTGTCCCCGTCCGTATGGGCCGGAGGCACGAGGAACGCCCGGACCGCCTCACCGTTCAAGTAGAACGTCACCGCATCCGAATAGGTGACCACTGGGCGGGCACCCTCGGACGGCTGATCGAAGAAGATGCCTCCCCGTCGCGGGATCCTCAGCCGCTCCAGCATCCTGAGTCGCACATGATCGTGCGCGAAGATCAGCACCCCGAGCTCGGCGAGATTCTCGTTGCCGCCGATGTGATCCGGATGGATGTGCGTGTTCACGAGGAAGCGGATCTCCTCGTCGGAGATCTCGGCGACCGCCGAGACGATCGCCTCGCTGAGCGGAGCGAATTGCGCGTCGACGAGGAGCGCACCGTCCGGGCCGACGAGCACGGCCATGTTACCGCCCGCAGCGGGCGTTTGGAGCATGTAGACGTTGCCGGCAACGTGGATCGCCTGGAGGGGGGCGGGGTCAGTCTGGGCCGCTGCGGGCGCGTGTATGCAAAGCACAGCCATTAGCGAAGCAACAAACGCGACTCGTGTTTCGGTCATCAAGATCATCGCGGCGAAATGTAGGCGCCTGTTCGGAGATCGTACAGAAACGAGAAGAGGCGAAGCGATTGGCGAACGCCGCCCCTTGTCCCAAACGCCTCGAAACATCAGGCTGACCGCGCCATTCCGGCCACCGCGAACCCGAAGAGCCCAGGCGACCCATGCGCACGTTCATAGAGTCGGCGATGACGCAGCCGCCCAAGCTCCTTCGGCGTAGCTCGGACTGACCCCCATGCACCCGCTGGAGCACTCGCCCGAACAGATGCGGGCCATGTTGGACCGCGTCGCAGAGCGCGTAGTGGATCACATCGCTTCACTCCCGGAGCAGGATGCCTCGTACGAGGCCGACGGGAAGGCCGCTGCTCGAGCATTCGCGGAAGCGCTCCCGGAGGAGGCCGCCGATTTCGACGGGCTCATCGACCGCGTCTTCGACGAGGCGATCCCCGTTTCGTTCAACACCGCGGGCCCCGGCTACCTCGCGTACATCCCCGGAGGTGGGCTCTTCCCTTCGGCCCTCGCCGACCTGATCGCGACCGCGGTCAACAGGTACGTGGGCGTATGGATCGCGGCCCCCGCGCTCGTTCAGATCGAGATGAACGTCGCGCGCTGGTTCTGTGACATCGTCGGCTATCCCTCCGGGAGCGGTGGGATTCTCACCACAGGCGGGTCGCTGGCCAACTTCACCGCCGTGGTGACGGCTCGCAGGGAGCGGCTTCCGGAAGCGTTCTGGAAGGGCACGATCTACACGTCGGATCAAACACATCACTCCATCCGAAAGGCCGCGGTTCTCGCAGGCTTCCCCGAAGCGAACGTGCGCGAGGTGCCCTCCGACAACCGGTGCGAGATTCGCCTCGATGCCCTTCTGGCCCTCATCGAAGAAGATCGAGCCGCAGGGCTCGACCCGTTCATGGTCGTCGGCAGCGCCGGAACGACGAACACGGGTGCGGTCGATGACCTGGCAGGTCTCGCGGACCTGGCAGAAAGCGAGGGCCTCTGGTTGCATGTGGACGGCGCTTACGGCGCCTTCTTCATGCTGACCGAGCGCGGACGACACGCGATGCGCGGCTTGGGACGAGCCGACTCGATCACGCTCGACCCTCACAAGGGGCTCTTCCTGCCCTACGGTACCGGAGCACTCCTGGTCCGCGATGAGCAGACGCTCCGAAGAGCCCACACGGTTTTCGCGGACTACATGCCCATCATGCAGCACGACGCGGACTTCGTCGACTTCTGCGACGTGTCGCCGGAGCTGTCACGCGACTTCCGCGGGTTACGCGCATGGCTTCCGATCAAGCTGTTCGGGATCGCCGCCTTCCGAGACAGCTTGAACGAAAAGCTCGATTTGGCTCATTGGGCCGCGGATGAGCTACGCACCATTCCGGACATCGAAGTCGTGGCGGAGCCACGCCTGTCGCTCACCGCGTTTCGGCTGGTGCGGGAAGGGCGATCCGAGGACGAGCTCAACGTGCTGAACCGCGACTTCATGGCACGTGTCAACGCACGCCAGAACGTCTATCTCACGGGCACGGTCCTGGATGGAATCTTCGTCCTGCGCATCTGCGTCCTGTCGTTCAGGACGCACCAGGACCGGATGGAGCAGTGCCTCGAGGACATCCGCGAGGCGGCCGCAGAGCTCGCCTAACTGGCCCAGAGAATCGCTGGCCTCGCCGGGCCGAAATTCGCGACAACCCTTTCGGTGAAACGCCGCATCACATCCCACCGTAGACCTACCTAGGATTCTATAGTCGGGAGCGCCCATGGGTCGCCTGTTCAGCCTCACATACCCCACCGCAACGGTGCTGCTCGCGATTCGGAGCGGGCATCGCTACGGCTTCGACATCATGGATGTGACCGGACTTCCGGACGGGACCGTATACCCGATTCTGAGAAGGCTGGAGCGCCGCGGTGTCTTGAAGGGGGACTGGGAGGACGAGGCGTCCGCGAAGTCGGAAGCCCGCCCCCAGCGCCGCTACTACGAGCTGACGCCGCTCGGTGAGACTTCGATCGTCGAGGTAGAGGCGCGGTTCCCCGCCCTGCCGCGTCTCTTCGAGACCGCGTGACCATGATTCCGGGTTTTTCATTCATCGCACGGGCTGCTCGGCTCGTCCCCTTCCTGCGCAGGCGTGCCTGGCAGCGGGAGTGGGAGGCCGAGGCAACCCACGCATGGAGTCAATTGAACCGCGGCGGACCGCCGTCGTGGCTGTCCGTTCAGCGCCTACGCTGGCGGATCTATAGCTGCTTGATCGATGCCCTTTGGGAAAGACAGGAGACGATGGAGATGACGGGGCTTTTCAATGACATACGCTTCGCCGTGCGCACCCTCGTGCGCTACCCGGCGTTCACGACGATCGCGGTCATGACGCTCGCCCTCGGCATCGGCGCAAACACCGCCGTGTTCACGCTGGTCGACGGCGTTCTACTGTCGCCGCTTCCGTTCGAGGACTCCGGAGACCTGGTCGCGCTCGAGCACCAGGGCCGCGACGGGCAGGACCAGCTGCCGATGTCCCAGGGGCTGTACGCCCTGTATTCGGATCAGGCGTCGTCCCTCGAATCGATCGGCATGTACGCCAGCGCTACGATTACGCTGGTGGCCGACGGCGAGCCTGAGCGCATCCGCGGTCAGGTCGTGACGCCGAGCTTCTTCGAGGTCATGCGCGTAGGTGCTGCTACCGGCAGGACCTTCCTCGAGCCCGAAGGAGCGCCTGAGGGCGAACTCGTCGTCATCCTCAGTGACGGCATGTGGCAGAGCAACTTCGGCGGGGCTTCCGATGTCATCGGGCGTTCGCTCGACATCAACGGCCGAATGCGGGAAGTCATCGGCATCATGCCCCCCGACTTCGGCTACCCGGGGCGGGATGCCCGGCTCTGGCTGCCCCTCGTGGTCGACCGCGAACGCGCATCCTTAGCCGCTTTCGGTGCGGGTGGGGTCGGGCGGATGGCCGAAGGTCACAGCGTTGAAAGCGTGCTCGCAGAGCTCGAGGGCCTCATCGGTCGGCTTCCCGAGATCTTCCCGGAGTCGGGCGCGGTCAGCTTCCTCCAGGAGGTGAACCTCAGTGCCATGGTGACCCCACTGAAGACCGCGCTGGTCGGAGACATGACCCGAACCCTGTGGATTCTCCTAGGCACGATCGGGTTCGTCCTTCTCATCGCGTGCGCGAACGTGGCCAACCTCTTGCTCGTACGGGCCGAAGGTCGTCAGCGGGAGCTCGCACTTCGTGTCGCGGTCGGCGCGAGCCGTCTGCAAGTGCTTCGCTCGTTCATGAGCGAGAGTGCCGTACTCTCCGCGGTCGGAGGCGCGATCGGCATCGGGATCGCGTCGGTCGCAGTCCGCATGACCATAGACCTGATTCCGACATCGATCCCCAGGGTGGCCGAGATCGGCATCGACTATCGGGTCATGGGCTTCACGGCAGCCATCACGATCGGCTGCGCGATCTTCTTCGGCCTCTTTCCCATGATTCGATACGGAGCGGACAACCTCGCGGCGCAGCTTCGCGAAGGCACGAGCCGGGGGGCGACTGTAGGAAGGGCGCGACACCACCTTCGAAACGGTCTGGTGATGCTCCAAATGTCGCTCGCCCTGGTCCTGCTCGTGGGCTCGGGGCTCATGCTCCGCAGCTTCAATGCTTTGCGCAGCATTGATCCTGGCTATGCCACCGAGAACGTGCTGATCGCCACGATCAACGTTCCCGAGGCCGAGATCGAAGGGTGGGAGGCCACGTCGAGCTTCTACCAGCAACTGCGTGACCGGATCGCCGCACAGCCCATGGTGGAATCCGTCGGCTTCGCGTCGGGCGCGCCTCTCGGTGGAGGAGTCAGCTTCACCACCGTCGAGGTCGAGGACCACCCGAGAACCGAAGAGGAACTACCGGTGTTCGCGGCCAACAACCGCGCGGATGTCGGATACCTCGAGGCGATGGGGATCCCCCTTTTAGAGGGCAGGACGTTTCAGTCTGGTGATGGCGCTGAGGGAGCGCGGGCCGTGATCGTCGCCAAGTCGTTCGCCGAGCACTGGTGGCCGGGGGAGAGCGCGCTGGGTCGCCGAATGCGCTTGGGCTTCGAGGGCGAGGACTGGTACTCCATCGTCGGCGTCGTGGCCGATGCCCACTACGAGAGCCTCGAGGAGGAGCCCACGGAGATGGTGTATTGGCCGACGATCATCGGCCCGGCGGACGACCCGCAGGCGAGCCGTAGCATGGAGATCGCGATCCGGACGGCGACCGACCCGCTCCAGCTCGTTCCGATTCTCAGGCGGGAGCTTGGGGCGCTCAACTCACGGATCCCGGTGGCCAGCCCGACGACGATGGCGGATCGATTCCGGGACGCGACCGCGCGCACATCCTTCACGATGGCGCTTCTGGGCGTCGCCTCCGGCATCGCGCTCTTACTCGGATTGGTGGGGATCTACGGGGTCGTCTCGTACGTGGTGTCTCAGCGGACGCGTGAGATCGGAGTCCGAATGGCACTGGGCGCAACCGAGCCCTCCGTACGTGGCATGATCGTCAAGCAAGGCTTCGTTATCGCAGCCGCAGGCGTCGGGATCGGCTTGGTCGCCGCACTCGGACTGAGCCGGCTGATGGCGAGCGTTCTGTACGGCGTTAGCCCCACTGATCCACTGACGTACGGGTCGGTCGCGACGGCGCTCCTAGCAGTGGCGATCGTCGCGAGTTGGATTCCAGCGATGCGCGCCGCGGGCGTCGACCCGGCCAGCGCGCTGCGCGCAGAGTGAGCGGGCGGGGACGCAGCTGACCAGCCCACTTTGGGCTGCGGAAGTAGCCGCCTAGCGGGCAGGCAGCCTCAGAGAGAAGCCGACATCGACGGACCCTAGTCCGGTGGCGGGCTGCGGGAGGGCGGCGTCCCTCCAGCCGCTTCCCGGCCCCCGGCTCCTGACCATCAGGCCAACGGCAACGCCGGTGACCGCCGCCGGGAACCACGCGCTTCCGAGGCCGTTGTCGCAGCCCGACCGGCACAGGATCCGTAGGAAGAACCACATCCCTGTCCCGAATGCGCCTGCGGCCAACGCGCCACGGATGTTGGCCCGATTGGCTGGGTGATCCCGCATGACCTGGAAGCCGGTCACCCCGCTGAACGGCACCGCCATTCTCCGCTCAGTGCGGAGATCGGCGACGACGATATTGTCATCCTGAAAAGCGAGGAAGGTGACCTCGATCGGAGACTCTCGACTGAGCACGCCGGCCGATCGCGCATCGATCCCGATGCGGACGGTTTCGCCCCGGACGGGTGTAAGGGTCTGCTGCTCGGCGGCGGGATCGGTCGAGGCACCACTGGCCGCCTGAGCCGATGCTGCGATCGGTATCAGCAGCAACGCCGCGGCGACGATCGCGACGGACCTCGAGAGCCAGGGCCCCGCGCGGTCCGACCCACGGTCGATGAGTCCCAACATTGGTCCCTTCCCTCCAGACTCCAGCTTCATCGAGTAAACCAAGATCTCGCCCCTGCCCGGACCCATACAGTGGAGACGCTGCGAGGGGTCGATATCGCACAACACATCCGACCCCGTCTTGGACCTCCGCATCACCGTTCTCCCCTGTACCAGACACGAAATATCCGGTTACCAGCGTCGTCTGAGATCAGCAACGCGCCGTCCGCCGACTGCAGGACGTCCACGGGCCGTCCCCACACCTCTTTCTCCTCGTCGTCCCTGACGATGAATCCGGTCAGAAAGTCCTCCGGCGGGCCCGAGGGCCGTCCGCCGGCGAACGGGATGCGCACGAGCGAATACCCGACCAGATCCAAACGGTTGATGGACCCGTGTAGCGCAACGAAGGCGCTGTTTCGGTACGCCTCCGGAAACTGCTCGCCTGTGTAGAA
>Ga0209554_1000504_pt1 | contig 33248 bp, 29 predicted proteins | sample MarorgKNORR_S2LV_5_FD_188221 | JGI IMG/M metagenome (GOLD analysis project Ga0209554, IMG submission 188221) | Marine microbial communities from the Southern Atlantic Ocean, analyzing organic carbon cycling - Bottom_A/KNORR_S2/LV (SPAdes) (version 2) | ecosystem: Environmental > Aquatic > Marine... | reverse complement strand
GGGTAGAGGCTGCGTAAGTCCGCAGTTGCCGCCAATCTTACTTTGATACCTATTCCTCGTAAGGTTGCCAGTCGTCCTGGCCGGAATCGCGATACCACCAGTAGCCATCGTCGTCCTTCCACCATTCGGTGCCATCCTCGTCGACGCGGTAATTCTCATCATCGTCCTCTTTGGGGGCATTCGGGTCGACGAGGTCGCTATCGGCGACGTACTGTCGCTTCAAATCATCGGCATCTTGGTCGGCGTCGGCGAAAACCCGGTGCTGGGTACGAATCTCGGCTTGGTGGTCACCGGCCTGAATCGCTTCTTCCGAATCGGCGTGGAAGTCATCGGTCATGCGGCTTCGGAATTCATCAAATTCCTCTCGACCGTAGGTACTGGTGAAGGAGCCTTCCTTTGAACGCATCAATTCATCGAGGTCGACTTCTTTACTCAAATCCAGTTTCGGTGCATCGGGAATATCCCCCATGTAAAATTCGTCTTCCTCGGCATCTAGCTTCGGAAAAGAACGCTCCTGGGGGTCGGCCTCTTCGATTCCCTCCATCAACAAGTCGTGCTCCTCGTCATCGATATTATCCTCTTGGTATTGCTTCTGTACTGTGCGACTGAGTTTCTTCAACTCCCTGGCCAAGGTGCGGTCGTCGTCATCGTGCTCCTTGGCACTCTTCTCGATCTGTTTGAGCAAACGATCATAGGGGCTGCCGGTAATCACTCCGAGAAATTTTCCGATTCCCCGTTTCTTCCTAGCCATTCAATCCCCCTCGCACTCGGATTAATTGCGACCTCTTATCAGCATAACCCTTTCATAGTCCCCCTTGAGGGTGGATGGTGGTCGAGGAATGGCTGGTTCGGGCAATGTCTGAATATAATCGCGCCTCGCTGGAAAAAAAGGAATCATACGTCGCCTCATTACATATGCCCGGTCCAATTCTGACCGATTTGGTGAACTGGTGCTTTCAGTCACTTCCCGACGAGATTCTGGTTGGGCTGGAGGTCGACAACTCAAAGCCACATCGCCGTGAAGTTGACGAGTTGTTCAGGGGAGTTGACCACCGCCATGGATTATTCGCCGGCCAGGGAAGTATCATCGGTGAAGCGCATATCGTCAATCGTGGCGACTCTTATTCGGTGCACCATTTACCTGAGGAATGGACCGATGGACTGTTCACAGAATCGCGTGGCGCCCGTGGCGCCCGATTCACCCATTGGTTGCACACCCACCCCAATGCTCCGGCGATTCCCAGTGGTGCCGACGCCGACGCCGCCCAGTCAACCGAGGGGGTCGACCTGATACTGGGGGTGGATTTCTCTCCCGCCGGACCACTGCCATGGTATGACGATATCGAGGGAGAGAGGCGGCCATTGGCGAAAAAGAGTGGAGGTCAGGAAGGTCAGCCAGACGGTGAGCAGGAAGCCGATATTGTTGACCGGAATAGACCGAGATGGCGCAGCAGGTTCTTCGGTCGGCGCGACCGTCGCCCAGTGTTGGGAAAGGCGCCGACCGGTCATAGCATCCATGGTCTGGAATTGATAGCTTTCCACCGCAGTGGTGTCGGTATCAACGTGATTTTCGTCGATGAGGAAGGTCTTCCCTACGGCTGGCCCTTCCAGACCGATGCAAGAGAGTAGACGAGACGCTAATCGATTGAGTTAATCGGGTCATCCGGGTCGAAATAGTCACAACTCTCACCCGACCATCGGTAGTCATTCAGGTAGGTTATGAGGCTGGAGAGCCTTGCGTGATTCTCACCGATATCCCCGACCCCGAGCCGGCTCTGGCTCTGCAGGGTTACCAAGGTTCGATTGCCGCCGCTTTCACATTCTGTAAGGGCGAAAATATCGTCGGGGAAAAACCAGAATTCGGTATTATCTTGACCGTGAAAGAAAAGCACCGCACCCATTTGTTCGGAGTTACTGCGTATATGTTCGCCACCCTTCTCATCCTCAAGCCACAGCCAAATGACCCGCCGCGCCTCACCGATGGTACCCTCAACCAATGGTGGCTGTAAGCCATCGGCGCGAAATGAGGTGCCGTCGGCCGCCACCCGCACACAGTTCAGACTCCCTTCCGGGCATGAGGTCGGCATGTTCTCGACATTCGGGGCTGGCGCTGATATCTGAATCAACATGACTAGAACTGCCCAGATTGCGAATGTGTATACAGGCCAGCGGATGATTCTCGGTTGGCCCTGCCATCCTCGCCTCAGCGTGGCGATGATCGAAGTAGATTCGGGGGTGAAATCGCTCGCCTGTGGAAAATCCTCGGTCTCCCCGTCCACCTCAACCACATCGGTCTCCCCGTCCATCTCAACCACATCGGCCATTCAAGGGCGCGTCAGTGCTGACAGAACCCCATTCTCCAAGCGATAGAAGATTGGCTGCCCGGTGGGGACTTCCAATGAGAGCACTTCTTCTCGGCTCAATCCATCGATATGCATGATGATACTGCGCAGACTGTTGCCGTGCGCGGCGACGAAGATATTGTTGCCCGACTCCAGTGCCGGCATGATGACATCGGTCAGATAGGGGATGGTGCGTGCCGCGGTCATCTCGAGACTCTCGCCATTGGGAGGCGGGACGTCATATGAGCGCCGCCAGATGTGCACCTGCTCATCGCCGTACTTATCGCGGGTCGCCTGTTTATCCAGACCCTGGAGGTCTCCATACATGCGCTCATTCAACTGCCATGACACATGCACAGGAATTGTCCCCGGTCCTCCTGCCTGGCCACGAATCTGCGACCATTCAGCCATTCTCTGTTCATTTTCAGAACCTCCTGACTCGCCCACCCTCGCATCAGCGGTTTCGGCATTGCCATCGGCATAGACGAATACTGGGGATTTACCCGACGAATGCTGTGCTAGTGCGAGCATCGCCGTCATCTGGGCGCGAATCAGGGTCGAGGTGTGAATCTCGTCAATCTCCAGGTCGGCAATCTCTGCCCCCCCCGCAATCGCCTCCTCGATTCCCGTCTGAGAGAGTGGGACATCGACCCAGCCGGTGAACAGGTTCTTGGCATTCCAGGTCGATTGACCGTGGCGCATCAGGATGAGTACAGCCATGCTATCCCCTTAGTCCAGCCACCCTCGCGCTTCTCTCATCAACCTGCCCTCTAATCAGGTCAGAATATGCCCGCAACCAACATGATTGCGAACAATGGATACAGCCCCATCGCCACATCACGCAGGAAAATGACCACTACTGTTCCTGAATTCGCTTTTGATGCCTTGTCGAACTCCTGCTGTAACTTCTCGTCAATTTTGTCCGATACCTTACCAGCCCCGTAGCGAGCACCCTCTACCGCAGCACTCATCGCCACCGAAGAAACAAGACCGGCTGGGGTCAATTTGCGGGCTTTGAGAATCCTAACACCCCATGTCGCCAAAGCGCCTTTGGCGACTCGGTTAACCGGAGATGGTTCAGTGGCTTGCTCCTCTGTGGTTTTATCCCGACCGCTGAATTTCCTTATCCACCCACGTAATCCGAATCCAGCGTCTGCGATTTTCTTCAAGCGGTTGATGTTCCGTTTCTCTATCGCTCGTAACATTCTTCGAATTCTAAGAATACGGAGAAAATCAAAGAATACCCACAACCCAAGCAATGTGATTAGAATCAAGCCTGCGAGTAATGGCGTCTCTCCCCAAGTCGACCACCCTAGAGGATCGGATAACATCCGGAAGGACAATACCAATAAAGGCGGTAAAGTGAAGCCGAGGGTTTCGTTGAACAGCAATAGGCCATAACCGCGAATCGGCATTTCCTTGACCCGTTTGATTAACCAACCCCCATGTGGAGCAAGTTTGGATAATGTCCGCCAAAATGGTCTACTCAAGAAAAGCAGTCTCATCAGCAACGGTATCCAAATAATGATTCCAACATAGGCATCCCAGACATTTCCCGGCGGAAAAGAAGGTAACACCAGCGCTTGAGACACGAGTCCCAGTGAATGCCTCACCCATAAGAAGTTGAGCGATGATTCATTTGCCGAGTCGTAATGGCAGTGATATGGCGTTCACCGAAGACCTATCCCCCTGGCTCTCAATGAAATTCGACCGAGAGTGGATTGAAGAGAATGTTCGCTGGAAGGATTTCGGCAACGGTGTGCGATTGGGACGACTAGCCAAACAGGATAGCACCAGCCTAGTGCTCTACGATGTCGATAGCGAGGTCGAGGTAGAGGCCTTCATGCCGCATATGCACCCGGGGGGTGAGGTCTACTTCGTCTTAGAGGGGGAGGTCTACGATGAGGAGGGGACATATCCGTGCGGAAGTATCGTGTGGATGGATGCCGGCACCACCCACAATCCTAAAACTCGGGGAAAGACCCTGATTCTGGTGCTCTGGCCCGATGGTGTTAAGGTTGCTTGAGGCGGATTCTCACTGGTAACCGCACAACTGCGGCAATTTACTTTTTATAGCGAGCTCATAAACTGACTTAGAATAACTGATTGACAGAAGGTAGGTAAGGGATCTGCGTAGCCTACTTTGCGCGCAGCGCTCAATGCCTGCTTCACCAACGCTGACCACGAAGACCACCTTGAGATGCATCGCGAACTGCTACTGTGGATTCACCTCGATTTCGGTAACCCCTGATACCGCAGTAGCGGTTCGCCTCGCGGTGCATGCGGCGGAGCAGGATCAGAGAATGCTCACCGGGGCCTATGAACTCGAAGCCGGGGAATGATTCACGGGATGCGGTGATCCATCAATCGTCGCCACAGCGGTGGAATGGTGCAAGGCCAGAACAGGCCATAGTATCCCACCGGCATATGCGGTGATTCCGGGTGCGAGCGCAGCGCCCAAATAGGGTCACTCGACTTTTGATGATGCGCTGGATGCAAGGGCAATTCCATCAATGTCCAGCGCGACCACAGCGACAGGGATTCCCATGAATGCATCGTCGTCTGACGCTCTCCCACCTCACATCTCAGGCCGTAATGTTGGATGTAATTCACATATTCGAGCAGAATAATCGCAATTCCTGCCTGCATCAAGAACGCCAGCATCACCCATTGGCCAAGCCAATACCAAATCCCGACCACCAGCGCAGTTTGTAGGAGTAGCCCGTGGAATACCGGGTTTCGCAGACCTCGGCGGCCGCGCTGGGAGTGGGTTCTCCAGGCCGAAGGAAATTGTCGAGGTATGGCAATCCCCAGATGAACCCATAGTCCTCTGCCCTTGGGTGCGCTAACCGGGTCGACCGAGGTCGCATAATTACGGTGGTGACCATGATTGTGTTCGGTGGTGAAATGCAGATACAAGACCGAAAGGAGATTGAGGCGCGCCAGCCACCACAATGGCGAGCCCTTCTTGCGATGACCGTTTTCATGGGCGGAAATTATTCCTGAGGCGCCGCTACTCATCGCCGTCGATGCCGCCGCCGCCCAAGTCGTCCATTGACCACCATCCTGCAGTGCCCGCCATAGAAGAGTGGAAACAACTAGGATTTGTGCAATCGAGTGCCCAGCCAAAATGGTATTCCAAGCGAATTTATTTACTTCAGCCACACGTTCAGGCGCAGCCTGCTTAGAAAAAATGTCGATTATCGGGAATATGCCCAATGCGACTATAACGCCAACAACGACCGAGTATCCACCAACCAGATTACCGTATACAACGACTGCTGGAAGAATGAAACCGAGCAGATGCCAGGGCCACGACTCAAGTCGCGGTGCGGCTGTCAACTCATGATTCATGACGCTGTGACAACGTCATCATTGAAAACGATATACTCAATGAGTGCGCCCACGAATGATGTCGAAAAGGTTGGAAAAACTCCAGAACTTGCTGAATATTCCGTTCCGGTATTGCTGTTTTTCCATTATTTCATCGACATATCCGTCTAATTCTTGATCCATCTTTTCACCTCAGGTAAGCAGTTTACTTATTGCTCTTGATTTACTTCCTACACCTTGCCTATATGAACCTGCCGCGGGTATTCCCTTCAGATTCACTCAACATCGAAATCCGCCGCGTGCCGGGACGGGTTCTGCGACTATCGGGCAGCCATCAGCCAACTAATTGTATTCGATAATCATCTCATCATATGCCTTCATGTTGAGCAGGGTCTCACCGATATCCAGCGCATAGGCGCACAGTCTGCGAATGGATTCTGATAACCTGAACTCAAACAACATCGGTAGTGCTCGCCTTTTCTTATCGACCATCATTCGCTCCTCGTGCTCGCCGAGTTCCTTCTGCGCAGATCGAAGTGATTCTCGGGCTTTTTCTATCGAGTGCGAATCTCGGGTTCGGATGTCGATCATCATCTGTTTCAGCGCTGATTGCCATACCGGGATATGAATCAGTGGTTCTGATGCGACATCGAGTTTGGGCAAGGGTTGGGTTTCACGGATAAGGGTGGTTATCTGAAACATGTGGTCCATCATCCGCTCCAACGAGTTAGCCAGATTAGCACATTGTACCGCCTGATTGCGATTGATGTCCAGCGACGCGGCCACGGCATGGGAATCCAATAGCACCCCGACCTGGCGCTCGATGAGGTAGTGCATCGCATCAACTTCTGATTCTCGCTCGCCATCATCGCTGAGAATTTCCAAATCTTCGCCGCCAAATACCGCCATCACATCACGCGAGAGTGATGACAATAAGAAGTACATTCTATTGAGGCTCGACTGCAAAGGCATTTCCCCGGATTTGATCAGGCAAACCAAAGATTGTGATTCGTCATCCTCGGCGAGGATTTCGAAACCACGAGTGTTGCGTAAGAATCTGCGAATCTCTCGCGAATATTTCTTCTCCGAACCCGATTCATATCTAACTTTTATTAAATCCCCGCCGGAAATATATGCAGCCATCAGGTGGTCGTGCAGACTTCCCGGTGGTAATTTGTCGGCGACAATATCCAATCTCTTCCCGCTCTGTTCGCTGACGTGAAGCGGCGTCAGGCGAATCGCCCCGCTGGGGCGCCAATTCAGTCGAAGCGAGTCACGCGGCTGAATGTCGTTGGCGACGACCCACTTCTTCGGCAGGCTGATTGTGTAAGTCACCCCTCCTGTCAATTGCACTTTCCTGATTTCCTCATCACCGGGGCCAGATACCATGTTCGCTGCGATACTACATAGTTCTATATAGATTACCTAAGTTCTCGATGATATACTATCTCGACCGTGAGAACGCCATGGAACCCACCACCATCATCATTCTGGGACTGGCACTGCTGGTCTGTGCCTATATGGCTTGGAATATCGGTGCTAACGATGTAGCCAATGCGATGGGTACCTCGGTCGGTTCACGTGCCCTGACTCTGAAGCAGGCGGTGATAATCGCGGCAATCTTTGAATTCTGCGGTGCTTTCTTTGCTGGTGATGCGGTTACCGATACTATTCGGAAAGGTATCTTGAATGTGGATTTCGAAAAAGTAAGTACCCAATTCTCGCGCGATTTGGCTTTTGGTTTCATCGCCGCGATGATGGCCGCGGCAACTTGGTTGACCGTCGCCACCCGACTCGGCCTACCGGTCTCCACCACCCACTCAATCATCGGTGGTATCATCGGCATCGGCCTGATTCTCGAGGTCAAGTATGAGATGGATGATCTCATCAATTGGGGGGTCGTGCTCAAAGTGGTGATCTCCTGGGTGGTCAGCCCATTGGTGGGAGGGCTGCTCGCATTCTTCTCTTACTACATCATCAAGAGGACGATAATGGATGCAGAAAATCCTGAGGAGAAAGCAATCATTATCGCTCCGATTCTCGCATTCCCAACCTTCTTTGTCCTCGGTCTAGCGCTTCAATTCAAGGCATTGAAGGGATTTTTCTCCAATATGGAGAGCGGGGGGTTCATCGCCAGCAAATACGACTGGTTACCGGTTAATGAAGGTGGAGTTTGGAATCCGATGGCAGATAATGCATGGTTCCCACTGAACTCATTGATCGTCGCGACCGTGATTGGCACCTTAGCAAGCCTAGTGCTGTATAATGTCTTGATTCGCGTCGACATCAATGATGAGAAGCGCGGCTTCAAGGGGGTTGAGCGCATCTTTGTGTGGTTGCAGATCATCACCGCCGCATATGTCGCTTTCGCGCACGGGGCAAACGACCTCTCAAACGCTATCGGGCCGATGGCTGCGGTATGGCAAATCCTCGGCGGTGGTGGTGAAATCCTGGAGAAGACCTCAATCCCGGTGTGGATATTACTGCTGGGCAGCCTCGGAATCGCCATCGGGGTAATGACCTGGGGCTGGCGGGTGATGGAGACCATCGGTACCAAGATCACCGAAATAACTCCGACCCGCGGCTTTGCCGCGGAATTCGGTGCGGCCACGACGATTCTGATGTTCTCGATGCCATTCCTTGCGGTCCCGGTATCGACCACCCACACCTTGGTTGGAGCGGTGGTCGGAGTCGGCCTGGCCGGTGGCGCTAAGGCTGTTGATTTCCGAGTCTTCGGCAAGATCGTCGCTTCTTGGATAGCCAGCGTCCCCGTCGCAGCATTCGGTGCCGTGGTCCTCTTCGTCGCCTCTGGTGGTGATGACCTGAATATGATAGTGATCCTACCGATCGCTTTCCTGACCGTAGGCTATGTGATGTGGAAGAACATTCGTGACGAGCCGGTCAAAGAGGTCGTGCACGATTCGACCTTGATAGATGATGCCGTCGCCCACACACCATTCGAATTATTCCACGAGCATGCCAAGTCGGTAGAAATCACCGTCGAGAAAATGTTGGAGGCAGTGAACAAGGCTTCCGAGAGAAAGGATGCCAGCGCTGAAATCAAGGCAACGATTGAGGCCGAGTTGGCCGCTGATGTGCTCAAGAATGACCTGCGTTCGAAAATGGTGGCGCTTGAATTCCGCTTGATGGTCAATCGGGATGAATTCCTACACATGCTCAGTCGCCAAGACCGAATCGCCGACTACGCACAAAATGTTGCTGAACAACTATCGTTCAGAGAACTCTACGACAATGACGATGCCTTGGTGAACCTCAAGAAAATGGGTGAAGCGGTGGCGATAACCGTCGCCGCTTACGAGGATGCGGTTGAGACGCTGAAGGACATGAGCCTGTCGGGGATGACCAAGGTCGCCAAGGAGAGGCTGGAAAGTCTCATCGATACGGTCAATCTGAGAGAGCATGAGGCCGATGAAGTGGAATCCCGAGCGGCCGCACACGTGTTCTCGTCTGGTGATGAGGATGCTCTGGCGGCGATGCACATGTATCGGGTACTACAACGCTTGGACGATGTTGCGAATTCCTGTGAGAAGGCGGCAAATGCCTTCCTGCCAATCCTACATCGCTGAATGTGACAAACCCTCCCTTAACACCAGTCGGCCCTGATAGATGGTTCCCTTCGGCCGTCGCTGGAGCTCGCCGGTCACCCACTGTCGAGCGCGGTTTTGAAATGCTATGCTATGGTGGGATGAGCGTTCGAGCCAGGCCCCGACCGTAATACAACCGGTGGTTATGCGCTCAAGGACGTGCTCAATCATGGGAATGGATCCGCAACTGAAGGCAAAATTGCAGAAGCAGCGCTATCACCTCGTCGGCGAACACGGCGGCGTCAAAATATGTCACTGGACCAGAGAGAGCCTTCTGCGTGACCGCTCGTGCTACAAAGGAAAGTTCTACGGTATAGCCAGCCACGAATGCCTGCAGATGTCGCCGGTGGTCGACCAATGTAATCTGGCGTGTACCTATTGCTGGCGAGAACCACATATGGACAGTCTTGAATTGACCGACCAAGACCCACTTGAACTTCTTTATGAGAGCGTGCGTGCCCAGCGTCGCCTGCTCACCGGATACGGTGGAAACATCGAAGTCAACCCAGAAAAGTTCATCGAGGCGCAGAATCCTAAGCACGTCGCCATTTCGCTTAACGGAGAGCCGACGCTGTACCGAAATCTATCCGAATACATAGACTTGTGTCATCAGCATGGGATGACGACGATGCTGGTCACCAACGGCACCCTGCCCAAGGCAATCGAGAATCTCGATGTCTTGCCGACCCAACTCTACGTCAGTGTCGACGCCCCCAATGAGGAGGTATTCAACCGAATCTGCAAACCTAAGTGGGGCTCGGGGGCGTGGGATAAATTTGAGCAGACCATCGACCTTCTACCCAGTCTGGACACCCGAATAGTCTGCCGTCACACCTTGGTGAAGGGTGAAAATATGAATCCCGAACATCTCGCCCAATATGCCGCACTGGACAACCGTGCCGACCCGGATTGGATCGAATGCAAGGGTTATGTCTTCGTCGGTCATAGCCGGGAGGTCATGTCGCTGGAGAATATGCCGAGCCACGATGATGTTCTCGAATTCGCCAATACCCTCGCCCCATTGGTCGACCGCCGCTTACTCGATGATTCTCGTCCCAGTCGGGTCGCTCTGGTCGGGCGAGAGAAAATCCCTCTCCCGATACCTGAGAAAATAATGGATTTCCCTGAAGACCTCGGGATTGCTCCGCCAATCAAGCACTTACCGCTTGCCAGATGATTGAGGATTTCCCCTCACCATCTCCAGCACCACCAAGATTCCTGAGTCTCTTCTCATCGCTTCAAGCGAGTTTGCTCTGCCAGTCGGTGAGTTGTTTGACGTAGGCTTCGATATCGATCGGCTCTTCATCGTCCTTCGCCTGCTCGAGTTTCATCGTCACGGACTCGACCAATGAAGCATCGGGCTCATGGCCGAGCAGGCGGTTGAGGAATTCTGCCACACTGATTCCGGCACCCATGGCAATGGCCATGCGGATTTTGTTGCGCTCGTCCTCATCTTCAGGTTGGCGGGCTATCCAGTCTCTCAAACGCTCACCTCGGTAATTGCCTCGCAGGAGTTGCTCTGTTTGCGCAGTTGCCATTCTTCCCAGGGCAATACCTGTTCTTTGGTCCAACGAGCGAGCGGCCCGCTATCGGCAAGTCTTCCCAGCGAACTCGGATGCTCCAGTCGGGTGGTGGAGAGAATGCCATTACCGCCGAGTACCTGTGCCTGCTCGAGAATCATCGTCCCTTGAGCAATGCTCTGGCGGTCGGTCTGCGACCAGTACGCATAACCGTGCGGGTGAGTATGGACCCAGAGTCGGAAGGGAATGGAAATCCCCAGCGGCGGGTGGAGGGGAACCAATCCAGGTCCTCCCCAATCGACGTGGACAGTGTTTTCGGCATCGAATAGTACACTCAGTTCTCGCCCAGCAGTAACTGATAACAAGTAAACCACTTCCCATTGACCGCGGCTTGCCAACTCAGCAATTATCGCCGTCGTATCGTCAGCCTTTCCTCCTTCAATGAGTTCCAAGGCCGTGTTGACCTCGTCCTTCACGCACTCACCTCGGAAGATTGCGAGGACGGGGATGAAGATGATTGCGAGGATGATTCTAACCTTGTCGATGATTGCTCCACAGTTTGCCCTGAGGGGTTCTCTGCGGATGGTTCTGGCAGTGGCAATGGCCCCATTGTGAGTGAGTTCATCTGCGCCATCGGCGTGGTCGTCGTTGCGCCTTCTACCAGACGCAGGTGTTGCAGCAACCATTGTGCCCCGGCAGCGGCTACCGCGGCAAATCCGAATTCGATATTGCCGGCTTCGAGTGCCCCCTCAAGTTGGCAGGAGGTCGGCTCATGTGGTGGTGAGAGTTGTGAAATGATGTTGGAATCGGTATTGCTGTCGAGCAACATCCAGCCATCACCACGGCAACGAAGGTCGAGCCAAGGCTTGTCACAATTGTGAACCAGTGCACGTGGCTCGGGCCGATCGACTGCGACCACGACCACGTCATATTCAGCCAATTGATCGGCTTTGCGCAATGCTTCACCGCGCGCCACTACTTCGATGCCGGGATACGTATTGTGGCGCTGCGCCAAGGCATCGACCTTGAGCATACCAATCTCGGAATTACCGAACCGCTGATGGCCGAGGTTGTTGGCTTCGACAAGGTCATCATCCATCATCGTGATTCGACAGTTGAGGTTGCACCGGCTTGCCGCCGGGGCGAGTAAGTCGAACAGAGTTGAGCCGATGCCGCCGGCGCCGACGATGAGTAGATTCTGCGACTCACCATGCGCCCCGCCAATCAATTGCGGCATTATCTGCACCGTTTTCACCTGCGCCCAATCAGCTGTGGCCAGTCCCGCAGTATCGACCATCTGACCATCAATGAAAAGCCAGGAATTAGCAGTATCTGTAGCCTTTGCCACCGCTTCGGACTGGGTCATCAACACGGTGCTGTGGCCGGTATGGTTAGCAATCTGCACCGCCACACGAATCTCATCATCACCACCGACCAGACCGGGTACCAACTGAACGGTGCCGATGGCATTCCAATCAGCCTCACCCAGTCCTGCGACATCGAGCATACGCCCATCGGCAAAGACCCAACTATCACCTTGTTCTTCGACCATCGAAATAGTCTCTTGTTTGGTTAGTTGAAGGGTATCATGACCGGTGTGATTGGCTACCAATACGGTCGTGGTAGCCATATCGCTGGTCCGGTTGCCGGCCAAAGTGGTGGCTTGGGCAGGATTCACATTGTTGTCCAGGGTGCTGGTTCGGGTGCTGGTTTGAGTTTGTTTTTGGGTTTCATTTTTCTTTTTCATATTTATTTCCTCCATGGTTCCCTCTCCGGGTTATCTTCGTTTGCTCATCAGCCCCTTTTGAAGGGTGAATCGTGGCTTCTGGCAACGAAAGGTTTGTCGGCATCACAAATACCACCCCATTCTTCGTTCGAGGTGGGCAGGAAGGTTGTATTCTCGCCAATGTTCTTTCTGAAGGATGTGTACAATATGGCGTGGAATCGCATGATCAAGGACATCTATGATATTACACTCGGGCTCCACACCGTCTTCGATGATTCGAAAGCGCTCATCATACACATCATACGGCATCGCCTGATCCTCGTACTGCTGGGCATCCATTTCTCGCTGGAGTTGAAGCAATTCCAGTCGCCGAGCAGCAGTGAGGCGTTTACCACAACCCATTTCGTGTGCAACCGTATCCACTCTTTTGGCCAACTCGATATCATCGTGGAAACTCAACACAACCGTAATCAATCGGTCGCCGAGTGGGAAACTATTCCCCTGTTCGTGGATGCAGATTGTATTACCTGATTCAGCACTGGTGACTGACCAAGGGGAATTGTGGAACTCATTTGCTCCGGGGTAGCACTCTACACGCCACAATGTACCACTCTTTCCCTTGACCTCGATACCCTCGGCGAAGAGCGAAATCATCGGATTGGAATCGATAACAGATCGTAGTAGTTGGAAACTACGACAAATCGGTTCGGGAAGGAAATGCGGGCTGAAATTATGGCAACTCCATTCGGGGTAGCACCAGAATAGGATGCTGGCGCGAAGTAACAGTGCTTGTTCATGGCCAAAATCACCACGCCACGCGTCACTGAATGCACAGAGTAACTCTATATCACGTGGTAGAGAAATATCTTCGCACTCGAAAAACTCTGATTTAGATACTACCAGTTGATATCCATATGGGCTGGAAAGGCAGCTTGGAGGTATCTTTGGCCACTCGATGCCGAATGCCTCGCCACCAGTCTGTGTCGCAATGAAATGGGAGCGCAACCTCTCTTGATGGAAGAATCCATCGAGATGGCGGAAGGCTTCACTGGTAGACCACGCCCGTAAGATAGTATTTCGCGTCGGCCCGTATTGCGAAAGGGTTCCACCATTGGTGTCATGATGTTGGCGCAAGGAGAAGATGTCCAGCAAGGGCATTACCGGGCCACCTAAGATATTCTCTCCCGCTACGGATACACCATTCCATGTTACCTCCAATGTGCCAATCGAAGTATGTATTTTCGCCATCACCGAACGGGATTTTCTGCTGGTGCGAATTTCTGAACGTGGGTATGCACGGGCATAGTAATCTTCCATCACAATAGTTCGACCCTCACAATTCAACCACTCTAGGCGATTGACGATACCCTCATCCAATGATGGCCGTGAGTAATTCGTGCGCTTATGTGGTATCCCTAACTCGGTGAACAACCGCGCCCAATCATCATCACAAAGGGGTTTGGTCTGTAACTCTTGACGATTTGAGACAATCGCCATGGCGGGGCGAGCCTCACGAAGAATGTGGATTTGCCAGGGCTCAAATTGAGGGTGAATTGTGAGGAATGCTCGCTGCCATGGGCGACATAACTCACAAAGTATCGTTTCTTCAATCTCCGCCAAAGCATGACCGCAACAGTGGCAGGTTCCGTCAGGTTCAGGCACGGGGGTCAATAGATCACTCATCTCAGCCACCTCGCTTGAAGCGTACCAAGGCTGCCATCCCGCCATCGATATATGCAGTAATATGCTTTGAGTAGGTTGAGGTCTGTTTTGCATCAAATGCAGGCATGATTTCCTTTTGTAGAATGCTGATTCCATTATCTTGGCACAACTGCCAAGCTAGGTAGGAAAGCCAATTACGTGAGTCGGGGGGCATCTCACCTGAATCGGCCAGGATAACTGCATGGTCCTCAAGTTCAGTTGCGATTTGTAGTAATCGAGGTTCAGCCTGTATCGCTTCTTCAATATGGTGGCGAACTCGTCCTGCGGCGGTTGGACGTGCATGGGCCGCATGGCCATCACGCAGGCGAAGAGCCTTGACTGAGTCAGTGATGCATTCCTGTGGATTATCGCACTTGCTCGGCATCAAATCGTGCAGATTAGATGGGCGAATCTGCACATCTATCTCTTCAAGGGCAACTTTGATGCAAGCGGCGGCGGAGGCTTCAACACCGTATGGCTGAGCAACTTCCCAAATTGCCTGAAGGTGCGGAGATTTATCCTCGCTGGGATTAGGCCATCCATGATGCAAAAGGGTAAGAGCACGGTCGCACAGTCCCTTTCTATCGCCAAAGAACCTTCGAATGATATCCGCTGAGTCTCTTCGAGAACGTGAGCCAAGCACATTGCTGGCGACTTGTGTCTGGTACCTTCGCAAGCGGTGGAAAGCACGACTTTGCTGGCTAGAGAGTCGGGCGCCGGAGTAGTCGCGATTTTGAAAGGGAATAGTAGTTGGTTGCATTGGTAGGTTGCGGGAATCAGCAGGTCCACGACCATGGGCCTCGCTCAAATTGTCGATATTGAGAGTTGATTGGTCGTATTGTTCGATATTGTAGCAATCGAGCACGAGGCCGCAGTCATTGCACAGTTCCTCTCCATTATACATATCATATTCTCGGTAATTGCTGCCGCATTCTGGGCATGCAATAATTTCTTCTTCAATAGTCATTTATTATCCTCCTTCAATCGGTTCGGTCAGTTGCGGGCTAGAGGTGAAATAGGGCTCGATGAACCTTATTCTACCTCAAGGGGGAAATTAGTGAGTTTTACTAAGGTATAATACTTGTGTACTGATGTTTACAACTCCCCTAAGCCAGCAAGCTCAACAATCCAGAAATGCGCAGCAGATTGGAATGACAAACGAACAAATACAACAACAGTATTTGCCCTATTTAAAGCCTGTAATCAGTGAATCATGTACTTCGAGTTGAGGACTCTTTCGATATCAAAGTCCCCGCGGCCGCTTATTTCGATATCGTAGGATTTCGCTATCCGTGCCAATGGGTCATCACGATGTAACTCAACGAAGGTTGAGCGCACCGCATCGCGCATCAGTTCGATATTTGCGGCATGGGTTGCAAAGGAATCGTGTACCATGTGGAAATAGGTTATGCCTTTTTCCGCCATGGAGTTTATCGCCATAATCATGTGTGAAGCATCGAGAGAATGTACAAAATTGGGAGCGATGCTCTGCCTCATTTTAGAGCGATCGAATCGGTTTTCATCATATCTAGTCAACCGAATAGTGCGATGTGATTTTTCCCTCCACGCCGATGATGCTCTGTATTGATGTGATTTGCCATCAGATGACTTCAGTCTCTTGTTATATCGATTACTTACAGTTATCCCGGCAGCAGTTGACCACTCGAGCGGTTTCGTTGTACTCGAAGTACATTGTTGCAGAATTTTCCTCACTTCGCCTGCATTCTCAACTGTCATGGCGAATGCCCGATGGTAATCTTTGGCCAGAGCCCAAGCCAGAGAGATGTAATCTCGGGGATTTTCCAATTCAATGTCATTCAATATGCTATCTTCCCCTGGGTGTGCAATCCAATCGTCTTCTTCACCTTCGCCAGCGAGGTTCTCCCATCGCTTCCCCAGATCATCAAAAATCTCTTTCGTAAGGCCTTCTATCGATATTCCATAACCCAATACCATCACAGGTATCTTGGCAAAACTACGTTTTGAGAAAATATCGGAGTTTTCAGACAGGTAGGTGCCAAACTTGTGCTCTACATCTCCACCATCCCACAGTTTCACGGCATTTTCCGCAACCGCGACATAGAAATCTTTCTTGGTATAATTCTCGACCAAGTCGACAAACTCAGCGAGGTCGGAATCCCGCATCAATGCGGCGCAGTGTTGTTGACCGTTGCAGGTCCCATCCTGCTGAATTGCAATAGAAGATTTACCAGTCTTCTCAAATGCCATCCATGCGTCATAAGCCGCGGCTATTCTCTGGAAGTACTTCTTGCGAACCCCGTACGGATGATTGTCTTCAACCCTATCATTCCACCACAGAGGAATATTCCTTTTGTGTAGCGGGTTTCTGCCGACATCGAAAATCCGTTCTCGGTTTTCATCAAACCACGCGTGCATTTCAGAGAAACGGGGGTTTCCACGCAATGTGGTTGCGAAGCCCACGACGCCTTTGAATAAATCAGCGACGTGGCACTTTATCCAACCCTTGGCCTTTTTGTTCACCTTCATGGGCTCATCAAAACATATCAGTCCACGGCTCAAGTCTCCACCTTGAGGAGATAACCATGGGCATAGTGTGTACAGTCTCCCCCTTGGGCCAGCCATCCAAGCATGGTAAAAATGGCTGTTGTCATCGGGGTCATCTTTTCTCCTATTCACCAATTCCTTGGCCGAATACAACGTCTGTGAGATTGGAGCGGGAAGTACCGACCAAGCCGTTGAATCGTCACCAAATACGATATCACTTGTGACAACCTCCCATACCTTGTGATTAATCACCCATTTGGTGTTCTGAAGATTATTCAATGCCCCTACAAGGTGTTCACTTGACCCCAAGCGCTCCCTATCTTTTACCGTTCTTCGTAGCTTCGGTGTCAGCATTCCACCGGGCCTGGATTTCTCAGGTTCAACTGGATTATACTCATGTTCAACTGGACGATACAACATCGGCCGCATGATAGGATCGCGCAGGCTGTAACCCTTTTCCTTGAGAACCTCGACTGTCTTGGCGCTAAGTCTTAACATGATGTGACTATCTTCGGAAGTTCGACCAACACGGTATAACTCGATTACTTGTGCTTCTCGCAAAGCATGGATGATATTCCATGCCAGAGTTTTCAACTTCTCGGTATCAATTCCTGAGATGAATAATTCGTATTGGCGCTCAAGTCTACGAATAATAGCAAATATCACCGACGAGCACTTGGTTGCATTCGCCTTCTCAGTCATTCTGGACAAAACAGCCAGAATTCCCAAATCAGCAATCCTCTTGAAACCGATACTGCGAATTTTCTTGACCCAGGCACTCTTGCGCTCCATTTTGGCACTTGCGGTACGGAAGACCTCGACTACCTGATCGATGAAAGGATTCTCTTCGAGAATTAATGCATCCTCTTCGCCTATGAGACGACGCTCATTTTGACGTTGCTCCAATTCGCGCCTCGCGCTGACGTCGCCCACGGTCAAGTTGGGGGTGGGGTGCTAAATTATCCTTCGTTTCCCCCTTAAGAAGAAAAAAGCGATTCATAAGCAGCCGACACGTTGTCTGAAAATACCGAGGAAGAGAACTTTCGCGCCTGTTCTATTCCTTCCTCGTGCGATGCGCGCGTACTCTTGCTGCGCTCGACCCATTCACTGTGAATCTCATGTAGCGCCGCAACCCAAGCCCCTCTCTCGAAAGGGGGCAGGGGGGTTCCGGGGATTGCCAATTCATTGTGTGAACCCAAATCGGACATCAATACCGGGCAACCTGCCGCCATCGCCTCCAAGGGTGGATAACCGAATCCTTCAGCGACCGATGGGAATAACAGGGCATCAGCATGCTGTTCAAGAGCGATTAACTCAACTTCGCTGACCGCCCCCAGCCAATTCATTTCGACGCCGGCGCTCGCCGATTGCGATTGCAGGCGTCGGCTTGGTGTGCTGTCGGATTCAGCGCCGACCTTGTGTAGAACTACATCGCTACGGATATCTTCGTCCAAGGCGCTGAGTACATCGATGGCGAATAGCAGTCGTTTGCGCGGCTCCTCACTGCCGATAATCAATAGGTTGAGGCGGTCACTGGGTAATGATTCTGGACGCGGTTGAGGACTCAGATGCGGATTACGTCCCGTAGTATCAATGCCAAGGGGGACTACTATGGTACGACTATCGGGAAACAGCCTCTCAGCGTGCTCTTGGGTGGTTCGGCTGTCACATATCAACAGGTCAGCGCGCCCTAGCCCAGCGCGAATCTTCTCAAGGTCACGTTTGCGCACTCGACCGGGATTTTGCTCGCCAACTGTGATTTTTCCCTCAGGGCTCTCGATTATCTGAGGGTCGAGATGGAATAGGTCGTGAACCGTCACCGCTACAGGAATCAGTGAATTATGTGGCACAAGTATCGCTTGCTCTTGATCGCTGATGTGCAGCAGGTCAACTTGACCGGAAGCGACGAGTTCAGACACTCGCCTAGCAACCTTACGGGGGTGGGAACGCCAACGTCGCCACAGACGGGGCAGTGGTGAACCACCGGTCGGATGGTCAATTTCTCCAGCCAGTTCCCAGCCCTTGATATCCCCGTGACGAAGGTGTAGCACAAGGTCATGGTGCGCCCGACCGAGTCCGGAAAGCGAGGAAATCGCCCCGCCACGAGCGACCAGGACCCTTCTAGGCATGGAGGTCACGAGAGGTTCTCATGTCTTGAAAGCAACCGGCGATAGTTCGCCGGTCAGACGATTTCTTCTGGTGTCTCAAGGGGGTGACTGCAATGACTGCGAGTTGTGGTTCACTCAGGTGGTTGCGGCGGGGCGTAATCATTCTTGACCGCTTCGGCAACAATTGCCATATCGCTGTCGACCATCATCTCGACCAATTGCTCAAAGGTGGTAGTTGGACTCCAACCGAGGGCAGCGGCGGATTTTGCATAATCACCTATTAGCAGTTCGACCTCAGCCGGGCGGAAGAACTTGGGATTGGTACGAACCCGCACCGCCCCACTTTGGTCGGTGGCGATGGTATCGACACCCTCACCAGACCAGGTCAACTCCATTCCGACGTGGTTGAAGGCATGATTAATCATATCGCGAACACTGTGGGTGCGACCGGTGGCGACGACAAAGTCGTCGGCCTCATCCTGTTGCAACATGCGCCACTGCATCTCGACATAATCACCAGCATAGCCCCAGTCACGCTTGGCATCGACATTACCTATCCACAGGCATTCATCGATACCGTGCGAGATTCGCGCCGCGGTCATGGTCACCTTTCTGGTTACGAATTCCAAACCCCGGCGTGGGCTTTCGTGGTTGAAGAGAATCCCGGTACAAGCGAATAGGCCGTATGACTCACGATAATTTCTGGTGATCTCAAAGGCGAATACCTTGGCGCAGCCATAGGGCGAGCGAGGGTGGAACGGAGTCAACTCGTTCTGTGGAATTTCGCGTACTTCACCGAATTGCTCGCTAGAACCGGCTTGGTAGTATCTGCAGTCTGGCTTGACCCGCTTTATCGCTTCAAGACATCGCAGTGCACCCATCCCGGTGACATCAGCCGTCATCATCGGCGAGCGCCATGATTCGGGGACAAAAGACTGTGCTCCCAGATTGTAGAACTCATCGGGTTGAACTTCATTGACGGCATTATCGATACTGCTCTGGTCTGTCAGGTCACCATTGATGAGGTGGAACTTCTCGTTCCCCTGCAGGTGGTTGATGAGACTGCGACCCAAGGTCGGTTGGCTGGTTCGCCGCACCAGACCATAGACCTCGTAGCCCTTTTCCAGCAATAGTTCTGCCAGATAAGAGCCATCTTGACCGGTTACCCCGGTAATCAGGGCGGTCTTACCTCCAGCCATGCCTGACCGAGCCCCCTTCTCCTCTTCAATGCAAAGGCCACTGAGATTTTAATCCCGGCTCGGCCTTTTCTTGGTGGGGGACCTTTGGAGGATGCATCAATAGACTGATGAAAGCACCCGCGCATCCGGCCAAGAAAAAGGCGCCAAAGGTGCCCTGAATAATCCACCCGGGTGGGGCGAAGCTAATTTCAAGGCCGTTGGTCTCTAGTGCGAAGCTGTATCCACAGAGCATGAATAGCCACCAGAGGTATACCCCTCGGAATGCCAGCAAGAAGCCGAAACTACGCATTTCACGCCGCCGGTGGATAGGGGAATTGCCCACAGACTCACGCCGCCTTCATAGGTTGATGGCCGGTCACGCCACTGTGGACGGAGAATCAGCCACTGGTGTGCGCTTGCGGGTGCTGGTCGTGCGAGCCTCATTTGCCAGTCTGGGCGGGGCCGAGCGAGAGTTACTCACCGTCCTTCGGGATTGGGGGCAAAGATGGGAGGTGACGGTTGCCACTTTGTCCCTGCCAAAAGCGGCACAGGAATTAGCCGTAGGGCTGAAGGTCAAGTGGCTGAAACCGGAGGTGGACCTTGAACTTCCGAGCGGTGGATCAGCCGAGATCACCGCTAAGGCGAGCAAGGTTGCAAGCAAGGCTTGGAAGAGTGTTCCAGGCCTCGCTGAAGCGATTGCGAATGTCGATGTGGCTCACATTTCGGTTTGTCGCGGCTCACTGGAGATTATCCCGCTACTCCCCTCTGGGCTTGGAGTCCACTACCATTGTTTGGAGCCACCTCGCTGGTTGTACGAAGATGTGCTACATCGGAAAATCGACGGACGCCACAAGCGACCACAATGGCTGACAAAACTGTTGTTCCGGTCGCAGAAAAAGGCCGACCAAAGGCTGGTCAAGCAGTTGCTGGAGCGAAAGGGAAGTGCGATTTCCGGAAATTCCCATCACATCCAAGCCAATCTAGGAAAATTCTATGATTTGCACGTCGATTCTTCTCTCGCCAACGGCGAGCCGCCGGCCCGAGATGTCGCCGGCAGGGCGCTCGGACCTTCGGTGCTGATGCACGTTGTTGACCTTGCGGATTGGCCTGAGGCCGCCGATAATGCTGAGGCCGCAACCGAATTACCACTCACTCCCGATTCCCCCTATGTGGTCACGGTCGGCCGTCTCGGTTGGGTCAAGGGGGCGTGGGAAACCGTTCATTCACTTGCTGGCACCGGGCTGGGATTGGCACAGGTCGGTGGTGGTGATGATAGCGATAAAGCCCGCTTGCGCGCTGAAGCACAGCGATTGGGCGTGCCGTTCTGGGCAATGCCAAGGCTCGAACAAGCAGCCCTGCGAAAACTGGTGCGTGGGGCGGTGGCGATGGTCAGCCATGCCCACAGTGAGCCGTTCGGTCTGACACCGATTGAGGCGATGGCGGTCGGAGTTCCAGCACTATTCGTCGATGAGGGCGGTTTCCACTATACCATGACCGGTGCCGACTCGGGCCAGTTATTGCCGCGCCCACCGCTCAGTGCCGCCAGCGACCATCCGGATATGGCCGCGTGGCACCAAGCCTATGACCAGGCACAAGATGCAGATATTCGCCGAGATTGGGCCGTAGCCGGCCGGAACCACGTCGAGGGTGGTTTCACCCTCGAGGTGCAAGCACAGGCGCTTGAGAGACTTCTGCGCGACTGTATCAAACATGCTGTCTAGCCATTGGAGACGACCCACCTGTCCCTCTCTGACAGCGCAGACCCAACTAGCCCACTTCAAGTCTTGACCAAGGGGCGGGTGGCGCCACATTCAGGGCATGATTGTACATTCTCATCATCGTATTCGTATTTGCACGCCGGGCAATCTAGCGATAGGATGCGGTGCGACTTATCAAATACTGAAATCACCACATCTTCGGCACTTTCGAGCACCAGACGACGCTCCGCGACCTCGTCGACGACCCATCTACCAGGCCCGCCCATCTCGAGTAGGAGGTCGGGGGGTAGACTTACCATTCCCATTTCATCTATCAGTAATTCGCGTGATTCGGCCAACTCGGCAACCTCGAAACCTTCGCCGTGTTGAGCGATGAAGCGACCGTCGCGTAATTCAAGCGCCCGGTCACAGAAATCGGCGACCTCACTGCTGTGGGTGACCAACAAGAAGGAAACATTCTCCTCATCGTGCAGTCGCTTGAACAGCGCCAAAACCTCGCGACTGGTAATCGGGTCGAGTGAACCCGTCGGCTCATCGGCGAGAATCAACTTCGGATTGGTAATCAGCGCTCGAGCGATGGCCACACGCTGCTGTTCACCCCCAGAGAGCATCGCCGGTAGACCATGCATTCGTGATTCAAGCCCCAACTCAATCAGTAACTCGCCGGCGCGCCGCTTCGCTTCACGCGGTGAGACCCCTTGATGGCGCAGCGGTTGGGCAACGTTGTCCTGCGCCGACATATGCGGCAGGAGATTGCCCTCCTGGAAAATGAAGGACACCGTCTTTCGCCTCAGTTCAACCAGTTCTGCGCCGGTCAGGCGAGTCATATTCCGCCCCGCCAGAGAGACCGAACCAGCGGTCGGCTTCATCAGCCCACCCAAGCACTTGAGAAGGGTGGATTTACCGCTCCCACTCGGCCCGACCACGGCAACCGCCTCGCCTGATTTCACGCTCATATGAAGACCGCGTAATGCGACGACGTTACCGTCTTCCGCGGTGGATTCGTAGACGTGGTAAAGACTGTCGGCGGAAAGGATTTCCTGATTGTTCTCCGACAATTTCACTCCCCCTTGAGAACCGTTGCCAAATCCGCTTTCAGCGCCTTTCTGGTGGTCACCAATAATGCTATGACTACAGAAAGGAATACGGCTAAGACAACCATTGATAATTCAAACCACGGCCATACTAGATCTCTGGTTATCACTGTCGAAGAGCCCCCGAAAATCTGGAAGATGAAACCGAAAATCTCGAACATACCATTGAAGGACAGCGCCAATCCCATGCCGAGGATGACACCGAGGAACATCGAGACGACAATGATGGAGAGAATCTCGAACAGTACCAGGCGGATTATCTGGTTCGGGCTGGCACCGATGGCCTGCAATACCGCCAATTCTTTCTGACGCTGGTTCAATACCAGTGAGAGGAAGACGAAGGCCGAGGCGATGGCGGCGATACTGGCGACGACGAATTGCAGGCTCAATAATCCCGGTGTGCCGAAAATCAGTCCGCCGTTGCGTTCCACCTTCTCATGGGCGCTCGACCAGTCATCAGCACTGGATACCCGATAATCCGCCTCGAGATTTGCCCGCAGCGCCTGCAATTCCTCTCCTTTGATTCCATCAACGGCTATTATCCACGTGTACGCGGTGTGGTTGTTCACCGCATCATCACCGACGAAGGCACGCCAAGCGGACTGCCCGATAATCAATGATTGCGACATTGTATCATCGGGAATTCCGGGGATGAACTGGTGCACACCGAGGTAGCGTAGGGTGGCATTGTGCAGGGTCGAGTTCATCCGAATCGAGGTGCCGGACTCAAACAATACCGCGGTCAATGGTGGCGGCATCAATGCCGACCCAGAGATGCATCCGGTATCATCTGCAGCCGAGTTATCCGGGCATATCGCCCCGCTCAAATCGGCCGCTACAGTGAGGTCAAACAGTCCGAATGCTCCGGATAGATTAGCACCCGAAAGATTCGCTCCGGTCATTGAAGGTGGGGCGAACGGTAAATCGACAATCACCGCATTCTGTAGTTGTGCGCCCGATAGGTCAGTTCCCATCATATCGGTACCCACGAATAGTGATTCGCTGAGATTGGCCTGTGATAGATCTGCCATCGATAAATCACTGAAGGAAAGGTCACTGCGACCATAGTCTCGACCACTCATGTTCTCTCCACTTAGATTCAATGAAGACACGTCATGCTCCATCATGGCCGAGTAATTCTCCATCAATCCCATCAATGCCGACTGATTGGAGATGAGCATCGAAACGTTGAGAGTAAGACCATCGGATTGAACGATTTCGAAATTAATCTCATCCCAAGTGAAATTTCTCAATTCCGAACGCTCGCGAGAGTCGTCGGTGACGAGTAAGATATCGCCACTGTCCGAGCCGCCACCGCGTCGGCCCGAACCCCATAGGTCGAGAGTATATGCTGAATCAAAACCGGCCGAGAAGGTCATCCCCTGATAGGCGGTCAAGGCCTTTTCGACATCATCTCCAGGTAGCGATTGCTCATACCAGTGCAATACCTCATCACTACCATCGAGAATTACCCAGGTCTGTAACGTATCCCCGTCATCATTGCTCAAGAGAAGGGTCGGGACCGTGGTCGCGAGCAAAGGTAATTGCTCACCATATACGTCTTCGATCAGCGCCTCGACCTGAGAGGCACTACTCAGGTCGGTCATCGTTATCTGCAGGTCCGAACCGACCGTCGATGAGGCAGTGCGCTCGTCGACCATCGTCCCGGTGTACCCCTGTACCGCCGCCAAGGTGACTATCGATAGGGTCAGCAGCATGATGACCGCGAGGCGATTGACCGATTCGGCCGAGCCCGAGCCCTTCAATCCGCGCTTGACATCGTTGAGAAGAGGTGAGCGGCCGAAGAAGAATTGCATGATGCGCGGCCCCGCGGCGCCGATTCTTCCGAGTAGTAACGCCCCGCCGAACCATAGTAGAAACGGGCCAAATATTCCGAGCAGACCCTCGAGGAAGAAATTCTCGACGATGCCATCTTCACTGCCCCTCATCTCCAGCCAGGTATCGACGACCGCAATCATACCGATGCTGAACATCAACCAATGCAACCAAACCTTCGGCTTGGTCACCTGACGAACCTTACGAACCCCTTCGTCGATTTCCAATTCGATGAATTCCTTGGCCTTGCCACGGCCAATAATAATCGCCAGTCCCAAGGTGGCGAAGGCCGTCAGCATGGTAGAGCCCAATCCCAAGGCTGGGTCGACGCTGAATTCACTTTGCGAGAAAACCATGAATCCGACGCTGGAGAGAACCACCGGAACCGCGGCCAAGGCAAGGAAATATCCCCCCAGCCACGCTACTGAGGACATGACCGCCAATTCCAGTAATACCATTCCCTGCAATTGTTTAGCGTCGGCGCCGATGACGCGGTGGATTGATATCTCGCGCCGGCGTTGTTCCAATGATAGTACCAAGCCGTAGACCAGAACCGCCAACGACAATACTACAATCGGAATCATGATGATATAATCAAAGGTTTGAATCAGCCCGAGAAAAATGTTCAAAAAGGTGATTGTTCCACCGACGATATCAAAATAGTACAACTCAATATTTTCCGAGGTGTAGTTCTTACCACTTACTTCCCAGCCCAGGTCTTCAACCCAATCCGCCGCTTCTGCGGTCGAGGAGGTCGGTAATTGCGTACGGTCCAGGGTAATCCCGAGATAGACGTGGTCGTGGTCGATAATAGTGCGGATATCCTCCTCTTCGAGGGCGGTCCAGGTGGCGAATATCGGATTCGGCGCCAAAGTTGGATTGCCAAATGGCCAGGGCTCGTAAATGCCCAGTATCGTCGTATTGGTCATGGTGATTGTCTGGCGGCAGAACACGTGGTGGGTCTCACCGAAATCGGTGGTGCCGGGGCAGTCTTCAATCCCCCCTTCAACCGTTGATTTCTTTTCGACGACGTATTGGAAGGTCACCTCATCAAGGTGGTCTCCCACCTGTGCCTGAGCAGCCGAAGCGATGGTTGATGGAATGAATATCCCGCGTTGTTCCTCCACCTCCTGCGGTGATGACCAGTTGCCCATTCCCAAGATTATGCTGGCGCCGAGCCGCTCGGCAATCTCACCATCGAAAGCACCTGGGCCAAGGAGTCTGATGGCGCGGGTATCGGTGATTGGTGGGCCGTTCGACATCAATTCAGGGTATTCAAACGTGACATTCTCCCAGTTGGTGTTTTCAGTCGATGAAATAGAATCCATCAACAATGGTTGCGCGGTGACGAAATCCTCGTTGAAGAATCCGCCGCCGTGTATCCCCTGGCGACCGAGAATGACCGTACAATCGCTGATTTCTATTCGTTCTGTCAACTCATCACAGGCCTGCATAAGAGTTGAGGTGTTGTTGCTCCAACCTTCAGCACCGATGATGGGCGCTTTACGGAATTCTATCTTGGCATCGAAGGGCTCTGATTCAAGCGATTCCTGAAAGAATATCTGTGATAATCCAACCCCGTAAGACAGCACTGTGGTGATGACCAGGCTAGCGAGGAAGACGCCGGCAACAACCGCTAACCCACGCTCTCGCCCACGCCACGCCCCCAGTATTGCCAACCTCAGTCGGTCGGGAATATCGCGCCCTTTGCGCACCCTCTCCTTGGCCCAACTCAGGCGACTCATTCTTCCTCACCTCTTATCGCATCGCCCCAAGCGCTGTAGATATCCGAGTCGGAGGTCTTGCCATCCTTGAGTAGTAACATTCGGTCAGCCTTTGAAGCGAGATTCGGGTCGTGGGTGACCAAGAGAATCGAAATCGGGTTGGTTTCGTCGTGACATAATTCCTTGAACAATTCAAGAATCTCGTTGCCGCTGGCGATATCGAGATTCCCGGTCGGCTCATCGGCCAGAAGAAGGGGACGGTCGCCGGCGATTGCCCGGGCGATGGCGACGCGCTGTTGTTGACCTCCCGATAATTGCCCCGGCAGGTGATCGATACGGTCGTCGAGGCCGACTTTACTGAGCGCGGCAAAGGCACGCTCCTCGGACTCATCGCTGGGGATTCCAGAAATGTCTAGGGCGATGGCGACATTGTCCAGTGCCGAGAGATGGTCGAGGAGATGGAAGTCCTGGAAAATCCACCCGACTTTATGGCGACGAACGTCGACCACCGAGGATGGGCCTTTCAAGCCATACTTACGCCCCTCAAGGTTGATTGTTCCACTATCAGCAGCAAGCAAGCCGCCGATGATGTTGAGCAGGGTGGACTTCCCGCAACCCGAAGGTCCCATCATCGCCACCAATTCGCCGGACTTGAGTTTGAGGTCAATGCCTTTCAATACTTCTAAACGATTGGCGCCGGAACCAAAACCCTTGGTGAGTCCAGATACCTCCAGCATACTGCGGGCTGATAGAGGTAGTATTTACTGATAGCCCCTATGCGAACTTGAGGTAATTAAGGCCCCGGGAACAAAGGGCAGATTGATGAAGCGATGGCAGGTCGCCAAGCCATGCGACCGGTCGAAAGTGTAGCAGTGATTGGCGCCGGAAACATGGGCTCGGGAATTGCCCAGAAGAGCGCCCAAGAAATGTTTGATGTGCAGATGGTCGACCGCGAGGAGAAATGGGTTGAACGCGGGCAGGCCATTATCGCTGAATTTCTCGACGAGGCGGTCGAGCGGCGAATCTTTTCTGAAGCGCAAGTCGCTGAAATCAAGGGACGAATCACCAGCGTGGTCGGCACTGAGAATATCGATCCAACAACCGATTTGGTCATCGAAGCAGTGTTCGAGGACTTTGCCATCAAGACCGAGGTTTTTCACATTCTCGACAAGGTATGTGATGAGCACACGATTCTGGCCAGCAATACCAGCAGTCTATCGGTGAACGAACTCGCCCAAGCCACCGGCAGACCAGACCGCTTCGTCGGTCTGCATTTCTTTTTTCACCCGGCTAAGAACCGCCTCATCGAGGTAATCCCCAGTGCTGAAACCAGCGCTGAAACCCTTTCTCGGGTGGTGCAGTATTGCAAGATGACCGGCAAGGTGGTCATCATCTGCAAAGACCGCCCCGGATTTGTCGTCAACCGGTTTTTCGTTCCGTGGCTGAACGAAGCCTGCCTCCTATTAGAACAGGGAATCGCCACCACCACCCAGATCGATGCTGTGGCCTGCAAGGCATTTGGCATCGGCATGGGACCATTCGCTTTGATGAATCTCACCGGGCCGCCGATTGCTCTTCACGCAACCGATTATCTAAGCGAGCAACTCAATTGTCCTCGCTACCGCGGGGCCGACAACTTACGCGATATGGTTGCTGCGGGAGAGATGTGGGAACTCTCTGATACTGGTGAGGGTGGCGACGAAGTACTCGAAGACGAAGTTGCAAGCACAATCTCCGAGCGCCTGCTAGGCCAGGTCTTCGCGGTCGCGGCGCAAATCGTCGAGGAAGAGATCTGCTCGCTGGAGGATGTCGACCGCGGTGCCAAGGTCGGACTGCGCTGGTCGCGCGGTCCGTTCGAATTGGCAAATAAAATCGGCGTTGCTAACGCGAGCCGAATGGCGCAGGAATATGCTGATTTGGCCGGATTTGAATTACCTGAATTCCTGCCCCAGCAAGCCGAAATAAGCCAGCCCTTTGAATTCAATTTTGTCGACCTCCGCGTCGATGAGGGAATCGCCACCATCACCCTGAACCGCCCTGAAGCGATGAACGCACTGAATCAGACCATGATTCGCCAACTCGGCGAAATGGTCGCTCAGGCAAACTCGAGAGAGGATGTTACCACCATCGTGTTGGAAGGGGCGGGCAAGGCATTTGTGGCCGGTGCCGATGTGAAATTTTTCGTCGATAAAATCCGCGCCGATGCGATTCCCGAGATATTCGAGTTCACCCGCCACGGCCACGAAGTGCTCAACCTGCTGGATTCCTCACCAAAGACTACCATCGCCCTAACCACTGGACTGGCGCTGGGAGGGGGCTTGGAACTCGCTCTCGCCTGTGATTATCGCATCGGCACCCATCGCACCCAGTTCCGTTTCCCCGAAACCAGCATCGGAATCTATCCTGGTCTCGGAGGTACTCAGCGACCGGCGCGTATCTGTGGAATCCCCGCCGCCCGATGGGCGGTATTGGCAGGTAATTTCATCGATGCCGATACCGCTCGTGACCTTGGCCTGGTGACCCATCTGGTCGAGGCCGGCGAGGTCGAGCAAACAGTAGCCGAAATTGCTGAAAATGGAAAGCCGGACAACAAATATCCTGGCCAGCCGGCTAACCCGGAGAGTAAAGTGGCTATTTTCGCCGCCGAATTCTACCGTGATTCCTCCCTTCAAGCCCTGCTGGAAGGTAATTGCCCAGACGGTTTCGATGCAGAGGATGGAAATGTCGCCCGCCAACTCAAGGCACTCTCCAGGGCCGCACCAATCGCCGTACGGATGGCCAGTGAACTGATCGATACAGCCGCTGATACCGACCTGGAGGGTGGTCTGCAAGGAGAACTTGACCGACTGCCGGAGATTTTCTCGACCGCAGATGCGCTAGAGGGTCTGTCGGCACTGATAGAAGGACGCAGGGCGACCTACTCAGGTAAGTAACCGGTTTACCGATTAAACCATGTATGTGAATTAACACCGAGTGTGTGAGGTAATCCAGATGACTGAACCAGCGCTGAGCATCCCGAGCGATGAACTCGACAAACTTCAGGCCCACATCGCCGACACAGTGACCACCGGTGTAGATATCCGCAAGATTCTGTCGACCTACTCCGGTACTTATCCTTATGATGAGGCTTGGGAAGTCTCGGCCGCGGTCATGGCCTTACGGGTTTTCGCCAGTCGCTGGACAATCGAGATTCTCTCAGCCCTATACATCACCGGCCCGAAGCGCTTCAATGAGTTGAAGGGCCTGCTGGTGGGAATCTCCAGCCGTACCCTGTCAGACAAGTTGACTCTGCTGGCCAGGGAAGGATTGGTCATCCGCAAGGTCAAAGAGGAACCCCCGATAAGGGTGAACTATATCCTCTCCGAGCATGGATTGTTGTGCGGTAGGCTGCTCTCACCGCTCGTTGCATACCTCAAGTTACACTGTGGTGCCGTCATCTCGAAGGCCACTAAGTAGCGAAGGCCACTACGTATTGTTACAACACTCGGCCTTCGCCTGATCACGCGCAAGCCTGAGTTCTACTTTTGATTCTTTGATTGGGAATTGCCTAACGCCTTCGCTTGATTAATTGTCGAGGAATTCGCTAACCGCTTTGGCGAAGTCCTCCGGCCTATCATTGCTCATCATCAGTTTACGCGCCGCCCGCGCTCCGGGCAAACCCTTGGTGAAGGCAACCGCGTGGCGAATCAGCCATTTGGGCTGTAGGCCAGTTGTCTCCTCAGACAACTCGACGTAGCGCTTCCAACACCAAGCGCGAGCGATGAAGTCCTGCTCATTTGGCCTAGCCTCCTCCCACCGCCGTGGGTCGTCTTGAGCCCATGGGCTGGTCGGGATTGGCCACCCTAATCCGGCTTTTATTTCGGCGAAAACCATTGGCCGGCCAATCGCCCCTCTTCCTATCATCAATCCTGCCGCTCCGGTCGCCTCAAGGCATTTCGCCGCGCTCTCCGCGTCGGTGATGTCGCCATTGGCGATTACCGGAATATCGACCCGCTCGACCACTTTGGCTATGGTTTCCCAATCGGCATTTCCCGAATATCCTTGGCGTAAGGTACGACCATGAATACACAGCCGTATGATTCCGGTGGTGGCTAGTCTTTCACAGATTTCGACGACATTATTGGCGCCGACACCGGTTCCCAATCGTAATTTTGCGGTGATGGGAATATCGCTGACGGCTAGGCAGGCCTCGACAATTCCCACCAGTTCATCCGGCTCGCCCATCAGTGCCGCCCCGGCACAGGTCTGTGCAACTTTGGGTGCGGGGCAACCGAAATTCAAGTCGATGATGTCGGCACTACCCTGTAGCAATTCGACGGTTTTCACCATCTCATCTAAATCCCCGCCGAAAATCTGCGGGATGAAAGGCTTCTCACGCTCATCCGATTCAAGTCGTAACCATGAGCGGGCAACATCTCGGCTCAGCGCCGCCGAAGAGGTGAATTCGGTTATCGTGATATCAGCTCCGCACTCCTTGGCCAGCAGGCGGAATGGCAGGTCGCTGACACCGCTCATCGGGGCGAGGAAAAGCGGCACCTGGGCCAGGTTTGAAGGCACCTCTCAACCCTCGGAATAGGCCATTTCCAACTGCTCGGCCACCCGCCTGATGCGGCGCAGAACCCGGTCGAGTTTGCTCATACACATCTCGGCACATCGCTTAGGATTATCGCCAACCATTCGGTAGCCGAAGGGCAATCTCCCGCCGAGTAGGTTGAGTAGCAGCATCTGCTCTTCAGGGGATACTTTGGCCAGATTCTTCTCGACTAGTTCTGGATTCAATTTTCCCTTCTTCAGTGCCTTGACCAATATCTCAGCCTGCCTTGGGGGAAGTTGTCGGTTGAAACCACCCTTGAGTAATAACCAATCCTCACCGCGCTTGCGGAACTGCGATTCCATCGCTTCCCAGAGGATGGTTGGCAAGCGGTCGATTCGCGCCACCCGCTCGACGATTCCGGCGGCATGAAATCGCTCGAGGATACGGATCAATCTGGGTTTGGTGGCTTTGGTAATCTCGACCGCTTCGTCGATTGAGAGCGGGGCGGTGCGCGCCAACATCGTGGAAAATAGTTTGACCGCCACAGAATCAGCCATTATCGCCTTGCCTGGGCGCTCTCCGAGCAGTCCCATCTCAGCCATCCAGTTCGACAGTTCATTTGCACCTTTGATGTCGGGAAGGGGTGAGGGTTCGGTCACCCATAATCGTAGTGCGGGGGGCTCACTCGCAGCGGCCATCGCAATCTTGCCAGGGCTCTGGCCACCCCCTCGGTCCCACCAATTATCCAGGTCGGCCAAGCGCATCTGTAACAGAATTCTTGCCTCCTGTGAGAATAATTCGACCGCCGCACTCAAGCAACCGCCGCGCAGAAAGTGGCGGCGCCAGCCATCGCCTTCACTGCGGCTGCTTATCAGTCGGCAGGCCGAGAGGCGCGACAGGTGGTGATGCAGGCTTGCAGGAGCCAGTCCCAATTCATCTCCCAGGGCATTGGCATCGACACCGATTTTGGGATTGGCCAAGAAATGCTCGCGCAATAATCTGACCACCGGCTGCTGGGCATCACCAAAGGCGTGTTCTTCGCCACGACGGCGAATCAATCCGAAGGTGGCAACCAGCCAATCGATGAGTTGGGTAACATCTTTTTTGCTGGTCGGAAAAGGATGTTCCTCAAGCCTAACCTGGAACATATTCACTCACCCGCCTCGACCCACCATAAGCATGCGCACGCGACAGGGCGAACATTTGACGATTGGCGAGGCCGTCTTCATAGCCGAAAGAAAACGTCAGATGGCAAAATGAATGGCCAAGAGGTACGCAGAGACGCAAATCAGCGCTCTTCATTCCAGGAATGGTCGAGAACGGAAACCTCAGGTTGAAGGGGGCCCGTCGATGGGACTTCATCACCCAATGATTGCTTCAAATGATCTTCAAGGTCGAGCCGGTCAAGGCGTAGAATACCGCGCCGGCGCAGAACCTTGACGGCTGAATGTACTGTCGCCTTTGAGCGACCGAGTTGGCGTGACAATGCCGCTTGCGAGCGTGGCACGCCATCATTGCGAATGTGGTCGACAATCGCGCGCTGGACTACCGAAAGACCGATGTCGAGCCTACGAGCGGCACGTTGCGGGTCGGCATCGAGTTCCGACAAGACCTCGACCTGACTAGGCCCCCCGGCAAAATAGCAGGTGCGACCATTTACCCTGACGATGGTGATGGCGCGCTGCACCTGAAGGACATCGAGGTGGTGTCTGAGCGAGCCATTGGCCGCCTGTAGAGCGCGTTGTAGTTCACGGTAGCATAGGCCGGGTTGTTCATCCAAGGTCTGCAGTATCGAAACTCTAAGTGGGTGTTCATCGCCATCCGAAACCCTGGTGGTTATCGTACCGCTGGAAGTGAAAGCAGTAGATAATCCGCCGAATCCACCGACCAAACCTGCCAGTCCAGCCGCTAGCCACGGCCGTTGTCGGACCCATTGCTGAAGCAGTGCCATCGAACCAACCTCGGTCCTCAACTCAAATGAAGGCACCGGTAAACAGCGTCAAAAAGCCGAAACGTGGTATCGCTACACCCTATCGCCAGTGGCGACGAATATGTTTGCTACGCTCTTAACGTTATTTTCACGTTGCGGCTTTGCTCAAGGTAGTCAGATTTCATAGAATTCGGAACCTTACCGTTCAAAGAAAACCAGAGGGTAGTCCCTGGCATACTATGCAGTTCCATCTCGATTACATCCGGTATCCTTCAGGCTGAATTCGAAGCAAAGTATCTCTCACAAGGTCACGCAGGCCTCGTCATCGCTGAATTAGAAATACCTCACATCGACCATCTAATATCAATACCAA
>Ga0209554_1000502_pt1 | contig 33362 bp, 32 predicted proteins | sample MarorgKNORR_S2LV_5_FD_188221 | JGI IMG/M metagenome (GOLD analysis project Ga0209554, IMG submission 188221) | Marine microbial communities from the Southern Atlantic Ocean, analyzing organic carbon cycling - Bottom_A/KNORR_S2/LV (SPAdes) (version 2) | ecosystem: Environmental > Aquatic > Marine... | reverse complement strand
CTATTTTTGTATTTCCGGAAATATTTACGTGTGAATAGATTTTAACATTACTACCTATTTCAACATTTGGTCCCATTACAACATAAGGACCTACTTCTGCTGTTTCAGAAATTTTTGCTTTTTTATGAATTACAGAGTTTTTATCAATCATTTAATTTATTTATTACAAAAAATTCTGAAAATTTCTTATCAAGATTTATTGCTGATTATTTCCTATCAACTATGGAAGCTGACCATTGAGCATCAGCCATTTTCTTATCTCCTACAAAAGCTTCACCCTTATATTTCCATACCTTGCCATGAGATCTTATTGTTTCAATTTTTAATAATAGTTTACAATTAGGTATAACAGGGCTTCTAAACCTAGCTTTTTCAACACTCATTAAAAAAACAAGTTTATTTTCATAAGTTGATTTATCAATTCCATGAGCGGTTAGAGCAGCAGCAGCTTGACCAAAAGCTTCCACAATGACAACACCAGGCATTACAGGGTGCCCAGGAAAATGACCTTGAACATAAAAACTATCTTTCTTGACATTGATTATACCGGTTGCGGATTTCAACTTTTTTATATCTACTAATTCATCTATTAACAGCATAGGTTTTCTATGAGGTAATAGTTTTTCTATTTCATTTCGGTTAATTGAGTCATTCATTTCGATTTCTTATTTCTTTTAAAAAATTTCTAATATCTGTAGCTGGATATCCCATAACTTTAGTATTGTCAGGTATATTTTTCATCACGCCCGTACCACCTCCAATTTGAACGTTACTGCCTATTTTTAAATGTCCAGATATTCCAGCTTGACCTCCAATCATCACATTATTACCAATAATTGAACTGCCAGCTATACCAACTTGACCTGCTAATATGCAGTTATTACCAATTTTTACATTGTGTGCAACTTGAACCTGATTATCAATAAAAGTATTTTTACCAATTATAGTGTTTGATAGGGAGCCTCTATCAATTGTTGATCCTGCTCCTATTTCACAATTATCATTTATAAGCACACAACCTATATGAGGATATCTAAAATTTTTTTCCTTATTTGGAAAAAAACCGAAGCCTTTCTTACCTATTATGCAACCATCTAATATGTGAACATTGTTTTTAAGTATAGAATTTCTTAAAATTACATTGGATCCTATTGAACAATTAGTTCCTATAATTACATTATCTTCTATAATTGTATTATGGCCAATAGAAGAATTTTTTCCAATAGAAACATGCATTCCAACAAGAACATTTTTTCCAATTTGAAGATTGTTTTTTTTAATAATAGATTTTTTAAGTGCCTTTAAATTAATTTTAAAATCATCCGTAATAGAAGATGGATAAAATAATTTTGCTACTCTACCTAGTGATAGCAAAACATTCTCTACTATTATTGATGTGCATGAATTGGGCAGATATTTGTTTAGATTCTTGGTAGTAATGCAAAATTTTGCTTTGGTTTGCTCTGCCTGATCTTTATATTTAACTGAATGAAAAAACGTAATATCTTTGTTGGTGCTTAGATCTAAGTTCTTAATATCATGTACTTTAATTTTCTTATCATTTATATTTGAAGTTAAATTACATATATCAAAAATAAGTTTTAGAGAAACGGGACCCTTGTTTTCAAAAAAAGGATTTTTAAACATTAATTTAGATTAATTTTTTTTACCTTTGAATTTATCAGTCCAATAATCTTATCAGTTATATCTAAATCAGATTTAGCTATAACTATATCTTTTTTACGTAAAATAATAGAAATATCATTTTTTTCTGAATAATCAGCAAGAATAGGGTTGAATATTTCAAATAATTTAGTATTAGCTTCAACTTTTTTTTTAGACACAGAATCAATTTTTTGTTTTCTATTTTCTTTGTAATCATTTATTTTTTTTTTAAGTGAATTGATTTTTTTACCAAACTCTTCTCCTGATAATATATTTTTCTGTGACAAAACTGAGGATTCTTCTAATTGTAAAGAATCTTCAATTTTTTTAAATTCTGCAATATTAGATTTATGTATTTTTTCTAATTGTTCTATCAAAGATTTCCCACAATAGATTCGTTCATAACTTTATCCATATTAATGCAAACTATAGATGAGGTTTCGTTAGCCCTTGATATGGTAATGCAAAGTGTTGTTAATATAATAACAAAAAACCTTACAGGATATTTCATTAAAAAGTAGTGCCAAGATTAAATCTAAAAGATTCAGTTTTATCGCTTGATGCTTTTGATAAAACACCAGCGTATGAAAAACTCAATGGACCAACTGGTGTATGCCAATCAAGTGCAATACCTGCAGCACTTCTAATTGTGTTTGAATCGTCGACTGTTGAACTGTAATCAACTCCCCATACATTTCCTGCATCCAAAAAAACAGAAAAATCAGCATTTTGCCAATTTGGCATTACATTTGGCAGTGTTGCAGCAAAATTAACTGCAGAGATATAGTTTCCACCAACATAGTCATTGTTATCTCTTGGTCCAATTCTACCTCTTTGAAAACCTCTCAGTTTATTACTTGGCATGTAAAGTCTTTCAGAGATTCTTACATCTTCGCCTGAAATTGAATTAACTGTTTTAGCATAAAAAGAAAAAGAACTAATCATTTCATCCATTATTTCTTGATAGTAATTGAATTCATAACCATTAATTAATCCGTAAGTATCGCTATATATTGGAACTGATTGGCTAAATCTACTTCTAAAACCATCAGTAGTTTGAAATTTTTGATTACGTCTATCATAATCTATTAGATAATTAATATCTGTGTCAAAGTAAGTTCCTTTTTGTTTTTCTAAAATAGCTGAAGCTGAACTATCTGTTTTCAGAGATTCATAATAAGTTGTAATAGAAGGAGATAAAAACACATCTTCAAAATATTCAAACCTGGTACCTAATGTAAATCCTGTTTTAGTCGTTTTATACCCAAAGTTAGCTAACCTATCAGTTTCACTACTCTGAATATTAGCAAATACAGATTGATCAGATCCTTTAAATTTTGGATTAGAAACTCCAAACTTTCCACGAATACTTTCATCTGTTAATTCAAGATTAGTTGCAAATTGTATACCCCTACCAAGGAAATTGTTTTCTTTAATGGAAAAACCTATTACGGTACCGCTTGTACCAACACCAGCTCCGGCAGAAATTTCTCCTGTTGGTTTTTCCTCAACTTCTATCTTAATAATTTTACTGTTTATGTCAGAACCTTGTTTTATTTCAGATGTAACGGATTTAAAAAAACCTAGAGCTTTTAAATTATTTATAGATTTATTATGTAAAATTTTATTGAATGTGTCACCTTCATCTAATATTAAATTATTCCTAATAACATCTTCTCTCGTTACATTATTTCCCACTATGTTAATTCTTTCAACAAAATGCTTTTGTATTTCGTCAATAAAGATTGTGAAATCTAACTTGTTTTTTTCTACAATATTTTCCTCTACCATTGCATTAATTGAATCATATTCATCCTTCAAGGCAATAGCTTCTACTTCATTTAAAATTTTTTCAATAGCATTATAAGAATATGGTTCGTTTCTAAGTTTTTCAAACAACGAATCAATTTTAGAAAAATTATTTCTATTATAATCTGTAGGAATTATTAATTTTAAATTGTTAAAGAAAAACTTTTCTCCAGCATTTATATTAAAAGTAAGATCGAACATACCTACGTCTAAAAACTCAGCGAAAGAACTTTCGACTTTAACATTATAAAAACCTTTATTTCTATAATAATTTTCTAAAAGCCTAACATCAAGTTCAACTCTACTTTGGTTTAAAAGTTTGTTATGTGAAATAAATTTCCAAAACTTGTCCTCTTCGGAAACAATAATTCTGAATAATTTTCTATTTTTATATTTCTTATCACCAATAAATTTAACTTTTCTTATTTTTGCTCTTTTTCCTAAATCAACATTGTAAATTAGTGATACTGTTCTGTTAGAATTATCAATTTTTTCTAATTTTACTTTCGCAAAATAAAAACCATTAGCTCTTAGTATATTTAGAACTAAATCTCTATCTTTTTTAACTAAATATTCATTAAAAGAATTATTTTTTTTTAATTTTAATGCTTCATAAATAGGATCTCTTAACCTTTTTGCCTTTATACCTTCAATTTTAACATTTTGTATTATTAGATTTTCGACAACAAAAACATTTAAAATATTATTTTTTAAATCTATTTTTACGTCTTCAAAAAAATTTGTATTATATAAATTTTTTAAAATTTCATTGATCTTATCCTTATTAAAATCATCTTTTATGTCAATTCCACCAAATATTATTATAGTATCTTTGGAAATTCTTTCATTTCCAGAAATATTAATTTCTTCAACTTTTGCAGCACTAACTGATTTTAACAATAATAATAAGAGAAACTGAGCTAAAAAAAAATTTTTAAACATTGCGGTATCATATACATAATAGTTTTGTTTTCAATCGAACATAATCGCTTAGTTTGATTATTTCTTTGTAATTTTTAGGAGATCTTTTTTTATATTTTAAAAAAATCTTCATTCCTAATATTTTTTTTAAAAAAGTTGTAATTTTTTGAAAGTTAATTTTGTTTTTTAAAAACAAATCAACTAGTTGATCGTTTGCACTGACCAAAACTGTTTCATATAATGAAATATTTTTAGGTATTTTATTTAAAATTTTAATTGAAGGAAATTTTTTCAAATTTACTCTAGAAAAATCTAGATTATTTAAAATATTTAAATCAAGTTTTGAGCTTTTTATTTTTAAATTTTTTTTATAATATATGGAATTAAATATTGGGATTTTCATATCAGTGTCATGTACTAAAATCTTTGTTAAACCATTATTAAATTTAATAATTGCATGCACATAGGATTTTGGATGTATTAAAATCTTAAATTTACTTGAATCAATATTAAAAATTCTTTGTGCTTCAATAACTTCGAAAACTTTATTCATAAGAGTAGCGGAGTCTATAGATATTTTGCTACCCATTTTCCAATTCGGATGTTTAATGGCATGTATTGGTTTAATTTTTTTAAATTTTGCTACCGGAAGTTTTAAAAATGGTCCTCCAGATGCAGTAATTATTACTTCCTCTATATTATTATAGTTTCCATGTAATAATGACCATATTGAGAAATGTTCTGAATCAACTGGAATAAATTCAGTTTTATATTTCTTTAATTTTTTTTGAATTAAGTTCCATGCACAAATAATTGATTCTTTATTTGCTATTGCTATTGTTTTGGTAAATTTAATTAAATTTAAAGTTGGTTTCAATCCTTCTAAACCTGAAATTGCTGACATTGTAAAGTCAATTTTAGTTTTAAACTTTTTATTAAAAGACTCAAAATTATTAAAAATATTTATTTTTTTATTTTTTATTTTTTTTTTTAAATTTAAATAATGCTTATTATTATTAATAACTATATTGCGAACTTTAAATTCCTTAGCTTGTTTTAATATTTCTCTATAATTGTTATTTGTTGTTAGCAAAACAACATCAAAGTTCTTTTTATCTTTTCTCAATATATCAATTGTAGATTTACCTATTGATCCTGTTGAGCCAAGTATTGCGATTTTTTTTTTCATTAATAGATTAATTTAAAATATAAACAAGTTCGACTTAAATAATAAATATGCAAAAGGGACGGCAAATATAATTCCATCTACTCTGTCCAAAAACCCTCCGTGGCCTGGCAATATTTTTCCTGTATTTTTGATTTTTTTTACTCTTTTAAAATAAGATATAATTAAATCACCAGTTTGACTTACAGATGAAATTAAAAAGATTATTATAAATAGTTTTTGTTGATCTCTAAAGCTTATGTTATCCAAAATTTCAAACCTACTAAAATCGAACAAAAAGATAAAATCTGAAAAAAAATAATAGTAACCAAAAATAATTGCCAAAAAATAACTCCCTATCATACCGGCATAAGTTTTATTTGGACTGATTTTTATTAATTTAGGCCCTCTGAAAATTTTTCCAAAAACATATCCGCCGATATCTGTTGCTACACAAATAATGATTACAAAGAAAAATCTTACTAAATCAGAATCATTATCGCCTCTCAACAAAAAAGCAGAATAAAGTGAAAAAAATAAAAAAATGATACCGAGATACGAATACATTTTTTTTTTACTCATTTTAAACCATTCTTGCGAAGCAATTAAAAAAATTGTGATTAGAAAGAAAGCAAAATAAAATGAACCTTTAATCATAAAAAAAAGAGCAATAGGTATAAGAATTATAGAGCTTAAGATTCTTTTAATAGTTTCTTGTTTCACTAAATATTTCCAAAGTTTCTTTTAGTTTTTTCAAATTTTAATAAAATTTTATTATAATCAGTTGCAGAAAAATCGGGCCATAATTTTTTTACAAAAAATATTTCAGAATATGCAGTTTGCCACAAAAGAAAATTGCTTAATCTATTGGTATTTCCTGTTCTTATTAATAATTCTGGATTAGGTGAACCGTTTGTATATAAATTTTTTTCTATATTAGTTTCAGTGATCGGAATTTTCTTTTTAAAAATTAAATTCATTGCGTTAACCAATTCTGCTTTAGAACCATAATTTAAAGCTAAATTTATTTGTAAAGTTTTATTTTTTTTTGTTAAGTTTTCTGAATTTATTAAAATTTTGAAAAATTTTTTTGAAAATGGTTTTTTATCACCAATAACTTTTAATCTTATTCCTTGTTCAATTAACTTATTTATTTTTTTTGTTAAAAATTCTTCTAATAAATTAAATAGAAAATTTACTTCTTTTTTTGGCCTTTTCCAATTTTCAGTAGAAAAAGCATAAAGTGTAAGGTATTTGATTTTTTTTTTAACAGTATGTTTAATTATATTTTCTACAGCAGATAAACCTGCTCTATGACCTTGATTTCTTGATTTTTTATTTTTTATTCCCCACCTACCGTTTCCATCCATAATAATGGCAACATGTTTAATAGGATTCATATGGTCATTATTTCTTTTTCTTTTGAGACTACTTTATCATCTATTTTTTTAACATGATCGTCAGTATATTTTTGAACTATCTTTTCAAACTTTTTTTCATCATCCTCACTAATATCTTTTGATTTAAGCATTGTCTTTAATTGATCGTTCGCCTCACGTCTTATGTTTCTAATTGATACCCTGCACTTTTCTCCAATGGTCTTGATTATTTTTTTCATTTCATTTCTTCTTTCTTCGCTTAAATCTGGAATAGGCAATCTAATCAATTGACCATCAATTTGAGGATTTAATCCTAAATCAGATTTTTTTATCGCTGAATCGATTAATGTAACGTTATTTAAATCCCATACTTGTATGTTAATCGTTCTGGGTTCAGGTGTTGTAATAGTGCCAAGTTGATTTATTGGCATTTTTTGTCCATATACTTCAACTTTAATTAAATCAAGCATATTTGAATTTGCTCTACCTGTCCTTAATGAAGCTAGTTCTTTAGTAAAAACCTCAAAGGTTTTATCCATTTTCTGACTATACGTCTTATCATTAAACATTTATTCGCCAATTTTTAATCTATAAAAATCTTTAATCTTTAAATCAGTAATATTTAGTTCTTTTATTATATCCTGAACATTTTTTTTAGGTTCCATGACCCATGGTTGAGACAATATAGCATTATCTTTCATAAATTTATTAATTTTACCAGTGCTTATTTTTTTTATTATATTTTCAGGTTTTCCAGTGCCTTTTAACTCTTCGGAAATTAATGTGATTTCTTTTTCCAATACTTCTTTTTTAATACTATTAGCTTCTACAGCTAAAGGACTAGATGCAGCAATATGCATAGATAATTGTTTGCCAAAAGTTTTTAAATTGTCTGAATCATTTTTAGTTTCGATTGAAACAAGAACAGCAAGTTTCGATAAATTATCCTTAACAATTGTATGTAAATAATTAAAATTTTTTGATCCATTGTGATTAAATGTTTTGGATCTTCCAATTGTAATTTTTTCACCCATTTTTGAAATTAAGGCAACTAAATTTTCATTAACCGTCTTAGAATTTTTCATTTTTGAATTTTTTAGTTTTTCTATATCAGAGTAAACTAAATTATTTAACTCGCTAACTTCTTTTACAAAATTAATAAAATTATCATTTTTTGCAACAAAGTCTGTCTCACAATTAATTTCAATTAGTGATTTTTTCTTTTCATTGCCACTAACTGCAACAACTCCTTCTTTTGCAACACGTGACATTTTTTTAGAGGCTTTAGAAATTCCTTTTATTCTTAAAATCTCTGCTGCTTTATCTAAATCACCATTAGCTTCATCAATTGCAGTTCCGCAATCTTGAAAACCTGCTCCAGTCGACAATCTAAGTTGTTTAATTTTTTCTAAATCACTCATATTAGTTTAAATCAGATTTTTTTGCTTCTTTTTCCTTTTTATCTTCCTCTTTTTTTTTCTCTGATTCTGGAACGACTTTTTTTTCTTCCTTGACTGGAGATTTAGGAGCTTCATCTTTGGCGTTCAGTATAGTTTCTTTTATTAAATTACAATACAAGTCTATAGCTCTTCTTGCATCATCATTTCCAGGAATAGGAAAATCGATACCATCGGGATCTGAATTTGTATCTAGTATTGCAATTATAGGAATTCCAAGTTTAATAGATTCTTTTACAGATAAAGATTCATAATTAGTATCAATAATAAATACCACATCTGGAATCTTTTTCATTTCAGATATACCTCCTAGAGATCTTTGCAGCTTATCTCTTTGAACTGTCATTTTTAACAATTCTTTTTTTGTAAAACCTCTATTTTCCGCTACTAAATCAGTATTAAGTTTTTCAAGTTTTTTTATTGATTTTGATATTGTTCCCCAATTAGTTAACATTCCACCCAACCACCTATAATTTACATAATATTGATTGGTTTCTTTTGCTAAAGCAGCTATAGATTCTGAAGCTTGTTTTTTAGTTGATATGAAAAGAATTTTACCATTGTTAACAATGGTATTGTAAACTTTTTCTAAAGCTACATTGGTCAGTTCAAGTGTTTGGGTAAGATCTATAATGTGTATAGAGTCTCTTTTACCAAAAATATATTTCTTCATTTTTGGGTTCCATCTCAATGTTTTATGTCCGAGATGAACGCCAGCTTCTAACAATTGTTGAATAGTAATAGTAGGTATCTTCATATTTCTTCCCGGTTATGCCACCACAATTATTTCCATTTAAGGACCGGAGGTATAAAACCAAAAATTGTGTGCGTATTTATTAATTTAGTCGATTATTTACAAATTAATTCTTCTTAAAACAAGTTTTTTTTAATGAATTATTGCAGAAATATCCTTGTTTTTAATCAAATTAATGGATTTTCTACCAATTTGACGCTTATTTTTCAGTTTAAAGGTTAGTTTTTTATCTAAATCGATAAGTTCAATCTCAATATCTGAATTTCCATCTTTATTTATTAATTTTTTTGAAAGTTCTTCTATGTTATTAACATTTTTTAAATCAAATTTAACTTGGTTTATTGGATTATTTAGCAAATTTTTCATGCTTACAATTTTTTTAACATTTATTCTTCTAAATCTATTCATTTCATCGTTTAAACTTTTATTCAAAGTTATTAATAAAGAATTTCCTTCTACCAATAATTCTCTATTTAGTTCCAAAGTATCTGAAAAAATAAATAATTCAAAAACAGTACTTAAGTCTGTACATTTAATAATTGCATATGAGTTGCCTTTTTGTGTTTTTTTTTCTTGGATCTTTAATAAAGTAGCAGCAACATTTGAATCATTAATATCTTTATTTAAATTAAAATCACTAAAACTTATAATTTTATAATCGTCAAAAATTTCCTTGAACTGATTTAATGGATGACCTGAAATAAAAAAGCCAACGGACTCAAATTCTTTTGAAAGCCTTTCTTCAAATTGCCAGTCGTCAGTTTTCTCTAAAAAATTTTCAGATTTCTCATTATTATCTTCAAAAAGATCTATCTGATTTGCTGCTTTGTTTTCAAAAATATTTTTTGATTTAAGTATTATGTTTGGAATTGAATTGTAAATAGATTGTCTATTATTTGTTATTTTGTCAAAAGCTCCAGCTTTAACTAGTCCTTCTAGTTGAAGTTTATTAATATCTTTCGGATTAACTCTATTAATAAAATCGCCTATTGATTTAAAAATGCCATTTTTTTCTCGTTCTTTAATTATATTTGCTACAGCCTCAAAACCAACATTTTTTGCAGCTCCAAGAGCATAATAAAAATTATTATTTGATGTTCTGAAATTTGCATAACATTTATTAATATCTGGACTAATTATTTTTATGTTTAATCTTTTTAGTTCTTCATAAAACTCACTTAATTTATCTTGATTTGAAAGATCCATTGTCATGGATGCAGCAAAAAATTCGTTAGAAAAGTGAGTTTTAAGATATGCAGTCTGATAAGCAATAATTGCATACGCTGCTGCATGACTTTTATTAAAACCATATTCGGCAAAAGGCTCGATTTTTAAAAAAATGTTCGCGGCAACGTCTTTTCTAATTCCATTCTGTACTGCACCCTCAATAAACCTTTGCTTTTGTTTTTCTAATTCTGCTCTTTTCTTTTTTCCCATTGCTCTTCTTAAAATATCTGCTTCACCCGCAGTAAAACCTGAGAGCTTTTGTGCAATTTGCATAACTTGTTCCTGATAAATAATTACTCCATATGTAGGTTTTAAAATTTCTTCTAAATTTGGGTGTAAATAATCAGGTTTAATTTTTCCATGCTTGCAATCATTATAAATTGGAATATTGCTCATTGGTCCTGGTCTATAAAGAGCGACTAAAGCTATGATATCTTCTAAGTGATTTGGCTTCATTTGAATTAACGCTTCTCTCATTCCGGCACTTTCAAGTTGAAACAAGCCAACTGTTTTACCAGATGATAACAACTCAAAAACTTTTTGATCTTTAAAATCAATTTTTTTTATATCAAAATTTTTGTGAATTTTTCTTACTAATTTTTGTGTATTATTTATTACAGTAAGAGTTTTAAGTCCTAAAAAATCAAATTTTAATAACCCAGCATTTTCTGCAGAATACATATCAAATTGTGTTGAGGGAAGCAGTAAGTCTGCAGAATTGTCTTTATACAGAGGAACTATTTCGGTTAATTTTTTATCAGAAATAACGACTCCTGCAGCATGTGTTGCAAAATTTCGATTTAACCCTTCAAGTTTTAATGAAAGCTCAGTTAATTTTTTTACTCGTGGATCTTCTTTTATTAATTTTTGAAGTCTGGGTTCTCTATTAATACATTCATTTAAACTCAGAGGCCTAGAAGGATCAAAAGGAATCATTTTAGAAATACTGTCCACAAAGCCATAGGGTAAGCCTATTACTCTACCAACATCACGAACTACCATTCTTGCTTTTAGTTTTCCAAAAGTGATTATGTGGGCAACACTGTCTTTGTATTTTTTTGCAAGATATTCAAAAACCAAATTTCTTTTTTCTTCACAAAAATCTATATCAAAATCTGGCATAGAAATACGATCAGGGTTTAAAAATCTTTCAAATATTAAATTAAATTTTATTGGATCAATATCAGTGATTGATAAGCACCATGCTACTAACGATCCGGCTCCCGAGCCTCTACCAGGTCCTACAGGAATATCATTATCTTTTGCCCAGTTAATATAATCAGCTACTATCAAGAAATAACTAGAATATTTCATTTCCTTAATAATGTTTAACTCATGATCTAATCTTTCTTTATATTTTTTATAATCATCATCTGAAACAATATTTTTGAGGTCTATATTAAAACAATTTAAGAATTTATCTTTTAGTCCTTCAATAGATTCTTTTGTTAATATTTCATCAGCATTGCCACCTTTATCAGAACTAATATTTGGTAGAATAGGTTTTGAAAATTCTGGTTTAAAATTACATCTAAATGGAAAGTTATAATTATTATTTAAAGCTTCAGGTATATCTGAAAATAATTCAGACATCTCTTTGTCTGTTTTCAAATAGTGTTGATTTGTAAATTTTTTTCTATTTTTTTCATTTACATATGTTTTGTTACCAATGCAAATTAATACATCATGAGCCTCGTGCATGCTTTTGTCTAAATAGTAAACTTCATGTGTTGCAATAATTGAAATATTTAAATTGTTAGATTTTTGTAAGTTGTATTTTTCAAAAGCTATTTCATTTTGATCTCCATGCCTTTGAATTTCTATATAAAATCGATCTTTAAAGTCAGAGGATAGATTTGAATAAATTTTAATTATATCTTGGTATTTTCCTTTATTAAATAATTGCCCAATAAGTCCATCAATTGTTCCAGAAAAAATCACAATTCCATCATTGTTTTTAGTTAATTCAAAAAAATCACAATGAGGTACTGATAGTCCATCATTTTCTAAATATGATTTTGAAGAAAGTTCTATTATTCTTTTATAACCACTCTTATTCATTGCAAATAAAGGCAACAATCCAATCGTTTCCTTGTATTTAAAATTTATTTGCGTACCAATGATTGGCTGTGTGCCTACTTTTGACAAATTTTCTGCAAATTCCAAGGCGCCACATAAATTTGAAGTATCGGAAAGGCCTACAGATTGTATTTTGTTTTCTTTACAGTATTTTTTTAAATCTTCAATTTTGAGAGCTCCTTCACAAATTGAATATTGCGAATGTATTTTTAGGTGATTAAATGAATTTTTATTATTTTCTGGCATTAGATGGTTTTATATTACCATCAATTATTTCCAATTTACAATCTGCCATATTAGCAAATAATCTATTATGAGTTGCATAAATTATTAATCTACTTTTGCTCTTCAACTTATAAAATGTTTTAAAAACTTCCTTTGCTGTAGAATGATCAATACTACCAGTTGGCTCGTCTGCTAATATTATTTCTGGTTTGTTAATTAATGCTCTTGAAATTGCAATTCTTTGTAGTTCACCTCCTGATAACTCAGATGGAAAATGATTTAGTCGATTTGACAAACCAAAGCTCTTAATAATTTTTGTTGCTTCATAAATTGCTTTTTCTTTACTGTTATCAATTGCTAGACGAGCTAAATAAACATTTTCAAGTGCGTTAAAATCTGGCAATAAATTATTTTGTTGATAAATAATTCCAATTTTATCAGCTCTTAATTGATCATTTTTTGAAGTATTATTATATTCAATGACATTATTATTTATTAAAATTTTTCCAGAAGATGGCCTATCTATTAATGAAAGAATATTTAATAATGTAGATTTACCTGAGCCTGAAGGTCCAACTAATGAGTAAATTAAACCTTTTTTAAATTTAAAATTAATTTTTCTTAAAATTATACTTTTTTTGTTAACGATATAATGTTTAGAAATGTTTTTTAATTCTATTAAATTACTCATATTTTAAAGATTTAATTGGATCTTGTTTTGCTGCTTGTCGAGCTGGATATATAGAAACCAAAATAGTAACTATTATAGAACATAGAGCTATTATAAAAATTGAATTTACGTTTATTTCCGAAGGCATTTTGCTTAAAAAATAAATTTCTTCTGGAAATAAGCTAATGTTAAATATTGAGCTTAGAAAAGACCTTATATTTTCTATATATATGGAAAATATAACACCTAAAAATATACCAAAAAGAGTTGCTGTAGTTCCAATAATAAAACCCACCAAGAAAAATATCTTAATTATTGAATTATTTTGTACACCAATTGATTTTAAAATCGCAATATCTCTTGTTTTATTTTTAACTAATATAGTTAAACCAGATATAATATTGAATGCAGCTACTACAATAATTAAAGATAAAATTATAAACATAACATTTCTCTCAACTTTTAATGCTGAAAATAAAGAACTATTCATATCGGCCCAAGAATAGATCAATTCTTCATTAAATATCTTTTGTATTTTACTTTTAGCTAAATCAATTTTTAAAGGGTCTTTTAAATAAACTTCTAAACTTCTTTTAGAAGGATCTATATCAAACAAACTTTCTAGACTCTTAATGTTGAGAAATGCTATATTTCGATCAAAATCAGCAAGTCCACTATCATAGATTGAAGTAATTAAATAATTTTCTTGTTTGGGTAAAGTTCCAATAATAGTCTGCACTCCACTTGTTGACATAATTGAAACTTTGTCACCAATCTTTAAGCCATAATCCAAACTTAAACTTCTACCAATGGAAATACCATTATCAATTAGCTTGTTTGGATTTCCAATAAAATTTCCTTTTTTTATAAACTGAAGTTTTAAAAAATCCTCCGAACTATAGCCTCTTAAAGCAAGACCTTTAGTAATATTTTTGCCAATTAAAACACCCTCTCCATCGTTAGTTAATATTAAATCTTTAGCTAAATCTCCCAAATCGCTATTAGAAAATTTCGAAACAACTATTGGATTAGAGTAAGGTTCAATAATAACATGTGCATTAAAACCTAAAATTTTATTTACCAATTCTGTCCTGAAACCATTCATTACTGACATAACAATAATTAATACAGCAACACCCAAACTTATTCCAATAAACGAAAAGATTGATATAATATTTAAAAAGCCTTCCTTTTTTTTAGGCTTTAAATATCTAAAAGTAATTTTTTTTTCTAATGTAGATATCAAATTTTACTTTTTTGTTTAATAATTAAATCAGAAATTTGATTTAATGACAAATGTTGTGTTTCTTTACCTATTTCTTTAAATTCAAGTAGATTACCATCAAATTTTTTTCCAATCAAAATTTGATATGGAATACCAATCAAATTAAATTTTTTCAGTTTTGAAGAAAAATTTTCTTCAGTATCATCAAGTATTACATCAATATTTTTTTCTTTTAAGAAATTATAAATACTATTTGCTTTTTCTACATTTAAAGTTTCGTTTTTTGAAACTAAAGGAATAATCGCAATATCATATGGGGAAACTGCTAGCGGCCATTTCATAATTTCATCTTTGTCATTATATTTTGCTTCTATAATCGCACCTACTAATCTTGAAACTCCCACGCCATAAGAACCCATTTTAACAAAATCTTTCTTTCCGGCTTGAAAATCGACTGCCGCATTTAAAGGTTTTGAATACTTATCTCCAAAATAAAAAATATGCCCCACCTCAATTCCTTTTGTAACAAGTCTATGTTCTTCAGGAACATTTTTTTCAAATTCTGACTTATTATATTTTTCATCAGTAACAGAATAATATGTTTCAAATTTTTTTCTTAGTTCTTCTAAAGGTTTTTTTTCTAGTTTGTAACCATCGCTATTAACTTCAATAATTCTTTTGTCAGTAAAAATCTTACTCTCTCCAGTCTCAGCTAAAATAATAAATTCGTGTGAGAGATTTCCTCCAATAGGTCCTGTATCTGCGGCCATTGGAATTGCTGAAAGATCGAGTCTTTTGAATGTTTTTAAATATGATAAGTAAAATTTGTTATACGAAAATTTTGCTTCTTCGTCATTTAAATCAAACGAGTATGCATCTTTCATGTAAAATTCTCTACATCTCATTATGCCAAATCTGGGCCTTAACTCATCACGGAACTTCCACTGGATATGGTAAAGAAGTTGAGGAAGTGATTTATAAGATTTAATGCTTGATCTAAATATTTCTGTAATTAATTCTTCATTAGTTGGGCCATAAAGCATTTCTCTTCCTTGACGATCTTTTATACGAAGCATTTCTTCGCCATAATCATCGTAACGTCCACTTTCTTTCCAAATTTCGCTTGATTGAATTGTAGGCATTAATAATTCTTGAGCTCCAATCCTATCTTGTTCCTCTCTAACAATTTTTTCAATTTTTTTCATAACCTTAAAACCTAATGGTAGCCATGAATAAATGCCTGCTGAAGATTGTCTAATCATACCCGCTCTTAACATCAGTTGATGTGATTTTATTTTTGCCTCAGTAGGATTGTTTTTTAATATTGGAATCAAAGATTTAGATACAAGCATTTTTTAATTATATTATCTTGAAACAAAATTCATACTTTTAAATTTTAACTATATTAATATTTGTAAAAGGTTTTTTGCCAGTTTTTTCTTTGGCATATTTTTTGCAGCCAATTTTCAGAGCATCTATCAAGTTTCCTTTCTTTTTTTCATTATTTAAAGAAAAAGTTTTTGATATGGTTACTATTGCTTCTTCTAATCCATAATGAAATTCTTCATTATCCATAATGGGAAGTCCCTTAAATGATAATATTGGTCTTTTATGAATATTGCCTTTGGGAGTAACCAATATTGTAATTTCCATATAACCATTACTACTTAAATTTTTTCTTTCCTTAATAGATTTAGAATCCTCTTCTACTGCTATCTTACCATCAACATACAATCTTCCACTTGGAGCTTTATCATAAACTTCGGGACTTTTTCCTGGATAAATTTTTACAATATCTCCATTTTCCACTTGAACTGGATAAGGAACTTGCATTTCTTTAGCAAAATTTATGTGTTCCATCATATGTCTATGTTCTCCGTGAACAGGTATTACGCATTGAGGTTTAACCCAATTATACATATCTTTAAGATCATCTCTATTAGGATGTCCCGATACATGAACAAAATCGCTTTCTTCAGAGATAACTTCTATTCCATCTTTTATAAGTTGATTATGAAGTTTATATAATTTTCTTTCATTTCCAGGAATTATTTTTGATGAAAAAATTACTGTATCATCTTTTTCAATAAAAACATCAGGATGAACGTAGTTAGAAATTCTCATCATCGCTCCCATGGGTTCTCCTTGGCTACCTGTACAAAGGTAAACAATTTTCTCTCTTGAAATTTTTTTAGCATCGCGTGGGTCAATTGGTTTAATAACATCTTTTAAGTAGCCACATTGTTTGGCAGCTTTATATATTCTATGCATGGATCTTCCTACTAATGAAATTTGTCTCCCTGTTTTTTCAGCACAATAAAATATGGTTTCCATACGGGCTACATTTGATGCAAATGATGTAACTATAATTCTTTTATTAAGTCTTTGCATAATATTCAGTATATTTTTTCTAACATCTAACTCAGATCCTGATTTTCCAATGCTAAAAACATTTGTTGAGTCACATATCATTGCTAGTACACCTTCATTACCAATTTCTTTTAATCTGTCGGAATTAATTTTTCCACCTATTAAAGGATTAGGATCAACTTTCCAATCGCCTGTATGTAATATAACACCAGCTGGCGTTTCTATTCTTAAACCATTGGGCTCTAATATAGAGTGAGTTAAAGTTATAAACTCTATTTTGAAAGGATCTAAATTAATCGTACCATTTAAATCTACTATTTTTAAATTACTGCCTATGTCTATACGTTTCTCTTTAAATTTTTCTTTTACTAAAACTGCAGTGAACGGAGTAGCAAAAATTTTACATTTTATTTGAGGCCATATATGAGCTATTGCTCCAATATGGTCTTCATGCGCATGGGTTAAGACAATTCCAAGAAGATCATTCTTTTTATCAATAATAAAACCTGGGTCAGGATATATCAAATCTATCCCGGGCAAACTATCATCTGCAAATGTAACTCCAATATCTACCATTATCCATTTTTGATCATCAGGTTTTCCATAAGCAAATAGATTCATATTCATGCCTATCTCACCTGATCCACCAAGTGGACAAAATAACAATTCTTCTTGCATCTGTTAAAAATTAATCAGTTTTACCGTTCTAATGAGGCCTTTTATTGTTATATCTTTATCAATAATAACTTTAGATTTTAGAGAATTTATAAACAATTTCGAAAATCCTCCTGTAATAATTATTTTAAATTTTTTTTTGGTTTCTTTCATAATTAAATCAATAATATTGTCAATAAGCCCGGTATAACCCCAAAAAAAACCTGACCTAACAGCATTAATAGTATTTTTACCAATAACCTTATTTGTTTTTTTTAAATTTACTGAAGGAATTAATGTTGCTTTTTTTACTAATGTATTTAGTGATAAATTAACTCCAGGTGCAATAACACCGCCTTGATACACATTGTTAATTACTACATCAAATGTTGTGGCAGTTCCAAAATCTAATATTATAAAATTTTTATTTTTTGAAATTACAGCAATTGAATTCGCTAATCTATCAGAGCCTATTTGTTTTCTGTTTACTTTTATTTTCATAATTTTGTTTAAATTTAATTTTTTTAATTCAATACATTTAATTTTTAATTTTTTTTGTAAAAAAGATTTAATAAATAAGAATTGATTAGGTACAACGCTACAAAATAAAGACTTTTTAATAAATATATTTTTTTTAATGATAAAGTTTAATTTTTTAACTAACAAAGAATTGTTAATTTTTTTTGTTGGTAAAAATAATCTTTTAACAATTTTATAATTTGAATTAATTATACAAATTTTTGTATCTGTATTTCCAATATCTCCAATTAATATCATCAAAAACCCATGTGTGATTTCAAAAAATTTTTATACATATCTTTAAGTTCTTTAGAAATTTTATTTACACTTATTTTAGAGTTAGTTAAATCATACAAATTAGTAGTTGGATATTTTCTTATTTGTGGACTATTTACTAAATTTAAACCTATTCCTACTATTAAATATTGAATATTATTTTTTTTAATTGTTTCTTGTAAAATGCCACATATTTTTTTTCTATTAATCAATATGTCATTAGGTAATTTTAACTTAATTTTTTTTTTATAATAATGTGATATCAATTTTATAATTAAATCTGCATTAAATTTTGTTAATTGCTTTAAAGTTAAATTTATTTTATCTAAACTAAAGAATATTGAAACAAAAAGATTACCTTTGTAGGAGATCCATTTTTTTCCTCTTTGACCTCTACCCTTTTTTTGTTTATCAGCTAATACAAAGCCTGCTGTAATATTTTTTTGTTTTATCAAATTAATAGCTATATCGTTAGTACTATTAACACATTTATAATTAAAATTTTTAATTATCATTAAATTAAATTTATTTTTGAAACTAAATTAATTAATCCACTAGGATAAACAAAATAAAATAATATTAACAATGTTGCTATAGTCAGGGAAATTCTTAATCCAAAATTATGATCTTGATCATATTGTTCTTTTGGAGGATCAAAATAAATTATTTTAATAATTCTTAGGTAATAAAATGCTGATATAACAGTAGATAAAAGGCCTACAATTGCTAAAAAATACATTGATTGTTCTATTACTGACATAAATATATAAAATTTTGCAAAAAAGCCTGCCATTGGTGGAATTCCGGCTAAAGAAAATAATAATATTAATAATGACAAAGATATTATTGGATGATTTTTTGACAAACCAGCTAAATCTTCTAAATTGTCAAAAAATTTATCTTTTCTTTTCATCATAAATAAACAGCAAAAAATCCCTAAATTCATAATTAAATAAATAGAAATATAAATAATTGAACTTTGTATTCCTGAATTTGTTCCAACTGCTAAACCTGCAAGAGCGTAACCCATATGACCAATAGAACTATAAGCTATAAGTCTTTTTAAATTTTTTTGACCAATAGCAGCTACAGCACCAAATATCATCGATGCTAATGATAAAAAAATTATTATCATTTGCCATTGATCAATAAGATTAACAAAAGGAACATATAAAAATCTAATGAATACCGTTAAAGCAGCTATCTTTGGTACAACAGCAAAAAACAAAGTTACAGATGTTGGTGATCCCTCATAAACATCAGGTGCCCACATATGAAAAGGAACAACAGCTATTTTAAACGCAAGTCCAACTAAAATAAAAACTATACCAAAAACATTTCCATATTCTGAAGAATGAATGTTTTCAGAAATTAAATAAAAATTTGTTGATCCTGAAAAACCGTAAATTAAAGAACATCCATATAAAAGTAATCCAGATGATAATGCACTAAGAATAAAATATTTTAAGCCAGCTTCTGATGATTTTGTTTGATTTCTGTTGAATGCCGCTAAAACGTACAAAGATAATGATTGAAGTTCTAAACCAATATAAAAAACCATCAGATCATACGAACTGATCATTACCAACATTCCTAATATAGAACATAGTATTAAGATAAAATATTCAATCTTAAAAATTTTCTCTATCTTTATATATTTATAAGAACTAATTAATACAAAGATTCCTGAAATAATTGTAATAATTTTCATGAAAGTAGATAACTGATCAATTTTATAACTATTATTAAATAAATATATTTCTTGACCAGATGGAAAATTAATAATCAATCCTAAAGTAATTAATAATATAACAACAGATAAAGTATAAACTATACCAGAGCTATTTTTTTTAAAGACCCCTAGCATTAACAAAAACATTATACCTAATGAAATGAAAATTTCAGGAAGAATAAAATTAATATTTTCCATAATTATTTAATTAAGCTTAAATTGTAATTGTATGTATCTATTAAATTACTAATAGATGTACCTATAGTATTTAATAATGGTTCTGGATAAAATCCAAAAAATAAAATTGGTATAGCAAGACTTAATAAAATGAAAATTTCTGATTTATTTAAATCTACCATTTTTAACAAATCTTTATTAATAAGTTCTCCAAATATTACCCTTCTATACAACCACAGCATATAAGCTGCTCCTAAAATAACCCCTAAACTAGCAATAGTGGCAACCAAAAAACTCTTTTTGAAAGCTCCCAGAAGAATTAGAAATTCTCCAACAAAACCACTTGTGCCTGGTAGTCCTATTGCTGCTAATGTAAATACCATAAACAATACGGCATACTTAGGCATTACACTTGCAAGTCCGCCATAAGTTGCTATTAAACGAGAATGCATCCTGTCAGAAACTACACCAACGCAGAAAAATAATGCTGCTGAAACCAGTCCGTGACTAATCATTTGTATAATACTTCCTTCTAAACCTTGCTGAGTCATTGTGAAAATACCAAGTGTAACATATCCCATATGAGCAACGGAAGAATATGCTATTAATTTTTTCATATCATCTTGCATGAGGGCAACTAAAGAAGCGTAAACTATTGCAACTAAACTTAATGCATAAATTAATGGAACAAAGTTTTCTGAAGCTATAGGAAATAATCCTATTGAAAATCTAATAAATCCATAACCTGCCATTTTTAGCAAAATTGCTGCTAATAAAACTGATCCTGCTGTTGGAGCTTCAACGTGGGCATCTGGCAGCCAAGTATGAAATGGCCACATAGGGGTTTTCACTGCAAAAGAGCTAAAAAATGCTAGCCATAATAAATTTTGATATTTTGCATCTATTCTTAAATTATTTAACTCAATTATATCAGTAGTGCCAGTAATCCAATATATAGAAATAATTGCAACAAGCAGCAAAACAGATCCTAACAAAGTAAATAAGAAAAATTTAAATGCCGAATAAACTCTTCTAGGGCCTCCCCAAATTCCAATTATTAAAAACATGGGAACTAAACCACCTTCGAAAAATAGATAAAAAATTACTAAGTCTATCGAGCAAAAAACACCAATCATTAAACTTTCCATTAATAAAATAGCTATTAGAAATTCTTTTAACTTAGTGTTAACGCTTTTATTTACAGATACGATGCAGAGTGGAGTAATTAATGTTGAAAGAACAATAAATAAAATTGATATTCCATCTATACCAACTTTATAATTAATAAATCCTGGAAGCCATGATCTATCTTCAACAAATTGAAAATTCGTTATGTTCGGATCAAAAATATACCAAAGATAAATTGAAATAAAAAAGTTTGTAAAGGAAACAAATAGAGCTACATACTTGGAACTTTGATAATTAGTTTTTTCACTTGCTTTTGATATTAGAATAAACAATGCACCAATTGAGGGTAATAGAATTAATGAGGATAAAATTGGAAAGCCCACTATATTATAATTAAATATGTAAGAAGTGCTGAGAAACCAAGAAGCATGATAAATGCATATTGATAAATATATCCACTTTGAAATTTGACAGCTTTATTTGAAAGTTTTTTAATTAGATTAGAAATTCCATCAGGTCCAAACCTATCAATAGTTTTTACATCAATATTTTTCCATAAGAATGTTCCTATTCTTTTAGATGTTCTAACAAATAAATAATTGTATAATTTATCGAAGTACCATTTATTAACTAAAAAATTATAAAGAGGCTTATTTTCATTAACTAACCAACTAGTAATGTTTTTATTTATAACAAATAAATAATAAGAAATTGGTATAGATAAAACTACAATAATTGGTGTGGAATAAACTACCCATAAAGGCGGGTGTTCATAGCTTAATGGTGATAAAAACTTAATAGAGTTAGCCCAAAAATCATTACTAGCATTATGTCCAATGAATAATTCTTTAAAGAAAAAACCTGCAAATATAGATCCAATTGCAAGAATTATAAGAGGTATCAACATAACATATGGGGACTCATGTATTTCTTCTATTTTTAATTTTATATTTTCATAGTTGCCATGAAAAGTTTTGAAAATTAAACGCCAAGCATATATAGCTGTCAGCAAAGCAGTGAATATACCAACAACAACAGCATAATATCCAACTGCATTACCATTTAAATACGCAAATTCAATAATAGCATCTTTAGAATAATATCCTGATAGGAATGGAAAACCTGTTAAGGCGAGAGTGCCAATTATCATTAATATCCATGTAAATGGCAATTTTTTCCAAACACCTCCCATATTTCTAATATCTTGATCACCATTGAATGCATGAGTCACTGATCCAGATCCTAAAAATAGTAAAGACTTAAAAAACGCATGTGTAAATAAGTGAAACATTGCAACATTATAAGCACCAACACCTGCTGCAAAAAACATATAACCCAATTGACTACATGTAGAATAAGCAATAATTTTTTTAATATCGTTTTGGACTAAAGCAACTGTTGCAGCAAAAAAAGCCGTTGTCATCCCAACAACACAAATTAAATTTAAAGCTATTTGAGAATATTCAAAAATTGGAGAGCATCTTACTACTAAAAAAACACCGGCTGTAACCATTGTTGCGGCATGAATTAATGCAGATACCGGTGTTGGGCCTTCCATAGCATCGGGTAACCAAGTATGAAGTAAGAATTGAGCTGATTTTCCCATTGCACCAATAAATAAAAGTATACAAATCAAATCTATAGCTTTTACAGTCATACCAAGAAAAGAAATTTCTTGGTTTATTGATTGAGGAATTTGTGAAAAAACTTCATCATAATTAACTGTGCCAAATAAATAAAAAATTAAGAAAATTCCAAGAGCAAAAGCAAAATCACCCACACGGTTAACTAAAAAAGCTTTTACAGCTGCTGCATTAGCTGAATCTTTTTTAAACCAAAAACCAATTAAGAAATAAGAACAAAGACCAACTCCTTCCCAACCAAAAAAAAGTTGTAAAAAATTGTCAGAGGTAACCAACATTAACATTGAAAAAGTAAATAAAGATAAGTATGCCATAAATCTTGTTTTGTGAGGATCGTGCGACATGTAACCAATTGAATAAATATGAACTAATGACGAAATTAAGCAGACAACAACGAGCATTACTGATGATATAGGATCTACTTTGATAGACCAATTTACATCTAGTAAACCAGAATTTATCCATGTAGCTATAACCAAATTATTCTCATAATTGTTAAATGTTACATCAAAAAAAATAATCAAAGATAATATTGCTGAGATAGTAACAAACGTACTTGTGACAATTTCTGAATTTCTATCACCTATATAACGTCCAAAAAAACCAGAAATTATAGATCCTAATAGAGGAAGAAATACTAAAGTATATTCCATTTTATCCTTTCAAACTGTCTATTTCTTCAACATGAATAGTGCCTGTATTACGGTAATAAACAACTATAATTGCAAGTCCTATTGCTGCTTCAGCTGCAGCAACTGTTAAAATAAAAAAAGTAAATATTTGACCACTTAAATCATTTAAAAAAATCGAAAAAGAAACGAAGTTTATATTTACTGATAATAAAATTAATTCAATACTCATTAAAATTACTATTACGTTTTTTCGATTTAAAAAAATTCCTATTACGCCAATTGTAAAAATAATTGCTCCTAATGTTAAATAATGCCCTAAACCAACATCAGTCATCTATTATTACTCCTTTATTTTTTTCTACATCAACTAATGAAACACCGTCACTCTTTTCTCTTGAAATTTGATTTATATAGCTTTGTCTTTTTATGCCCGATCTCTTTCTAAAAGTTAAAACAATTGCACCAATCATTGCTACTAATAAAATCATGCCACTTAACTCAAATAAATGGATGTAATCCGTATACAGAATATTGCCTATTAAGTGTGTATTTGTAGTGCTTTGGTCAATATTAATCAGTGTAGCTGATAACAAATCTGGTTTGTATTTCCATCCACCAACAACAATTATTAACTCAAAGAAAATAACAATACCAATTATTAAACCCATAGGCATATGTGAATATCCAGAAGTAGCTTCAAACCATTGATTTTTTTGTTGAGCAACATTTAACATCATCACAACAAATAAAAAAAGCACTGCAACTGCACCCACATAAACAATCAACATAATCATTCCTAAAAATTCGGCACCAATCATTATGAATAAACATGAAATGGTAATAAAATCTAAAATTAAAAAAAATACTGAATGAACAGTATTTTTAGAAGCTATAACCATAATTGCTGAAATAATTGCAATTAAGGAAAATGTATAAAAAAAAAATGCGTGAGCTATCATGATTAATTTATCTATAAGGCTCATCCGCTTTGATATTAGCGGCTAAAATATTTTCCCATCTATCACCATTATCAAGTAATTTTTCTTTGTTGTAATAAAGTTCTTCTCTAGTTTCTGTACCAAATTCAAAATTTGGTCCTAGAACAATGGCGTCAACTGGACAGGATTCTTCACAAAGACCGCAATAAATACATTTTATCATATCAAGATCAAATCTTGTAGTTTTACGACTTCCGTCTTCTCTTTCTGCAGATTCAATAGTAATTGCTTGTGCGGGACAAACAGCTTCGCATAGTTTGCAAGCTATACATCTTTCTTCACCATTTGGATATCTTCTTAAAGCAAGCTCACCTCTAAATCGTGGGCTAATTTTTCCTTTTTCGAAAGGATAATTTAATGTTTTTTTTGATTTAAAAATTTCCCTAATAGCGATAGCCAAACCTGCTATAAAATCTGTTAATAAAACTGTTTTAAGAATCCTTGATAATTTCATAATTAATTTACCGGTAATAAGTTAAAATAAAAAAGATAACTTGATGTTAAAACAACCCAAAGAAGTGAAAGAGGTAAAAAAATCTTCCAACCCAATTTCATTAATTGGTCATATCTGTATCTTGGTACGATAGCTTTAACTAATGAAAAAAGAATAAATAAAAATAGAATTTTAAAAATTAACCACAAGGCACTAGGTATTAAATTAAATGGATACATTTCTAATGGCGATAACCAACCACCAAGAAATAATATGGAACCCATTGCGCACATTAATAAGATATTGGCGTACTCACCCAACCAAAACATAGCATACATCATTCCAGAATATTCTGTTTGATAACCTGCTACCAATTCTGATTCTGCTTCAGGTAAATCAAAAGGAGGTCTATTTGTTTCTGCTAGTGTAGATATAAAAAAAATAACAAACATTGGAAATAAAGGTATTACAAACCAAATATTTTCTTGAGCTAACACTATATCGTTAAGATTTAATGAACCCGTACAAAGTAAAACATTAATAATAATGACACCAATAGAAACTTCATAAGAAACCATTTGAGCTGCAGATCTGATAGCTCCTAGAAATGGATATTTTGAATTAGAAGCCCAACCTCCCATTATTATTCCGTAAACTCCCAAAGATGAGATAGCAAATAAGTAAAGTATTCCAACATTAATATTTGCTAAAACTAAAGATTCACTAAATGGTATAACTGCCCATGCTATTAAAGCTAAAGTCATTGTAATAATTGGAGCCAATACAAAAATCACTTTGTTAGAACTTGCAGGAATAATAATTTCTTTAAAAATATATTTTAAAAAATCAGCTATTGACTGAAATAAACCAAATGGACCGACAACATTCGGACCTCTTCTTTTTTGAACAAAGGCCCATACTCTTCTATCAAGCCAAACAATCATAGCAACAGCCACTAAAATTGGAACTAGCAAAAATAAAATTTTATAAGTTTCTTCAATAATTATTGCTAAATAGTTTAACATTATCCTTCAGTTCCTGTTGAATTTAATTTAATTTTTTCATTTTTACATTCGCTCATTACTTTTGATGCTCTAGCTATTGCGTTGGAGTAATAATAATCAATATCTTTTATTGCAATTTTTTCTTTAATAAAATTATTTTTAATTTTATTAGAAACGCTGATTTTTGAATTGTGTAAATTTAAATAATTAATCATATTTTTTTCTAAACTGTCTTTTGTTTCATAAAGATTTTTAGAACTTATATAATTTGACAATTCATTAATTATTATCCAATCCTCTTTCGCTTCTCCTGGTGGATATGAAGCTTTGTAAGCTTTTTGAATAACACCTTCCAGATTAGTATAATGGCCATCTTGTTCTGTAAATGCAGCTCCTGGCAAAATTACATCTGCTAACTCAGCACCTTTATCACCATGACTTCCTTGATAAATTATAAATTCTTTTTTTTTATTAAAATCCAAATTGTCAACACCTAATAAATAAATTATTTCATAAATATTATTCTGTAGATTTTTTAAAACTTCATTTTCATTATTGGTATTTTTATAAATTCCTAAATCAAAAGATCCTACAGTAGATGCATCGTTTGACATTACATTTAAAGAATTCCATTTATCCGAAATTTTATTGTTTTTAATTAAAAATGTTTTTAGTGATTCAAAAATAAAACCAAATGATTTTAATAACAACGATGATTGACCAAAAATTATTAGTGGTTTAGTTGAATTTTTAATTTTTTCTGAAAGTTCATGGTTGTCTTCGGATATATTTTTAATTGTTTCTGTATCTCCATTAATTAATTTATAAGGGTATGTTAAATCACCAACGTCATTCATTGAAAATATTTCTGTTTTATTGTTGATAAAAGCTTTTCTAATTCTTGAGTTTAAGATTGTCGCTTCAAGTCTTGGATTTGTGCCTATTAAAATTATTAAATCGCTTTCTTCAATACTTTTAATTTTTGTATTGAATAAATAATTTTTTCTATCCCTTGAATCTAAATATGAATAATCGGTTCTGGACTCGTAGTTGTTAGATTGTAATACTTTTGACAATAATTCTTTGAAGCAGTATGAAGCTTCCATATTTATCATATCGCCAACTAAGCCACAAATTTTGTCCTTTGAAGTCTGTAATACTTTATCTTTAATTAACCTAAAAGCTTCTTCCCATGAAGTTTTAACAAAAGTATTATTTTTTTTGATATAGGGAGTATCCAATCGTTGATTTAGCAAACCATCGTTTGCATGTCTTGTTTTATCTGATATCCATTCTTCATTAATATCTTCATTAACTATTGGCAAAACTCTTTTAACTTCCCAGCCATATGTGTCTACTCTAATATTTGAACCAACAGCGTCCATTACATCAATTGTTTCAGTCTTCTTTAATTCCCAAGGTCTTGCTTCAAATACATAAGGTTTTGATGTTAGTGCTCCAACTGGGCATAAATCAACAACGTTACCGGACATTTCAGATTCCATTGATTTCTCAAGATAAGTTGTTATTTGCATATCTTCACCTCTGCCAATTGCACCTAGCTCTGGAACTCCAGCAACCTCTGTTGCAAACCTTACGCATCTTGTGCAATGGATGCATCTTGTCATTTGTGTTTTAATTAATGGACCCATATTTTTTTCAGGAACCATTCTTTTATTTTCCTTAAATCTAGATTTATCAACTCCATAAAACATTGATTGATCCTGTAAATCACATTCTCCACCTTGATCACAAACAGGACAATCTAAAGGATGGTTTGCAAGCAAAAACTCCATTACTCCTTTTCTCGCTTTTTCTACTAATGAAGTATTAGTTTTAATATTCATTCCTTCTGTTACTGTTACTGCGCATGAAGCAATAGGTTTTGATGATTTTTCCATTTCAACCAAACACATTCTACAGTTACCAGCAATGGATAATCTTTCATGATAACAAAATCTTGGAATTTCTACACCAACCTTTTCGCAAGCTTGCAGAACAGTTAATCCTTCTTCTACTTCTATATCGATATTGTTTATTTTCAATTTAAGCATTTTCTTTATCTAATAAATGTTGATCTACAAGGTATGGAATGTTTTTGTTTTGATTTATTAAAGGACTAAAATCATTTCTTTTTTGTATCTTTTTTTTAAAATGTCTTAATAAACCTTGTACAGGCCATGCCGAACCTTCGCCAAATGCACATATTGTATGTCCTTCAATTTGTTTAGTTACATCCATTAACATTTCTACTTCTTCTCTTGATGCTTCACCTTTAGCCATTCTTTCTAGCATTCGCCACATCCAGCCAGCTCCTTCTCTACAAGGAGTACATTGACCACAACTTTCATGTTTATAAAATCTAGCAATTCTTGCCATGCATTTAATAATGTCCTGATCTTTATTTATTACGATTATCCCTGCAGTACCCAATCCACTTTTTTCTTTTATTAATGAATCGAAATCCATTTTTATTGTTTCACAGGTTTTTTTAGGTAATAAAGGCATAGATGAACCACCTGGAATAACTGCTTGTAAATTTTCCCAACCTCCAACTACATCACCCGCATGTACTTCTATTAATTCTTTTAAAGGTATGCCCATCTCCTCTTCTACATTGCAAGGGTTGTTTACATTACCTGAAATACAAAAAATTTTAGTTCCAGTGTTTTTGGGGTTGCCTAATGAAGCAAACCATTTACTTCCTCTTCTTAAAATAGTTGGAACAACCGCAATTGTTTCAACGTTATTAATAATTGTAGGACACCCATACAAACCGGTTAGCGCAGGAAATGGTGGTTTTATTCTCGGTAGTCCTTTTTTACCTTCAAGACTTTCTAGCAAAGCTGTTTCTTCTCCACAAATATATGCTCCTGCTCCATAATGAATATAGATGTCAAAATCCCAACCTGTTCCTGAAGAATTTTTACCAATTAATTTTTTTTCATAAGCTTCATTAATTGCTTTTTGTAGTTTTTGACCTTCACTAAAAAATTCGCCTCTTACATAAATATAACATTTATGAGCATTCACAGCGTATGAAGTTATTAAACATCCTTCAATTAATTTATGTGGTTCAAATCTTAAAATATCTCTATCTTTGCATGTGCCAGGTTCTGACTCATCTGCATTAATAACAAGATAATGTGGTCTTGAACCAATTTCTTTTGGAACAAACGACCACTTTAATCCTGTTGGAAAACCTGCTCCGCCTCTTCCTCTTAATTCTGATGTTTTAATTTCATTAATAATCCAGTCTCTGCCTTTGGAGCATAGTTTTTTAGTATTAGACCAGTCATCTCTTTTTTGAGCAGATAAAATATCTTCACCAAAATCGTTATATAAGTTTTTAAAAATTCTATCTTCATCCTTAAGCATTTTTAGTCTCCATCAAGGTTTTTCTATTATTTTCAGGCTCAGAATTTGTTCTGCCTCTATAAGACCCGGGCTTTGGTTTTTCACTTTTTAAAATTTGATCTATAATTTTCATAGTTTTTTCTTTATCTAAATCTTCAAAATAATCATCGTTGATTTGCATCACTGGGCCATTGACGCATGCACCTAAACATTCAACTTCCATCCATGAACAACTTTTGTCTTTAGATAGTTCTTTTTCTTTATCTGAAATTTTTTCTTTACAAGCTTCAACTAGTTTATATGCACCACTGATCATACATGGTGTAGTTGTGCAAACTTGAATAAAATAATTACCAACTGGGGACAAGTTATACATACTATAAAAAGTAGCCACTTCATAAACTTTTATGTAGGGCATTTCTAAAAGGTTTGCTATGTATTTCATTGCAACCAAAGGTATCCAATTATTATTTTGTCTTTGAACAAGATATAGTAATGCCATGACAGCACTTTGTTGCTTTCCTTTAGGATAACTTTCTATAATTTTTTTTACTACTAATAAGTTTTCTGAGTTGAATTCAAAAATATCTGGTTGTTCTTTAGAAATTTTTTTCACATTCATCTGTCAACTTCTCCAAAAACTACATCTAAAGATCCCAATACTGCAGGAACATCAGCTAGCATGTGGCCTTTAATTAAATAATCCATTGCTTGTAAGTGTGAAAAACTTGGAGCTCTAATTTTACATTTATAAGGTTTACTTGAGCCGTCAGAAACTAAATAAACACCAAATTCACCTTTTGGCGCTTCTACTGCTGTATAAATTTCATCCCTATCAACACGATATCCTTCTGTAAAAAGTTTAAAATGATGAATTAATGCTTCCATAGAATCTTTAATTTCTTTTTTTGGTGGCGGGGTGATTTTACTATTCATTGCTTTAACAGGACCTTTTGGCAATGAGGCAAGACATTGTTTAATAATTTTTACACTTTCTCTCATTTCCTCAATTCTACATAAATACCTATCATAGCAATCTCCATTTTTTCCTATAGGAATTTTAAAATCAAATTGATTGTAACATTCATATGGTTGTGATTTTCTTAAGTCCCAAGGAACGCCGGATCCTCTTAACATCACTCCTGAAAAAGAATAATCCAAAGCATCTCCTTTAGAAACTATTCCAATATCAACATTACGTTGTTTAAAAATTCTATTGTCAGTTAATAAAGTTTCAAGATCATCAATAATTTTTGGGAAACTATTACAAAATTTATCAATGTCTTCTGCTAATCCTCCAGGTAGATCTTGATGAACTCCACCAGCTCTAAAATAATTTGCGTGTAATCTTGATCCTGAAACTCTTTCATAAAAAGTCATTAATGTTTCTCTTTCCTCAAAACCCCATAATGAAGGAGTTAAAGCTCCAACATCTAATGCTTGTGTGGTAATATTTAAAAGATGACTTAAAATTCTTCCAATTTCACAAAACATTACTCTAATAAATTGGCCTCTTATAGGAACTTCAATTTTTAAAATTTTTTCTATTGCCAGGGCAAAGGCGTGCTCTTGATTCATTGGAGCGACATAATCTAATCGGTCAAAATAAGGTACTGCTTGCATATAAGTTTTATTTTCAATTAACTTTTCTGTGCCCCGATGAAGAAGGCCTATATGTGGATCAGCTTTTTCAACTACTTCACCGTCAAGTTCTAAGATTAGTCTTAAAACTCCATGAGCAGCTGGATGTTGTGGACCAAAGTTTAAATTTAAAGTTTTAGATTGTTTTGCCATATTTATTTTTTTGTTTGATTCTTTATATATTTGGTTCCTTCCCAAGGACTTTCATAATCAAAATTTCTATAATTTTGCTCAAGTTTTACTGGTTCATAAATTACTTTTTTTTCATCTTCGCTATATCGAACTTCATTATAACCAGTTAAAGGAAAATCTTTTCTTAATGGATGTCCTTCAAATCCATAATCTGTAAGTATTCTTCTCAGGTCAGGGTGATCACTAAACTTAATTCCATACATATCAAAAATTTCTCTTTCCATCCAATTTGCAGATGGAAAAATTTTAGTTAAAGAAGAAATTTTTTCATTTTCGCTAATAAAGTAACTCAATATGATTCTTTGATTAAATTCATGGCTCAATAATAAATAAACAATTTTAAACCTTTTTTGATTTTCTGGATAATCAACGGCAGTTATGTCTATTAACTGTCTAAATTTTGTATTTTTATTGGTCTTAAGTAATAAAATAACATCTAATAAATCTTCAGAATTAATTGTTATATAAAGTTGATTGTGTTTTATTTCGCTTTCTTTTATTTTGGTAGTTAATTCAGAGTTAATTTTTTTTTCTAAATCTCCTATGTTTGCCATTGGATAATTTTATCTTGTTAAAGAACCTTTGTTTCTAATTTTTTTTTGTAACTGTAGTATGCCATATAATAAAGCTTCAGCTGAAGGTGGGCATCCAGGAACATATATATCGACTGGAACAATTCGATCACACCCTCTAACTACTGAATACGAATAATGATAATAACCACCACCATTAGCGCAACTGCCCATAGATATAACGTAACGAGGCTCTGGCATCTGGTCATAAACCTTTCTAAGTGCTGGCGCCATCTTATTTGTTAGTGTACCAGCAACAATCATTACATCTGACTGTCTAGGAGAGCCTCTTGGAGCAGCGCCAAATCTTTCTAAATCATATCTTGGCATGGCTGCTTGCATCATTTCAATAGCGCAACAAGCAAGACCAAAAGTCATCCAGTGTAGAGAACCTGATCTAGCCCAGTTAACTAAATTTTCAAATGAAGTGGTAATAAAACCATGATCACTAAAATCTTTTGCTAATTTTTTAAATTCTTCAGGAATTTTGTTTTCTTCTATATTCATAAAATTTTATTCCCAATCTAATGCTCCTTTTTTCCACTCGTAGATAAAACCTACAGTCAGAATAAATAAGAAAATCATCATTGAAATAAAACCTAATAAACCAATACTTCCTAATGAAATAGCCCACGGAAACAAAAATGCAATTTCTAAATCAAAAATAATAAATAGTATTGCAACTAAATAAAACCTCACATCAAATTCAATTCTTGAATCATTAAAAGGTTCAAAGCCGCATTCATAAGCAGAAAGTTTCTCAGGATCAGGATTTCTTGGAGAAAATAAAAAATTTACTATTATAAAACCAAAACTTAGCACCAGTGATATTATTAAGAATAATATTATTGGAAAATAATCTTTTAAAAATTCTGAAAGCATTGCAATGCTTTTATATAATCTTTTATAGTAAATAAAAGGTGAGTTAAGGTCACATTTCTCTTGTGTATTTGATTGTTTGATAACAATTATCAAATTAATGGCGGGAGTGAAGGGACTCGAACCCTCGACCTATCGCGTGACAGGCGATCGCTCTAACCAACTGAGCTACACCCCCATTTTTTGGTGGGCGGTAAAGGACTCGAACCTTTGACCCCCTCGGTGTAAACGAGATGCTCTACCAACTGAGCTAACCACCCAAGAAATAACTTACAAAAGTATCGCCTTTATTACCATAAACATCACATTGATCAACCGAAAGTATACCAAATAAAACATAGGATAAAAAGATTTTTTCTGGATCAAGTGTGACAAGAGTGAGTCAAACGCATGAGTCAAATTGACTCTCTAACTGCTCGTCCAGCAAGAACGCTGGACTCGCACGACTCCAAAAGGAGTCTCTTTCAGTTTTGAAATTTGAAACTTTAAAGGGACCCGTACCAACCTTATACAAAACAAAGAACTTAATATAAAGTTATAGATAGCATGATGAACGTTGTCAGGGGCTCCTAAAACTTT
>Ga0209554_1000497_pt1 | contig 33480 bp, 29 predicted proteins | sample MarorgKNORR_S2LV_5_FD_188221 | JGI IMG/M metagenome (GOLD analysis project Ga0209554, IMG submission 188221) | Marine microbial communities from the Southern Atlantic Ocean, analyzing organic carbon cycling - Bottom_A/KNORR_S2/LV (SPAdes) (version 2) | ecosystem: Environmental > Aquatic > Marine... | reverse complement strand
AAATTTTTCCATTTAAACCTGTAGTGCTATAGCTCGTAAGTCTTTAATCTTAGGAACCTTACATGTGTCTGTTGAAAGTGGTACAATCTTGACTGCAAAAGTCTTATACCCTGTGTGTGTAATGTCTCCTATGGTTGCTGTAGCTGCTGCTGAAGAACCATCACCTGATATTGTAATTGTGGGTGCTGATGTATACTCTCTTCCTGGTTTAGTAACTATAATTGAACTAATTGTTCCGGAACTAATCTCTGCTCTAGCTGTTGCTCCAAAACCACCACCGCCTGATATTGTTACTGCTGCTGTTGAATAGCCACTTCCTGCTGTACCAACTGAAATGCCTGCAACGACACTTAATACATACTCAAAGCTCGTAGCTCCTGAGTTCATTCCTGCTGCATCTGAACCTCGTGCAGGTAGGTTAAAACCATACTCTGCAAAGTCTTCTGTCTGCTCTGGTGGTATTGAAGAAGCTGATAGCAAAGTCCAATTTAAATCTTCTTGGAAATCTCCTGGATCTGCTGCGTTTTGGAATTTACCATAAACGTTAATACTACCAGTGTTCGGTATTGCTGCTTCTAAATAAACTTGTAAATCTTCTGCATCCATGCCTTCTTCTAATACAACACGTCTAGAAATATATCTAGATGATGCTGAACCTCCTGTTCTACCATCTTCTCCTGTAGCTGTATTATTAATTTCGTTTTTAATACATAAAAAGTCTGCTTGATCTATTTCAATTACTGGTGAAACGTTGTCATTAAATGTAGCAAATGTTATCTTAGCTCTTGCTGTGTTTGTAGAAGAATAGGTAGTTACCTCATTCGTTCTACTGTAAATTGTTTTTTCTTCTGAGAGTGTATGTGTAGTTCCAAAATCTACGTCTTGGTATGAAGTTGTATTGGCTGATCCTGCTCCTGTTGCTGTCATTGCTAACTTAATAGTAGCTGTGGTTCCTTCTCCTGGTTGTAATATACCAAAGTTGGGTGCTATTTCATTAACCACTTTATCTGTAAATGCACTTATTGTTGCATATCCTGCATCTGTTCCTACAACATCTCCTACTGCAAATTGTCCGTTTTTAATAACTGTGTGAGCATAGTCATATAAGTTATCCCAATGGTCTACTCTACCTTTATTAAGTCTTAATGTTGCGGTAGCTTGTGTTGATCCTGTATCAGCTATTACTATTGTTGGTGCAGCTTGATAACCTGATCCTGGGTTTGTAACTGTTAATCCTGTTACTGCTCCCGATGTTAATACTGCTGTTAATGCTAATCCTGTTCCACCGGTGTCTGTGTTTGTAACTGTAACTGCTGGTACTGAACTATATCCCGCGCCTGCCACTGTAATAGTTTCTGTAAACCCAACTATATTTTTGCCTGGGTTAAATTTCTTAGCATCAAAAGACCAAGATGTGTCAGAAAAAGTTATCCAATCAATAGGTTCAGGTATTAAGTGGCCGGAATATGCGACTCCTTTAAGAAATCTACATCTTCTTAACTTAAACATCAAGTCTTTATTTTGATGAGGCGTCCATGTTCTATCGTTGGCTGAACTAAACATCATCCCTGCTGCAGGTTGTTTTGAAATTCTTGTTGTTGTTCCGTATGCATTTTCACCTAGTTGTGATATCCAAAGTTCATAACCTGTGTCATCATTTTCTGGTTTAGGAACAAAACAATATTCTGTATTATTTTTTAAATAAACAGGATCCGGAAATGTAAATACTGTTGGAACAAACGTTGTTGTTCCACTTACTGTTGCTGACACGTTAATTGCATCTGCTGGCAAGTATTTTATTCCATTAGGAATTGTTCTAGGTCCAGGTATTCCATTAATTACTTCCCTCATTTCCATTGTAACACCCTGCGTTCCTTTGGTGTAAAAGAAAAGTTCAATGTCTGTAATAAATACACCGCCTGGGTAGGCCTCAACACTAAATGTCTGTGCCAATGGATCCATGTTCCAACACATTCCAAATATACCATCTCCAAAACCTGTGTCAGATATGTTCATGTAGTCTAGATTAGATATTGTTAAACCTGTGTTCCAGGTGGCACCGTAAAGGGCGATCGCCTGAGCTTCTGGTGGCGGTTCTGGTACCTGGGAAGGTGTTATCGCTCCAGCTCTGGGTGTACTAGATATGATGTCTTCGCTTGGTGCAGTTGCTGCGCCGCTGAGGTTGCCGGCAGCCAGGTCATAGTCTATCCATCCAAAGGTTTCCAGCTCGGGAACGCTGACGTTACCGGCAACGGGGTTTGGTAGAACGTAGTTGGCTGGGACAGTTAAAGGAACTGCAGCTTTGGCACCAGGAGTTCCTGGTGGGCCTAATTCTCCCAATGGGCCTGTATCTCCTGTTTCGCCTGGTCCGCCTGTTTCGCCTGGTGGTCCTGTGCCACCCGGTGTTCCCATTGACCCATCTGTACCTACTAGGCCTGGTTCTCCTTGCGGTCCTGGACCGCCGGTGCCTCCAGGTGTTCCTGGATTTCCTGAGTTTCCTACTGGTCCTGAACCTCCTGGTGGGCCGGTCTCTCCTGGCTCTCCTGGTAATGCTGGTGCGCCAGTCTCTCCTGGCGGCCCTGATGTTCCTGGTGGCCCTGGAGGGCCTGGTGGCTGTGAACTTACTTCTGCCGCTAATGCAAGAACATACTGTGTCGTCGCATATCCTGATAAGTCAGGTGCGTCGTACTGAATTCCTGGGTTACCCGGTGTTCCATCGTCTCCTGGGTTTCCTGGTATACCAGAGCCAGGTGGGCCAGATAGTCCTACATCTCCTGCAGGGCCTGTGTTTCCTGTTGGTCCTGATGTTCCCATCTGTCCTACTGGTCCAGGCTCTCCTGCTGGTCCTGGTTGGCCAACAACGTTTGTAATTTCGTATATAATAACAGGTGCTGGTGGAGCCGGTAATGGTGTACCTGCTCCAATTGAAATATCAACACTTGTATCTGTTGTGACCTGAGATCCTTGTTGATATGTAGGTGTTACATTTGCAGTTCTAAGAGAAATCATTGTGTCTTGTGTTTTTTGTCTTAGTCCTGAAGACTCGTAATTAGATGTTACTGATGTTCTTGCTAATGCATCGTTGTTATTATGAGAACTTGTTAATTTAAATACCTTAACCCCTGTTCTAAATTGTCCTGAAGGTATTAAGAACTGTCCATGTACTGCTCCTGCTCCATCGGTTGTCATCGTGCCACCGAGATCTCCAACATGGTTTGTTACATGTGTTGTTACATCTTCTCCATCAAAGAACGGAAAAACTATTGTATTTGGTTTTAATCTTATTGCACTAAAGACAACATTTACTTCTCTCATAAATGGACTAAAAGATACGTCTACTACTGTTTCACCTAAACTCTGTGTTTCAGTTGCGGCGCTTATATCTATGCCTACGCCTGTTCTAGTTTGTGCTTGTGCTGTTGTTGAAGTTGTAAATAATGAATTGGTGCTTGTTCCTTGTCCTTGATTATTTGTTCCGTGCGTATTTAATGATTGTGATACCGTTGATACAACGTTAGCCGCTCCGCTGTTTTCCCAAGAACCCCATTGAGTTCCCCATGCGTTGGCCATTTGCTCCCAAGCATCATAGTTACCGTCAAAGTTTTTAGTGACTGCTGGTTGAACATCTGTAGCCACAAAATTATCTACTTCTGGCGTTAATGTCATGTCTCCATAGTAATGGAAAGTTAATTCTTTTGTAAGGTTCTCTGTTTGAGAAGCTTGTAGTTGTTCTCTAAAAGGTACTACTTCATATGGTAAGGTAATTGTTCTACCTGTTTGTGCTAATGTAGTAGTTGCTGCTGCGTTCCCTATATCAGTAAATGTTTTTAATGATATATTTTCCATTGAGAAAAACGGCCTTGCAAGTTTCTTAATCGGATCAATTGATATTTTATAATCCGGATCTAATACAGCTCCTACATTATGTCCTGTAAATGGATCTACTAAGATACCATTTTTAAATCTGTCTGTGCCTGCGTCATTTGTAATTGTTTGATCTTTTGCGTATGTTTCTAATAAGTTTAATGAAGCGTAATACTCTAAGTTTTTAATACGAGTTTCTAACGTACTAATATCTTTCATTGTAAAACGTTTATGTGCTACTTGGCTTAATCTAGCGCCCAAGTCTGGTCTTCCAGCTAATTTAGCTGCTATAGGTCCTAAACAAGGAAAGGGTGGTAAGTCAATAGTAGCCAGTGTCATACATTTTTCAGGCTCTACCGGTAATATAGGATTGTCTGCGTATGCTCCTTCTACTTGTCTAATTTTACCATCGAAGTCACATATTACTCTTATTCTTTTACCTTGCCAATATGAGAAATCTGTTATAAATGTTTTAACAGGTACCGGGAATGTAATTCCGTCGCTTGGCCTATCGATTTCTTCTATTGGATTTGGATTCTCAGGAGCTGATCCTAATGTAGCGTTTGGTGTTGCTGTATCTGTCATCCTAGGACGGAAGTCAATAGTATTTCTTAAATCATAGTCTCCTATTACACTTGATCTGTAAATTGGAATACCTTCTGTTCTTATTGTATTGGCTGCTGGTGTAGTAGTATCATCTACTGGATAACTATTTAAAACGTTAAACGTTCCGCCGCCCGATGCAACTGTATGTGTAAAGTATGAAAACTTAATAACTACATAACGATCTGTTACTAAATTTACTGCTGCTGAAGACTTCTTAAATATCTTAGCATGGCCATAATAGTTATCTCTTTGTCCACTATCAAATCTAAATTGGTCTGTAACTTCGTCTGCTGCTGCTACCGAGTAAGCAGATGAGTTTGCCCAAACTCCTTGTAATTTGTAACCATCTGAAACTCCTAGGTTCATTTCTCCTGTTGAACCATTAGCATTCGAGTCGGTATCTACTTTAACATAAACATTTTGTACTAATGCTTTTGCCACAGGTGTTGTATCTGTTTTTAATACATTCACATAAACTCTAAGTTTGTTACTCTGCCCGCCAGGTGTTGTTAATGAGGCTCCTAAATCAATATTCATTGTTGTGGAGCCATTAACCTTGACTGATGCGTTAACGTTACTAGAGGTTAGGTCAACATACTGTCCTGCTGTTCTATTGTTTCCTGTTCCTAATGTAAATCCATCTTGTGCTATTGCTATAATATTAGCATTTTTAATTGTGTCTGTTAATTCTGTGTTTGTTGTGTCGTAAGGGAAGGTTTCATCGCCGGATAATGATAGCGTTACAATAGCTGTGCCTGATAACTGAACATCAAACTCTTTTGTATATTGATACGTTGTATCGTATGTTCCGCCTGATGCAGCCTTTAATGTTTTAATATGGTTGTAAGGCATGGCAAACAACATTTTATTTGCTGATGATTCTTTGAGTGTTGCTTTGCTAGCAGTTAATACTGTATTAGCTACACCATCAACGGCTGTGCTCTCAAATCTAACACCTTTAATATCACTAAATTCGCCACTAACTAAATATATGTCATACAAATATAATCTATATACTGCTGCTGTTGCTCCAGGTGTTCCACTTTTATAAACAACGTGTCGTGCCTTTGCTGTTCCTATTTTTGTTCCTGCTGCTGACGCTGCACCGTTTTGTACGGTGTCATATAAATCTATTATTCCGCCACCATCTATATCCCAAAAGCCTGATACATATGATAGTTCAGTATAGTTACCAAAAGAAGTTGATATTGGCATACCTTCTTTGGTTACTACGCCTTCGGGTTTTCTTATAACCACCCGTTTAGTTGATTGTAATGATCGCTTAAAGCCGCCTACGTAGGATGTTCCGGGTGCAATACCCAATACAAGCCCGTCTCTATTTCCGCCGTTGGCTGATGTATAAACACCACCATTGGTGTTGGTTGCATCTTGTAAATGTTCTCTAACATCTACTGTCATTCCTTGTACTGTATAGTTTCCTGATTCGTCGTATGTTCTGTTTGCTAGAATTTGTCCGACACCTGATAGTGGATTATCTTTAACTTTATTTCTAACGATACCACCATCTTGTACTTTAATATATAAGTACCAATTATCAGGTTTTGGAAAGTCTGGATGGAAGCCTCTCAAAGCAACCTGCAATTTCATCCTATCCGCTCCTGGAGCGTTATAGTTATAAGACCCTTGTGCAGGATCTAGTAATGTTGCGTCTGTTGCTGATGTAACGGCTGTTTCTATTATTTGAAAACCAATTAATTTTTCATTAAACGAAGACCATCTATCCTGTAGATGTCTCATTCTCGATGTTTTAATAAAATGGCCGCGTGCATATATAATGCCTGGTTCTAAAATTATTTCTTGTGTTTTACCAAAATATAAATCTTGTTCGTATGTAGTTGCAGAGCTTACATGAACAATAAAGGTGTCTCCATTTCTTGAAGAGTCTGTTGATGTTACTGTTAAAGTTTCTCCGGTTGTAAAATGTTCGTACCCACTCACTGGCCACTGTAAATTATTATAATTAAAAAATAATTGCTTTGTTGATGGTGCGCCTGCTTCAGTTCCTTGTTCAACACTTCTAAGAATCGCTTCTAAACCAGAAGTGGTGCCAGTTATTGTGTCTCCAACATAACCTATTAAAGTTGAATTATCAACAGCAACCGAGGAGGCATCTGTATCTTTAATTTTAATCCAATTTCTAGGTGCTATAGTTTCTGCACAGCCTGTGACTACCGCTCCTTCTTGTATTATAAACCCAAATCCTTTGTCTAATTGATCCTGTAATATTGTTTGAAGTTGTGTAAGTTCTCTTGCTTGTACCGCTACACCGGGTTTGAACAGAACTCTATGAAACTCTTTTGAGTCAACGAAGTCGTCGTAATAGGGTGATGCGTTTAAATTTAATGCCATTTTTGTTAAAACCTAATCAATGCTTTTATTTGTTCTACTTGGTCTTCCGATCTAGTAATAGGTGACCTGTTATCTAAGTAAATAATTTCACCGGTAGCATTATCTACTTCCGGACTTGTTACACTATTTATACTCAAACCCGTTAAACTCTTAGTAGTATTTTCCAATGTTGATGAATCTGTAATCAACGGGATCGTAGCTGTTAAATAAACCTTTAAATTGTCTTCATCTATTTGTATAACTGTAAATTCACCACCACCATCTGTTGTAATTATATCATCTGCTGCATAATTAGCTGTTTGTCCGGTTGCTACTGTAATAATATAGCAAGCCGTTCCTGTATTTGTTATGTAATGATCTGTGCTGTCTACCCACCCCTCAAGCATAATGTTTTTTATTAGTGCAAGTTGTCTAAAATCATTGCCTAATATTAAATCCCTATTTGCATTATCTGAAAATGATACTGTCAGTCCAAGATTATTTGCAAATAATTCTCGAGTTGCGTTAGAACCATGTCCACCTTGTGGAGATATAACTGCTCTAGCTGTAGCACCTGTTCCTGGCGCTATTGTGTTTGTTATTACTATTGAAGCGTATGAATAATCTTGTCCATGATTAGTAACTGCAATACTTGTCAATGCTCCTGTTGATGCATTAACGTAAGCGGCTGCTTCAGCTCCTGTGCCATCACCTGTTACTGAAATTACAACATCACCGGTTGCATAATCCAGTCCGCCCGAGTTAAGAACTATTCTATCTACTGTTCCTGCTATCGCTGATCCTTCTACAGCACTTTGTAATGCTGGTAAACTATCTACGTCGCCTAACAAAACCTTTCCGGTAGCGTTTGTTCCTCCGCCACCCGTAAACGCAACAAAGGCAAAACTATAACCACTGCCAGCATCGGTTATTGTTGCTCCTGTAACTGCTCCGCCTGATATTGTAGCTGTTGCAAATGCTCCTGTACCATCACCAACAATAGCAGCAGTTGGAATAGAAGTATATCCTGTCCCTCCCGCTGTTATTGTAATGCTATCAACCTCTCCGTTGACATCATGTGTTGGGTTTCCTGTTAGTTTTCTAACAGGTATATAATCAGCATCTAAAAATTTATTTTGATCGGAAGCTGATATTTGAAACATAAACTTCCAATCATAATCATCAGGATTTCCAACATTCTCTACGTCTGTTCCTGTGCTTACTGGCTTGATCGTTGATGCAACACCTCCATTATTAGATATACATTTATAAACCTTAAACTCATCGGTAAGCACAAAGAAATTAGCTTCCGCTAAACTTTGTGCTCCCGAATTCGATTGGTTTGCTGACGAATATGTATCATCATATTCATCGTAAACTGTTCCGGATACCCAATTAGTTCTTTTTGATAACATACAGATATCTGCTGAATCTATCCGTTGTGTAAACATCATACTACGTCTAAACTCTGATACATAAGCATCAGAGTCAATAGGGGTTTCTGGAACAGTATCATCTGTCCAGGGTAATGTCCTGCCTACAGCAAAATGGAAAAAGTCATGGTCATTTTTTATATCTCTATAAAAAGATCTTGCTAATTCTACCCTGCCTAGTCTTCGTAATACGAGTGCCATTTATTTCTCTATTAAGAAATTGTTACTGTCCAAGTAATTGTCATTGAATCTGACGCGCCTTTATTTACTACTGAGAATACTGTTCTGCATAAAAGAGTACTACCTGAAGCGCCATTTAATATGCCTGCTTCTGTAATAGCTCCAGTGCCTGTGCCTGCTGCAAATGAGCAAACATAAGCGACTGCATTAGTTGTAACTGTTGTAGAGGTAAGTGCAACACGAGCTGCTTCTGTTCCGAGAGCTGAGTCTCCGGAAGCTGCTGCTGTTGTTCCTGTACCTATAGCCATGTGTGACATAGCTGTTGCTGTAGCATCCTTCATTCTAGATGCTATAAAGGCTAGGCCATCGTCAACAACTAGGTTTTCTAATTCCCTAGTTTCTTTGACGTTGCCCTTTTTGTCTTTGATTTCAACTGTAAGCTTACCTGTAGCTTTAGTTTTATCTGTTTTAAACATTTTTATCTCCTAATCTATATGTTTATTATTATGTAAACGACCAACTTTCACCTACATAATCCTCACTTAAATAAGTGTGGTCCACGTAGTCCTGCATTCTACCAGCTCCTATGTCTGTTGCACTTGAGCTATCTGCTATTGCTGGTTTGCTTAGTGCTTGAGTTGCTGATTCTGTTGCAGAAGGTGTTTCGGTTATTCCTTTACTTGTATTTATACTGTTTATGGCATCAGAATTGGAAGTTGTTTCAGATTTGTTTAATCTAAATGTCCAAACTGCGCTATCTGTTACCGTTTGTGATTCTGTTAATATTTGACTAAATAATATTGCTGGACTATCTGATGCTGTTCCTGCATCTGTGTATGCGTCAAACCTACCTATTGTAAGAGCATCTGCAACTGTGGATGTATCTGCAAACGCTCTTGTGTATGATGCAACCACTGTCGACACATCTGTAACTGTAGCAGAATGTGCTAAAGGCTTATTAAGGTGCCAATAGAACTGATGTTCTCCAATATTATAGTTGTCGCTATCAACTCCATCGCTGGAATCATTCCAATAAGCCGAGTTCGGTGACCCGCCGTCTCCTAAAACAACATAGGGTTCGCCTATATCCTGATCATCAGCTGTTGCTACGTCAGTGAATGTCCCAGGAACAAAAGACTTGGCTACTGCTTCTGTTACTGTAGCTGAGGTTGCAATTGGTATTTCAAAGAATTTAACTATTATTTCAGATGTGCTTACTGTATCTGTTGTTAAGAACTTATAGAACGCGTATCCAGCTGATGTAACTGAGAATGCAACATTGTAATCAACCACACTTCTTACAATAAGATCTCCAAACACTTGCATTCCTGCAGGGTGAACTGTATCTCTTATTGCTCTGTCCCAAATTGTCTGCTCTACACCCGACCTAATAACATAAGCGTATGGTTGATATCGTTTGTTGTCTTGTAATACATTGACATCGGATAATTTTCCTCTGTCATCTTTCCACTTACCTTCATATTCAAATAAGTATCCTGTGCAAATCTCTATTGTAGCCGCTTCACCTCTTGGTGAAGTTATTATAATCTCTACACAGTCTGCTTCGAAGCCTGAACCTGCGTTAATGATTTGAAATGTTGTCGGCAAGCCTGCTGTTGAAATAGATGTAACTCTTATATAAGCATTATTTTGTCCGCCTATAAAAGTATAATTGTCTGCTGTGAGTGAATGAACATAAAAATATCCGCCGCCTGAGCCATTACTTCCATCTCCTGCTATTGCATACCCCTTGCCATCATCTCCTGTTTCATTAATTTTGTAAACTTGTCCTACTTTAAACCCTGCATCAATTGCTGAACCGGCATAAGATTTATATGTAACTGAGGTTAGTTGTCTAACTAAGTATCCATAGATATCTGATTGTGTGTTTCCCGCACCATCATCAACAACATAGGTTCTTATATCTGTGGGTGCAGTATCTATAACTATATTAATCCCTGCAAGAGTATATCCTGAACCTGCTGCAGTAATATTAATTGCTGTTATTTTTCCATCTGTTAATGTAGGTGTTGCTGTTGCTCCTGTACCATCTCCATATATTTTTATACCTGGTATTGCGTGATAATCAGCTCCTCCATCATTAACAGTTACGCTTGTTATTTTTCCTACATTAGGCGATACTGTTCCTATTATGGGTGTTGCAGCTGCACCTGCTCCTGGGCCTTTGACTTCAGTTGTTACTTCATCAAATTTAAGGATAAGATCAAATCTTTGTAGTGTTAAACCATTTGTTTGGTATGTGTTCTTTTGTACTCTAGTTACCGTTGCGTTGTGTGTGTTTAATGACGTAACTGAACCTGTTGATTGATAGTATCTAATATCAATCTTTTTGCCTTGTAGGTCTAAAGGCTCTAATGTTCCTCCATGTTCTGCTTCTTGTAGTTTAACTGCTTGTTCAACACTCCAAAAAGCATCTGAAGGTTTTAAGATATATTTACTAGGGTATTGTACTTCGACATTCTCGCCATACAATAACCTAAAAAATGTTTCTATTGATTCCTTATTACCTTTAGCTTCATAAAAGTCTTTAGCTCTTTTATAAAAGAAACGTCTGTCTACTTTTATACTCTTAGGGAAATCATTTGCAAGTGCTGTTCGCCATTTATCTAAAAAAGCTTCTTGTGCATAGTCTATATCATTACTGTAATTTACTATTTCATCACTTTGATTAGCATCTTGATCCATGAATTCATAATACTTTTTAAGGAAAGTAACGAACTTAGGGAAATCATCTCTTATATGTTCTGGGAATTGTTCTTCTATTAAGAAAGAAGTGTTTCTTGTTTCTGTTTTAATATCACCTTGGGCTGCATCTAATACTGCTGATGCTGCTGCACCTGTTGCTGAGGTATCAGTAGCATGTGGTGTTATTGTAACTGTTGGGGTGGATGTAAAGCCTGTTCCAATGCTTGTAACGGTAATTGTTGTAATAACCCCACTAGATACCACCGCTGTTGCGATGGCTCCTGTACCGCCGCCGCCTGTGATTGCTATCGTAGGTATATTATTATATCCCGTTCCACCGTTTGTAACGGTTACAGATGAAACGTATCTATAAAATGATGGGATATAGTCTGTCATTAGATCTCTTCGACTTCAGGGGTTGCTGTTATTACTGTACCCGATCTTGAATTTATTATTGCGCTCACCACACTATCATCTAGTGTTAATACTGTATTTCTTGAGGGTTTAGCAACGACTGCAGCTGTAGAAGTATCTGAGGTTCTAATTAGTGCTTGTGTTGTTATGTCCTTTACAGAATCATGAGGGGTGACTTGTATTCTTAATGTTGTTTCTGTTCCATATAATTTGTTTATTGTTGTTGAAGGAATACTTACTGTCCCCGCATCGTAGTCTATTGTGCCTATAGCTGCTACAACCGTTCCTGAACTGGTAACCGCATTAACAGTTCCTGATCCACTATACAATGGTGCCACTACACCTGCTGCTGGAACATCTTGTAATAAGACTTTGGTTGTTACTAAACCTATTGTAATATCAAAATATGTGCTTGTAAGTTCTCTTGGTTGTAACTTCTGATTAAATTTAACCGTATAGTTTTTAGGTACAAGTAAATCAGGTTTAATTCTTTTTTGTAATCTGGATTGTATGTTTAGAGATATTATTGCATCGTTAGATGATTTAATACTGTCGTGTAATCTTGAATAATAAAAACTCTTGTTCAATTTATTTAAGCTATTATTAAAATAAGAGTTTATATTAATTAATACCCCTTCTTCTATTTGTCCTTTTGCTAGTGTTGTTAATTTAGGATTATATACTATTCCCACATCTAAAGAAACGTATGTGTACTCTGGATCTACAAACTCAGGAATAATTGATACCGGAGTTTTAGGTTCTATAACAGCAGTTTTAATATTATCTTTATCTGATTCTGTTATAAATGCTCCTAATATAGGGTTAAGTGATATAAACACTTTACCGTATATAGGCGGATCGTTTTTCTCTCCACCCCAAACAGAACATGATTGTATATTAGGATTGCTTGCTAATATAAGTGTTTCGTAGTCTTGTTCTGTAACTGCTCTGTCTCTTGTTGCATTAAATCGAGGAGCATTAAATCTAATTTCATCTATGCCTTCTTGAGTTGCGCCACCTGAGGCTGCTAAATATAATGTGTTATTAACCACCTCTCCTGCTGTGGCAAGAGTTGACGCTGATGCAAAGCTATTAGCGGTGTTTGCTATGGTTCCATTTGTGTTTATATAATCAAGTAAAACAAGATTTCCATTAGATAATTTTTTACCTATTGTATCATCACCAAACCTTATTTGGTATAATCCATCTGCTCCCTCTTCTATAAAAAACGCTTTGGTATCTGATTTAACATTTAAAAATGTTGTATTAAAAGTATAAACTGTCATAGTCAAATCTGTTGTTGAGTTTTGTACTCTAACTCTTAATGTAGATGTATCTATTCTATTATTAGGTATTACAAAAGGTCCCGACTCTCTGCCTGTTGATACCACAAATTGATTTGATACTCTTAATCCTTCTTTAATATTTAACCCTACAAAAACAAATTGTGTTTTGCTTTCTGAAGATGCCACTTGGCCTGTATACATTCCATAAGTTAACCCTGAGGAGATTGTTGTATTTTCTCCTGTAGAAATTTGTGTTCCTAAAGATGTTTGTGCTTCTTTTTTACCGCTGTTAGGAGCATAAAATGTTACTCCACTATATTCTGTAAATGTATAACTCGTTGATCCTGTTCCACCTGTGTCCGCTGTATCTGATGCTGACTCTGTTAAGTATAAAGGAAAATAATATCCTGCACCTAGTGTTGCATGTGTTCCATATAACCAATAAGGTCCTTCTCCACCTGCTGTCACTGCTTGTGTGGTGGTTGTTCCTGCTGGATAAAATTTGTATGTTGTTCCATTTACTCCTGTGGTAAAAACTGCATCTCTAGATAATACTAAGGTTGTTGCTGTATAACTAGATGGAACTGTTATTGCTAAATTAATTTTCGCCGCTGAACAACGGCTAGATCTAGGTGTATAACCTAGTGCTTTTGCTATTGATACTACAGATTCCCTCTTAATAGCACTATCAATGAAGTTTTCATTAGCCAACATGTGCGCTAATATGCCATTATAGTGCGTATTATATGCTAATAAGTCTATTAAAACTGCTAGGCCAGAGCCTTCAAAGTTATAGTCTGCGAATTCTGTTTGACTATTTAAAAAGGTCTTAAGGTTTGCCTTTATATTGTCAAAGTCTAATTCTGTTACGTTTAATTGTGCCATTTATTTACCTCAGCCTCGTAAGACTTAATGATAAGTCTTGTGGTTCGTTGATTCCTTTTACTAAAAATCTTATACTAAAATCATAAGAATTGTTATCATAATCAGGAGTAACTTGAACATCTAATATATCTACTCTCGGTTCAAAATTAAGTATCTGTTGCTCAACCATACGAGCTAAAGTTTGTTCTATGCCAGGGCGCATTTGTTCAAATAACGCGGTGTAAAGTCTAGATCCAAGCTCTGGATGAAAGGGCCTTTCATATGGTTTTGTTAAAAGCAAGTTCATTATTGATTGTTTTACAGCATTTACGTCTAATTTTTTGTTTATGTCTCCCGAAAGAGCATTTTTCGTAAATGCCATATCAATGTCTTTATATAACCTTGCTATTTTAAGTGATTGTGTTATTGCCATAATAGTATTTATATCAGAAATCGAAATCTGGTAGTTCTAAATCAAGAAACTCTTCAGCTTGTTCTCTAGATCTTTTGTATACATTTATTTTTATTTTGGCTGGAAGGGGCTTCGGAAGGGACTCTCCTTTTAATATTGCAGCAGGATCTATATCTGGGAATGAAGTTGGTGTTGCTCTAACTACAACCTTAACACCATCCTTTTCGACATTAGGTATCATCTTACATAAATTATCTAAATCTATAGCTCCGCTTGTTATCAGGTTTCGTAAATCATCGAAATTATTAATATCACCTAAATCTAAATTTCCCCAACGCGATTTCATCATCTCTAATTGAGCTTCTATTTGAGGTTTCGCAATGACTCCAAGCATTGCAAATTTTATTAAATCTTTAACATCATCATGTAATGTCTTATCTGCCGCTGACAAAACTTTATTTAAAATACTAGGAATCATATTTTCCATTTTACCCAATATGCCATTAACATCTTCTAAAGCATCATTCTTTATTTCATTTAACTTTCCTAATGGTGATGAATTAATAAGAGAATCAAATTTATCCTCAGCAGCTTGAACTTGTGCTGCAAGTTCTTTTAATTTTTCGCTAGGTCCGCAACTCATTTCTTATCCATTTGGTGTTGAAGTTTCTTGTGTTCCAGGAACTGGTGAGCTTGATCCGCCTGATCCTGGCACTTCTGTATGCGTATGTTGTGTATGTGTAATACCATTAACTGTAATCTCGCCGCCGCCGTAAGTAATTGCTGCTGTTGGAGATGTCAATGTATGCGTGCCGCCTATTGTTTCTGTGAGAGTACCACCTATTGTATCTGATTTAGTTGTGGCCACCTCTAATATTTGATCTGCTAAAGTTTTTAATGTCATTGTAGAACCAGAACCTATTTCTAGTATTCCACCCGCTGCAAGGTAAACATTTTCTCCAGCTAATACTCTATATGTTCCTCCTGCTGAAATTGTTATATTTTCTTTAACACTTTTATTATCTTTGTTGTATGTTTTATTAATTGTTTGGGCAACCGAATCTGTTCTGTTTTTTGCTATAGTAATTATTTGATTTCCTATTACTGTTTCTGTATCGTCCTGCGCCACGCGGACTGTTCTGTTTCCTTTAATTGAATGTGTTACGTCTGTTCCAACGACTTTAATATCGTTGCCGTTTATTTTTGTAACCCTTGAACCCAGGACTGATAAGAAATAATCTCCTTCTACTTCTTCGTATTTATCTCCCTGTACTAATAGTTTAGCATCTCCTATTATTGTAATGTTACATGATCCTCTTATAAGGACATTATTTTTACCTGCTACAAGTTCATAATTATCGCCTACAATGTTTGTAACCTTTGTTCCATCATTTTGAATTTCATAGTTTGTACCTGATGGGTGGTATTCATGAATTCTTCTGTTTGTCTCTGTATTGTCTATTTCAAATACATGACCTGCTCTAGTCTCTTTAACGGTATTAAATGGATATAATGATGTCCATTCTTTATCCTCTGGTATTCCGCTTTCTTTGTTCGCTAATTTTTGTGCTGCGTCAAAGTAATTGGCTTCTTCTTTTGATTTTCCTCTTGGGTGTGGTTCATCCCACATTTCCCCTTCGTAATCTTTTCCTGATATATCATCTAATATTGCATCGCCAGTTTCTTCTGATACTGACGGGGCTCTTGCTGTGCGTATTTCTGTTTCCCTTTGTTCTCTTCTATTTAATAAAGAGTAGTGTGTTTCTGCTGCTTCATTTCTAGCAAGTCTAGAAATATCAGGTTCACCTATTCCGGCAAATCCTTCATCTGGATCGTCTGGAAGTCTAGGAAACGTATTTGATGGATCCCTAAAGCCATCACGGTCGCTGGGTTCAGGTTTTGATGCTGGTTTGCCTGCTATAGTTCCCATGATCATAGGAATTTGTCCGTCTTCGCCGTCTGCAAAGAAACCTATAACAGTTGAACCCCGAAGTAATGAATGATTTTCCATTATTCCGTTGACGCTTGCACTTGTAACAGCATTTATTGGAATTGCGTATGGTAAATGTTTTACAGGCAATGTTTGTTTATTACCTGTATGATATCCTGTTATTCTAACCTTGACTCTACCGGCATACGTGGGATCATTATTATCTTCAACAATACCTAGCCACCAAATAAAATCTGGTATGTTTAATTTACCGTAATTTTTCAGTCCTTCACTCATGTCAAATTTGCTCCTACTACGTTATCATCTATTGCACCTAACGATGCTGCTAATCCATTTTTAACTATTTCTAATTTCATTGTGTGTCTTGAGCTATCAAATTTATGTTTAATAGCTGTTATTAAATAGTTACCTGTCAGTAAAGGATCAATGAGATCATCATACGTTGCGTCTGTTGGTTTGTCTCCTGCGTTAGGATAAACCATTTTAATAAGTTTTCCAACTTCTATGTCTGTTCTACCAGGTAGATCTATTTCTAATGTGTAATCATTAAACGAGTTAAAATATTGTTGTCTAAATAAATTGTTAGCTAACAATGCTGGATTAGCTGCTTCTCCACCAACTCCATCTACTAATCCACCTTGCATTCCTGTGAACATGACTTTGTTTAAGTATTTAATATTCACAAATGAATACGGATTACGTTGTATCCCGGCTGGTATTGGAATGCCTGGATCTGTATGAACAAAATTAGCAAATTGATCTCTTCCATCTAATGTAACTTCGGCTTGTTCTTTTGTAAACAAATCATAAGCTCTTGTAGATGCTGAATAGTAACCGCTGTCTTGTCCCTCTAATATATTAATTGTTCTAGGCACACTTATCCCTTCTATTTTACTAAAAGAGGTTGGCAATGAATTGGCTAAAAAGGTTTCGCCGCCGCCTCTGTGTGGAACATCTAGCCCAGGTGGGGCATAAACAAATTCTTCCCACAACCCTACTTCTAATTGCGTTCCTATTAAATTTTGAAGTGATGTTAAATAAAATGCTTTATTAGATTCATAGAATAAAAAGTCTGAACCTATGTATTTTGCACCTTGACACTTCCTGCTTATAAATTGCATGTTTTGCATTGGTGTCCAAAAGTTAGAAGTATATTGTATCTTAGAACTGTGTGGGGTGTCGCCTATAATAAAGTCTGTTATAAGCTTTGGTGAGTCAATACGTCTATATTCTTGTATATGATCTAAATATATTTGTTCTGCTATTAAGTCTGTTGTTTTTCTATTACTTTCAGGTGTACCATATCCCTGTGTGATGCTTCTTGCTTGATCGCTAATTGCTTCTATTGAACAGAACTTTATTGTGTAAAATTGTTCTCTATCGTTATTAAGGATTCGGTTTTCAATAGCGTAAATCTGAAATGATTTTTCTATTATATTAGATGGGATATCTTCAAATGTTTTTGTTCGCCATTTGCAAGTTATTATTTCACCACCCCTGATAGGCCATTTAGTTATTGCATTAACCGCATCTGTAACTAATATAGTTCCACACAGAGTAGGTGAAAAAATATCTTCGTACAAATTGAATTCAATCATATACCTAGTGAAGTCATATTCTATCATGTCCTGCGTGAGTATAAAGATCTCATCACAAGCGACGGCGCCTGGCATCATAAGTTGTTCTACTGTTTCTTCTGCCATTTCATCACTACTTAACTAACCTAAGATATTGGGCTGTTATATCTCTTAAAAATTGTTTGTGTAAGAGAAATATCTGCCTCTTTGATTCATTTAGATCAGTCTCATACTCTAAATTGGTTACTGCCTCATAATCTCCTGAAGCAACTTTACTTGCATCCCAATCTACTATAACTGTTCTGTCTTCTGTCATTACATAGTGGTGGACATCTGTTCTGTTGCCTTCTCCATATTTGTCATCACAATAAGCAATCAAAGAGTTGGAGCTTAATGGCCACTCTCTTTTCACGTCCACTATATTATTAGCAATAATAACTAACCAATGATATTTACCAGAGCCATAAAATTTGTCTGCTACTATTTCAGGACTCTCATGATCATTAATATAATACGATTGTAAGTGGAGTTTATTCTGAAAATACTTATCTAAATGAACTCTACGAAATATATCTGGAACGATTGTTTGTGTGTCCCCGTATGGATAATATATTTTAGGCAATGCTTTAAAATACATATTAGAACCCCTGGGCTATCCTTACTTGTGTTAATGTTTCTAGTTCTGTAAACTGTAACTCCAGAGCCATCTCTGTTGGGATACCGTCTGTACCTTGGAAAGTATTAAACATGCCATCTGGTCCGTATGTTGCTTTCACACTTGTTAATGCGCAAGAGGATACTTTAGGCAAATAAGGATTTCGTTTCACCTTGCCAGTCGTTTCATCTAATATTTCAAATTCTATTGAGAATTCTGCCGGATAAATTAAATACATGTCTCCATCAGAGGCCTCAGGGTGCATATGATATTTAAAGGTATCAATTATTTCTAAAACCCTTTGGGCTTCTCCTAAATTTCTAGGTGCAAAATTATAATTAAAAGAAAATCTTCTAAAACCTATACTCTTAAATAATTGTTCTTTATATGGATTCGATACCTTTTTGGATGTTGCTTCTAATGTAGCTCCAAAGTCTGCGTTACCACCCAGTCCTTTAGGTAAATTAGCGGCGGCCGATATAATACCCCTGGCCAGAAATTCTGGTGCCTCTGCCAAATCATCCATGTCAAATCTGCCTGATCCCATCATCCCCGCTATTCCTAAAGAGGTTTCATCCCAATTGGCTGTATATCCTGATATTACTGATTGAGGTATATGCATTTGAATTGATTTCAATAATCTAATTGTACGAGTATTTTTAGCTAGAGCTCCTCCTATGACCCCTGCTGCCGTCATCGCCGCTGCGACTACGGCCGCCTTGCCCATTGTGCTACTTCCAGCCGTTGTTACTGCTCCGCCTGCAACCGCTGCTGCCATGCCCAGAGCTCCTGCTACCGCTCCTGCTCCAAGTGTTGCTTTTTTATAATTTTCAGCTTTTGCTCTATTTTCTTGTGTGTAGTCTTTATTATACTCCGCATTTACTTCTAGAAGGGCAGCCATGTTGGCCTTGGTCGAGTGCATGTCATCAAACGCAGTTTGTCCCATTACAGAAGTTTGCCTAGCGTTTATATAAAAATGAACACCGTGTGGTTGACTCAAGGTATAAAGCTCTTGGGGATAATATAAAGTTTCTCCGTTCTTAAATCCTGGCTCTTTCTGGTTGAGGCCAAAAGAGGTTTTCAGCCTTTGCTGTTCGTCTATTAACTCGCTATTGTCATCGGAAAGAGTCGCCTTCTGCCTTTCATCTATTCTGTTCTTTTCAGCCCTAGCTTTTTTGCTTCCGCCACCGAGCCGGTCATCGTTGTTGCCCCATAGATGATACCATGCATGTGCCATATAAATACTCTTAGTTATGTTATACACTTATTTATATGGTTTACGCCAAAGAAATATATAAAGGCAAGTTTTTTCCTCGAAACCCAATGAAGTATCTCGGGGACTTAAAATCTATTGTCTACAGATCTAGTTATGAATTAAAATTCATGAACTGGTGTGATCTTAACGAATCAGTTAAAGGGTGGGCATCAGAAGAAATAGCGATTCCATATCGTAACCCACTAGACAACAAGGTACACAGATATATGGTGGACTTTTATATAGAAGTAGACAAGAAAAAGTATCTTATTGAAGTAAAACCCGAAAGATTTACAAAACCTCCCGACACACAGAAGAGAAAAACCAAAAGATACATACAAGAAGTAGCTCAATACGGAGTTAATGAGGCCAAATGGAAAAGTGCTAAAGAATTTTGTAAAAAACAAAACATGGAATTTATAATTATAACTGAAAAAGACTTGGGTATCTAATATAAATACTATTATGGCAACACCTTTCACAAACATTAGACTAGAAGCAGGAGACAAAGAACGTTCTGCTAATTGGTATATGAAAACTGTTCGTAATGTAGCGAGCGGATTAAATCAACCCAATGAAGTGTTTGGTTCAGACTTAGGAGACTACGCAACAAGATTAGATATAGGTCAAATGTATGCTTTTAGATATGATCCTAAACACAAGGCAACATTACCATATTATGATATGTTTCCTTTAGTTATAATATCTGAACCTTTGCCAACAGGATTCAGTGGTATTAATTTACATTATATTCCGCCCTTAGTAAGGGCTAGATTACTAGGCAAACTTATGGATGCCTCAGATTTAGATATAGATGTAAAAAGTAAATTAAATTCAAAATGGGGCTTTATAAGGAATTTTAGCAGATACCCAGAAGTAAGAGGCTCTGTTAAAAAATATTTAACAAGTCAGATTTCAGGTAGGATGTATAAAGTAAATCCAGTACATTGGAAGTCAGCAATCTTTTTAGACACACAACAATTTGTTGGTGCCCAGGCTGAACATATATACAGACAGAGTGCAAAAAAACCTGAACGTAAGAGGAGACAAGTATAATGGCACTAAAGAAATTTGACAGAAATACAGAGACACTAACAGGCTTAACCGATGGCGGTAGAGGTTTAGTTTCTTTTAGGGAACATATAAAGAACACACAATTGGCTCGAACTGAAAGGTATGAATGTATTTTTGAGTTTCCGGCTTCTATGGCAGATGTTTACAGCGAACTCCAAGCAGATAGTGATAAGCCATCAGGTATGGATTTAAAATTAGAATCAACTATAATGTGCGAAGAAGTACAGATACCTGGTATGGTATTACAAAACAAAGAAGTTTCTATAGGCACATGGCAATTTATGAGAAATTCAAACGTTGCTTTTTTAGGAAACGAAATCAACTTTACGTTTCTAACAGATTCAGAGTGGAAATTAAGACATGTGTTTGAGGCTTGGATAGGGCATTGTGTTAATCCTCAATCTAAAAAGGTTGCGTTTCCAGATGATCAATTTGGCCAGGTATGGATTAATATGCTGAACATGAATGACGAAGTACAAACAACCTGGTTGATGCACGAAGTTACACCTAAAGTATTAAACTTGGTACCACTAGCAACAGGTGCCACCAGCTTTGCGAGGACTACTTTAATTATATCCTCAGCATACTGGGAATCTAAAACAGTTGCAATAGATTTAAATGAGGAAGCAGGAGTATCGCGATAATAATATAATGGAGAAAATATATGACATTACCTAGAATAGAAACACCCATGTTTGAAGGCAATTTGGCCTCAACAGGAGAGCTGATTAAGTTCAGGCCGTTCCTAGTTAAGGAAGAAAAGATTCTTATGTTGGCATCAGAGTCTGCTGAATTTAAAGACATGGTTAACGCTTGTGCTCAAATCGTAACAAACTGTACCGACGATAAAATCGAAGGGCATGAGCTTACAATGTTTGATTTACAAGACTTGTTTCTTAAAATAAGAGCTAAGTCTGTAGGAGAAACAGCTGATTTTACACTTACCTGTGGTGAGTGTGAAAAGACTATGCCCTATGAACTACACCTTGAAGACATGAAAGTCTCAGGGTTAGAAAATCCACCCGATGGCTTTATTAAAATAAATGAAAAAATGGGTGTAAAGTTAAGATGGCCAACAGCATTGGTTGCAGCAGAAGCTGAAGAACTAACCGATGATGAGTTGGTTGCTAAATGTATTGATTATATCGTTGATGGGGAAGAAACATTTAGTGTTGATAATGAATCTGTAGAAGAGATTAGTTCCTTTATAGAAGATCTTCCAATTGATGCAATGGAGAAGATGAGAAGCTTTTTTCAAAAAATGCCTCGTATAGAACATACGGTGGAATATAAATGTCCACATTGTGAGGCCGATAATCGCATTAGCATTAACGGGTACGAACATTTTTTCGGTTAACTCTGTCCTCGGAGAGTCTTGAAAATTTTTACAAGACTAATTTCTTGCTTATGCAGGAACATCATTATAGTTTAACGGAGCTAGAAAACATGATGCCGTGGGAGAGAGAAGTTTACGTTTCAATGCTAGTACAGCATTTGAAGAAGAAGGCAGAACAAAAGAAAAAACAGCTTAACAAGATGGGATAGTTAAATGGCAGACGATAGGAAAATAGAAAAACAGCTAACGGCGATTTTTGATCGTATCGAGAGTAAAGATACCAAAGCCCTGCGCGGGTCGTCCCTGCGCGGCGAAGGCGTTGATATCACCGATGGAAGTGAATTCGAAGATCTGAAAGATTACCTTGAAGACGTTCACACTGAATTAGATAAAGAACAAGATGAATTAATTGATTATGCCGCCACAAACAAGACAGCTAATTTTATACAAATTGCTAAAGAACTCCTAGAATATAAAAGAGAGAGAGAGTTTTATAAAAACCAAAAGGAACATAATAAAGAATCAAAACACGGTCGTATACGCATCATCGAACAAAATGATGAGATAATAGCCAGCAATCAAGACGTTCAAAAGCTGCTAAAAGATCTGCGTAAAGAAGGCACCGGAGGAGGTGGCAAAGGTGATGGAAGTGGCGAAGGAGGAGGAGGTGGCGAGCGTAGCATCCTCGGTGCTGATGGAAAACCTTTAAGAAAACCTTTAACAGATGCAGGTGATAGCCCAGCTGCTAGCAAAGTTTCAGTAATAGCCGGAGATGTTAGAGCTGGCGCGGGATATGCTGGCGGCACAACAAATAGAGCAGCATCCATGTCCTCAAGAGCTTCAGGAACCTTAAGTAAAAACATGGGTGATAACTCAGAAAAGATCCAGAAACGAATGGATGATCTTGCAGAAAAAGATGCTGACGCAGCAAATAAAGCACAACAAGAATTAGCTAAGCTTACCAAGATGATGGCAGCAGCCGCATCAGGTGAAAAAGATGTGAAGGGCAACCAGGTTACAGCAGATGAGGTAAGAGTACAAGCTGCTCGAGTAGAACAAACAATGAGCTCGTCTTTTGAGAAGTTAGGAAAAGGCGAAGGCCAGGGGATGAATGATCTTCTAGGCATGGGCGCTGTAAGAGACGACCTTAGTAGTGAACGTGGATTTACTACATCAATTAAAAACTTTGCAGGAATTGACTCTGATGCAGGGTTTGGCAAAGGACTGAAACAAGCCTTTACGGCAGAAAGACTGTTTGGAAAGGATAGTAAACTAACCACCCTCTTTGGGGGCGGTAGAAAAAAGGTTGAAGATCGAGTAGCAGCTGCAACAGCAAAACAAGAGCTTGCTGTTGAAGATCAAATTGCTAATACCCAACACCTTGTTTCCACGAAAGATGTAGAGGCAGAGGATACAAAAGGTGCCAAGAAAAAAGAAACTGAGATAGATAAAGATACTAAGGACACATCAAAAGCAGTAGATGCAGCAGCAGACGAAGCAGCAGAAGCAGCAGCAGCAGAAAAAGAAAAAGCAGGTGAGGCAGAAGCAGCAGAAAATAGGGAAGAAAGACAAGAGCGGAACACGAAGAAGAAAGAAAAAAGCTCTGAGAGAACAGGTCAAGACACAGAATCAATTCAAGAGAAACAATTAGAAACTCTAATAGAGATTAGAGATATATTAAGTAGAACTGCCGGCATGGGTGGTGGTGGCCGTGGTGGGCTTCTTCCAACAGTGGCAAAGGTTGGCTTAGCCGGAGGCCTTTGGGCCGGAGCGAAAAAAATGGGTGGAAAATTCTTTGGTGGAGCAAAGAATTTAGCTGTTAAAGGTGGTACTGCTCTTAAAGGAGCTGGGCCGGCGACACAAGGTTTTGCTCAAGGCACCGGTGGCGGATTATTTAAAGGCGCACTAAGAGGAGCAACAAGATTAGGTGGCGCTATTGCTGGTGTTGGCATGGGTGTTTATGAAGGAGTAACAGGATTTAGAGATGCTGAGGCAAGAGCAGACGCAGGCGAATTAACCGCAGAAGAAGAACAAGTAGCAAAAGGCGAGGCTATAGGAGGAGGTGCCGGTGGAGCAGGCGGTGCCATAGCAGGCGCAGCAGCTGGAGCAGCAATTGGATCAATTATTCCTGTTGTAGGCACAGTTATTGGTGGCATTATTGGTGGAGCAATAGGTTACTGGGCAGGTAAAAAAGCAGGTACGAAAGTAGGTGGCGCTATAGCAGATGCCATAGATGTTAGTGAAAGTCAATTAGCAGAATCTAATGAACTAGCTGAAACTACATTAAAAGATGTTGAAGAGAAAAATCCTGAATTAGTAGCAACAATACGACAAGAAGCCAAAGAAATAGAAGCACAGCTGTTAGAAGAGGCAGGTGATGAAGTTTCAGACAATGATAAAGCTGCCATTAAAAACGCCGGCCTTGTAACAGCAATACGAAATCATACAGCAGAAATTGATGCCTTAGCCGCAGGCGGCGGCGGCGAAGGCGGCGGCGGCGAACGACGCGGGGGGCCTCGGGCGCAACGGGCTGCGATTGCTGCCGACCTCGCCGACCTCGCCGAAGATAATAAGAACAACCTGAAAGTGGATTACCAAGAAGGTAGGCAATTAGAAACAGATTCTCAAGCAGCCATAGATAAAATGCTGCAAGACAATCCAATGGATAGTACAAGGCTAGAAAAGGATGTGGATTTCGGCGGTCCAGACGAAACGGTAAAAGTATATAGTGACCCTAAAATGCAAGCAGAGTATGAAGAGCTTAAAAGTCAGAATAAAGCTGCTAAGAAGAAAGCGGCCGATGCAATGAAAGAATATAAACTCTTGGATGAGGTTGTAGTCGGCGGAGACTGGCGAGACACATCGAGTAATTCTAAGAATCAATTTGCGGCATTACAAGCCCGAGGAGATCTTTCTAACTTAGAGACTGGACCAGATGGAGAAAGCTCGACCGGGCCTGGGCGCAGCTCCAGCAGTAAAATGTCCCATACCATTAATGGCAAGACAACCCACTACAGCAGAAGTGGAGTGAATAGAGATTATGATGCAATGATTAAAAGTGAATTAATGAAGCCTGTAGATGACATCCTCACCCCTGTAGATGACATCCTCACCCCTGTAGATGACATCCTCACCCCTGTAGATGACATCCTCACCCCTGTAGATGACACCGTACAGGGTACAGCAGAAAGAACTCAAAAAATAAGTGGAACCTTTTCAGAAATGAAGCTTGCCCTAGACAATCCAGAGGCTTATAAAGAATTTCAAGAACTTAAAAAGAAATATAAAGGCGATAGAACAGAAATACGCACAGCAAAGGCCATTAATGAATGGGGCCGAATGGGAAGAACAGAAGGATGGGGGAACATTGAAAGAAGTGAAGACGGAAAAACTGTTCATCGAGGCATAGAGATGGATAATCTTCATCAAGGGTCTCTTGAATCAGTACCAGTACCCACAGGTGATGCTATTGATAATATGACTAATCTTGCAGCTCAAACAACAGCAGATACACCAGCAACCGTAATAGTGGCAAACCAACCAGCACCACCGGCTCCAGCAGTACCTAGTGACGATGGACCTACTATTGCTATGATGCCTCCTAGGGTTAGGACCTCAGATAGTGTAATGCAAAGATACCAAGACAAACGTTTTAGAGTTTAGCCACTCTGTCTGACAGGCGTATTGCTCTATTACCTACTTGCCTCGCCCACCTACTATCTAACATTTCCAAAGCGGCGGGAGGCCAATGATGGTTTTCTAAGTGGCCAATAAACTTTTTAAATTTGCCTAACCCACGCCTTCCTAAATTAAACATCATATTAACAAGAACTTCTTGTAGTTCAGCTGGAAAGTTATTCCAACGAGCTTCAAATAATATTTCACATTCAGATATAGCTGTGTCTAAATCATCTTGAAAGGCTTCATAAATTCTTTCTTCTGAGACATCATAGCCTTCCGGTAAACCATCTTCATCGTCATCTCTTGTAATTAGATGGCCTATTCCGAACGTTAAAAATCCTAAAGGATCTTTATATACGCCATATACAACACCCTCATCAATTTTTAATTGTTCGTATACGTTATCTCTGTTTTTTATATTCATTTTTATATCCTAACATTATGTCGGGTTTGAGAAAACACAATGTAATACTGATCCTTAGTTTCTCGTATTTATCATTATCCGGATCGGGATAGCTTTTGTTGCGTCCTGTTGAATCATCTTTCTTATATATGTAAGAGTCCGCTCCAGGTACTTCGTGCTCTAACCAGCCAGGCCAGATCATTAAGTCTCCTGTCTTAGGTTCCAATACATGCTCACCGGGAACCCTAGAAGTTCCTGGTAGAGTATTTGTTATTAAACTGTTTAGCGGCGATCTGAGAGCTACCGGAGTATGTTCTTCTTCATGTTGTGCATAATACGTGGCAATCAAACAATACTGCGCATGATGGTGCCAAGGATAGTTGTCTTGTTCATCAAAGACGGTATACCAGGCCTGTACTGGCCAACTTTCTTCTAACTGGTCTATCCATTTGTAATCTGTTAGTTCTTTAAAATAGGAAAGAGCATGTTGGTGTACGATTTCTTTTAGTTCACCCCAGCCATCAACACCATCCATTGAATCTATTCCTTTATCGAAAGAATGATTTCCTTTACTATCATATACTCCGCCTAGTTTTCTCCACTGTCTTCCTTTTATAGGCTGGCCTTCTAGATAGTATGCTTTGTCATTATATAACTTTGTAATAGATGTGACGAGTCTTTCTTGTAAGTGCGCCGCTATATCTTTTTCCCAGTAAATTGCTGTTGGAAACAAATCAATCATATTTAGCCTTTATTATTTCTAAACACTCTTCATAGGTTTTGCTTTGTATTGATACTTTAAAGAGATGTCTTGTGGTTATTGGTGGCATAACACCGTGCCAATGCTGCACGTTTATTAAAGCGGTTTTATAATGCTCATCAATGTCTGAATCTATTCCTTCCATATTATTATCATGTTGCTCTACACGAAAAGTTATAGGGTCTGGATTTTCATCTAGTAAAACATTAACAGAACATTCTGTTTTTCTGTCTTGGTGAAAAGGAAAACGATAACCAGCTTTTTGTATGTAAAATATTGGTGTGCCATCCCAGGCAGGCAAATCTAAAACTTTACTAAAATTCTCTGCTATCTGACTAGCATAGATTTTCTTTGTAAACTTAATCATTAAAAAGTCTAATTGAATTTTTGTTTTAGGATCAACGAAAGGTTCAAAGTCATCGCTTTGTAATTCTTTTAAAAGACGTTCTTTATTTACTCCAAAATCAAATCTATGTATCATTGTAATAAAGGGATTATGTATTTACCAGATACATCTCTCGGACCCATAATTAATTTACTTGGGTTCTCATGATGGTTCTTGTGGTAATCCTCTCCTCCTAAAAATATGTTAGATATCCAACCTAAGTTTGTTGGTTTGCCTTCCTTATGTCCGTTCCAATTTAAGTGCATTGTAAGTATCCAGCTCCAGCTAAACATAAATGCTAGCCACACTATCAACCAAGGGCTGATTATTCCTAACAATATTAAAGATGCTATATATAGGTTCCAATAATGTTTGGTTAACCAAACGGCATCTTTATTCTTTGCGTAATTCCTCATAAAGATAGGCCGAGGAGACTCATACAAACCAAAGAAGAATCTTATAAACCCTATTTCTTTTGGGTTATGAGGATCTCCTGGTTTATCACTATACCTATGATGGTTCAAATGCGCGTGTATATAATGTCCAGGAGGTGTTAAACCAGACAATACCATACAAGAAAGCATTAACTTTCTTCCTAAGTATGAGGGTGTAAATTGATCGTGTGTTAACCAACGATGGTATCCTATGTTGCCTACCCTGGCTACTAAGACTGCCAGGACAAAACCTATTACAATTTGCCATATAGGTAATGTGGTTATAACATAAGGAAGCCCTAGTATGGTTATCACAAATAACCATGTAACCCGAATAACTGTCCAATCACTAAACTTCATATCACTATTTATGAAGAAAAAAGAAGCCCTCCTAAGAGGGCTCCAAAACTTTGAAAGTTTAGTCTTCAGCCAGGGATTTAAAATAAGACAAAGTTTCATCTTCGTCGTCATTATTGGTTGAAGATTCTGGTGCTGCTTGAACGCTTTTTACTGTTTCCATAAAATGATCGTCTGCTGCATCATTCGTAATTTGAGAAATCTGTTCAGCCGTTACGACTTTAGGACCGCCTGTTAGAACTAAATCTAATTTAGCTTTAAGCTCTTCATAGGTTTTGAATTCGCTTGGTCCAACCTTCTCTTGTAAAGAATGTTGTTTAGCCCAAACTTCTTCAATTTTCTCTTCACTACTATCAATAGGCGTGGCTTTTTCAAATTCACTCTTATCATAATTACGATAGCCTTCTACCTGTCGAATTTTTAATTTGAAGTTTGCTCCTTCCCAAAAGTCAAAAGGATTGACTGGGTTTTCGTCTTCAAATTGTGGTTGCATAACATCTTTAATCTTGTCAAAGATTTTCTTGCCAAATTTGTAGTAATATACATTGCCTACCGTATCTGGATTGGATTTATCTTCAACGACTAAAATGTTAGCCCAATAATTAAGGCGCCTCTTTTGCTTACGAGCAATATCCTTATTTGCTTCAACACCAGAATTCCAAAGTTCAGAATTTAATTCCGAAGCAGGATCTTGTTTGTTCAAAGTTGTAAGTGAATTTTCGATATACCATTTCCCGGTTGGTCCTTGGAATCCATGATTCCACATTCTAACCCAGGGCATATCTTCGCCTTGAGGTGCAGGCAAGAACCTAATAACGGCATAACCGTTACCTACCTTGTCTACTGTTGGTTTCCATTCCCGATCATCTTGTTTTTTAAAAGATTGGGGGTTTGAGATTTTTTCGACTTCCTTCATTAAGTTGTCGAAGTTGCCTCTTTGTTTTCTGAGGTCTGAAAGTGTATTAAACGACATATAGTTCTCCTTTGTATTGCGTTGTATTACTTTTGAGGTCTGAAAGTGTATTAAACGACATATAGTCCTCCTTTGTAGTGCGTTGTATTACGTTATATTTTTGTATTAGAACTATTTCTAGTCCTAGCAATTATATTTATAAGGGTTCGATGATTATTCAATAGTGTTATGGTATTTTTCGTTATAAACGGACCATACTTTTTAACCAATAAACATGTATCTTTTAATATCAAATCATCTTTAAAATCATCAATAAAATCTAATCCTTTGTTTAATATAACCACAGTTTCAAGTGTTATTTTTCTACCTAATAACAATCTTAATATTAGAGGATGCTGTTCACCTGTTGTAGCATCTTCTATATTATTCTTTTCCATTTCAATTTGAATGGTATTTAAATCTTGTTCAAATGTATATGCTAATTTTTCTTTATTAGCTTTCCACCTTTTATGTGTTTCCATTGCTTCAACATCAAACATGCCTCCCCAACGATCTCCTGATACAAAATTGGCAACAAGGATATCTATTATTTCTTGCCTTCTAAAATCCCTTGCCAACTTACGAAGAACAGGCAAGTCCTTACGTTTTAAAAATGTTTCTCTTCTTCCTTTAGCTGCGTATTTGTACTTAGTTATATCGTAAGACTCTGTTGTAAAATGTAACTTGAGAGATAAATAAATTTTATAAACGTCAAAGGGATCCATCTATATAGGTAAACTGCTCTTCCTTTTTTCTTTAAGTAAATTTAAATCTAAAGCTTCTTCTTTTATTTTTGCTTTTATAGAAGCTGTTAAGAACTTACTTATACTTTCAATTTCAATGTTTCTCTTCTCACAGTAATCACAAACCATATCCATGCACGGCGAGTTAGAATTAAAAGCTAGCCTTTCGATATGTTGTGAAAACTCCGTAGAAGTATGAAACTCCTTTGTAACGAGAAAGACATCACTAACTTTTTCTTCAGTCATTTTTATTGTGTTGTCTACTACTACTCTTGCTGTCATTGCGTTTATTCTCCTGCACCCAAGTTTTAATATAATCGTGAACATCATTAGGACATTCTATATAAGGCATCATGCAAAAGGTGCGCTTTGCTTCTCCCGTTCTATCAAATGTATGTACCACAGGATGCCTAAAACTTTCTGCTATAGATAAGATTGTTCTAGGATCACCCCTTCCAAGATGGGCTACACCAGGAACATCTGGATCAGCCATAAGCTGTAACATTCCTTGTACCACATCATGTACATGAGTAAAGTCTCTTTCCTTTTTCCCTGTTCCATAAATTGTCAACGGGGCGCCTTTTAAATAGTCTTGTTTAAATTTCCTAACGACTGTACTATATTCTCCATAGTCAGCCTCGCCAGGTCCATATACATTATAAAAATACATCAAAACATAATCTAAAGAATATAATTTCCTATACAAATATAGCAACTGTTCACACATTATTTTGCTAAATGTGTAAGGATTTTCTCGTGCTTCTTGATATTGTGTACTCGAAGAAGTAGCAAAAAATAATTTACAATTAAATATTCTCGCCCAATCAGCTACCCTTGCAGTTGTAGCGATATTATTGGTTATTGTTTCTGATGGATATTCTAAAGCACGTCTAACTCTTGGACTGTTTGCTAGATGAAATATACAAGAAGGGGGTTCTATTGTTGCATGATGTGGATTAAAAGCTGATACTTCCGTTTTGTGATACTCGACGTTGTCATGTTTATAATAAACTTCTCCTTGTCTATTATCGTCTATTACTGTAACAAAAAATCCTTGTTCAAGTAAGTTGGCTACAAGATGGGATCCAATAAATCCACAACCACCTGTAACTATTATATTAGGCATATCCGTTAACATAGTGTTATTATAGTTTCTTTAGAAGTATTAATCAAGAGCTTTATAGAAGATATGGTTGTCTATACTAACTGTTTGAACATAATGGTCTGCCCATCTAGGCCAAACCTCCTTGCTGTGATACCACAAAGCGCCCTGTGTTAGATCCACCAATGGGCCCGCCGTGGTCCCCGGCCATATCCTCCATTCCATCATTACAGATGCTAATACAAATATTTCATCAAAACAATCTTCTGTTGGATTATCAGATTTACCATCACAATACCAACTGAATTGACATGAATGTAAATCAATTCTACCGCTCGGATAGTATTTGGTCTGTTTAACAACACCACAAACCGTGTCAGGAAAGTTTGGGTGCTTTACTCTATTGAGTGTTACAAGAGCTACTGCCATTCTTCCAGCAGTTGATTCACTTCTAGCTTCAAAATATATGTTCTCCGCCAAACATAGGACTTCATCAAAATAATCAGCCTTAACAGTCCCAGAGTAAAATCCTAGTAATAATAATATTGGTAACAGTGGCCATTTGATCATAGTCAGTTGCCTCCTTTATTAACCTTATTTATATCATATATAACTCGTATTTATCCCTGGCTTCCATTAGCTTAGAGACATAATTGTCTCTCTTTTCAACAAAAACAACGGGGCCTTCATCTTCTTGAGCCATTAAAATTACAGTTTGATCTACAGGTATCCCTGTTCTTTCTTCAAACATAATGGCATAAGCAGAACATTGTATGAACATGTTTTCACACATCCATTTTTCTTTCTTTTTCTTAGATGTTTTAAAATCTATTACAGACAATCTTCCTCTATATTCCGCAATACAGTCTACCTGTCCTGCCAGTCTTAAATGATCTGAATATAAAGTTGCTTCAACTGCTCTTATATTGTATATTTCGTTCAACAAAGGACGGAAGTTTGAATACATTTCTTGATCTAAAATACTAAGCTTGGATGGATCTTCTGGCTCATTGCGTAGAGCGTGCTCACATAGCTTATGAATTGAAGTTCCACGAGTTGTTGCAATTCGTGTTATTTTGTTTGCTTCTTTTTCTCCCACACGCCTACGCCAAGCATCGATGCTTGGTTTTGATTTATGAGATAAGATCGTCGTAATTGAAGGGTAATGAGTTCCCGAAGGAGTAATATATCTCCTTCCGTTGTCTGTATTGATTCGTTTAAGTTCGTCTATTTCGACGGGTATATGATTAAAACTCATGCATCTCCCACATTTGGTTCCCAGTAACTTTCTAAGTCCTGGGTCTCTCTCTAAATCTTTATCTGTTATTGCATTACAAATGCAAACATACATTTAGCGTATCCAACATTTGTAACCTGTACAATCATCTAATGTCTCACCACAGTGAACGCAAAAACCTTTTTCATGATGATCTTCTGATCCAGGATGGAATTCTATCTCGGCGCCATCTTTATCCGTTGCCCACCATATGTCTTCCTCATTGGCGTCAAGAATATAAGGCGTACCTTGGACGATAACAAAATCTCCTTTTGAGTATTCTTCTTCAGTCATTTCTATCTCCATTACCCCAGTCAATAACAACAGGAAATCTAGGCACTCCGTCTGGGGATAGTTGAAAGTATCTACATGTAACCCAAGTGGGTTTTACTTCCTGCTCTAATAAATCTTTTAATGTTGCTTGTTGTCCACGAACTCCACTTCTAAATGTTCTACCATCTCCAAGTTCTAGTTCAAAATGTTTGGCATATCCTGCCCAGTTACCTTTGCCTTCTAATACTTCAACAACGTCAAATTCGTCAGTTATAAACTCTTTCCTTTTTAACAAATTCTTACTTCTTTTGTTCTCGTAAGGGGCATCGTTTCTAACCATTTGTCCTTCAAAACCATCTTCAGTATATTCTGAGTATAACTTATCTAAAGCTTCTTGATCTTCACATACTTCTGTTGGAACATGAACTATTTTAGCGTGGTGTATTAAGTCTGGTAGATTGCTAATTCTGTCTAAAAATGTCCTGTCAGGACTCCAAGTATCAAAACAATCATAAACATGGTACTCAACTAAGTCCATACACTCAAACAATTCTTCTTCGCTTGGTTTTACTTTACGAACAAGGCTTGTAATTTTATTAAAATTAGCTTTCAATTCGTGATTGTAAAGTTCGCCATCTAAAATGATATTTGGATACTGTTCAAAAAAGTCTTTTAATGCAACCTCTATATGAGGACATGTATTAATTTCTTTTCCTGCCCTAGTATATAGTCCATCTTTCCTGGCGATGCATCTAATACCATCTAATTTGGGTTGACTAATACCACTTGATTGTGGCCTTTTTGTGTAGTCGTGTGCTAGTTGTGGTTTGAATTTGTCGTAAGTATCGACATCTGCTGTGTCTTTGAAATACTCTTTCTCTAGAGCTTTATCCCATTTTGCTCCCGCTTCTTTCTGAGCTTGTTCAAAAGCTGTTGTGGCATTTGTTTTACCAAAGTTTTTGCCTTCAGTTAATTTCCATCCGGAAGTAACAAGTTTGCCATCTTTAATTCCAGCAATAGTTCTTATTCCTGCTCCAACTGGGTCGGCATCGTATCCTGGGCCGGCATATTCAACCGTCCATTCACGGATGTTTCCGTTTGTGTCTCTTTTGTAAAGTGTTTGTAGTGGATAAATCATGCTTTAAGCCCCTG